>Ga0105046_10004287_pt1 | contig 22698 bp, 23 predicted proteins | sample MAT03_FD_78385 | JGI IMG/M metagenome (GOLD analysis project Ga0105046, IMG submission 78385) | Freshwater microbial communities from Lake Fryxell liftoff mats and glacier meltwater in Antarctica - MAT-03 (megahit assembly) | ecosystem: Environmental > Aquatic > Freshwater > Ice > Liftoff...
AGCGGCAGTCTCGTCGATGAACAACTGCACCTTGCCCAGGCGCTCCACGGCCTCTGTCAGGCGGCTCCACTCATCGCCTTCGAGCTTGCCGGTGCGCAGGTGCTGCTGGTTGATCCGGCCCACCGAGCCGACCATGCGCAGGGCCAGTTGCGATGCCCCCATCTCCATCGAAAAAACCAGCACAGGCAGCTCTTCCTTCATCGCCACATGCTCGGCAATGTTCAGCGCAAAAGCCGTCTTGCCCATCGAAGGGCGCGCCGCCAGCACCAGCAAGTCGCCCTTTTGCAAACCCGCAGTCATGTTGTCCAGCGTGAAGTAGCCGGTGCGCACGCCCGTGACGTCGTCACCGCCACTCTCTGACAACTCGTTGACACGGTCCAGCAGCGCCACCACCAGGCTGTCCATGCCGATGAAACCCTGCTTCTGGCGCGAACCTTCTTCGCCAATCTTCAGGATCTTGCTTTCAGCGTCGTCCAGGATCTGCGAGACCGCCCTGCCCTCGCGGTTGAAAGCGGTGGTGGCAATCTCATCACTGGCCGCGATCAGCTTGCGCAGGATGGCACGCTCACGCACGATCTCGGCATAGCGCCGCATGTTCACAGCACTGGGCACACTCTGCGCCAGTGCGTTCAGATAGGCCAACCCGCCGGCGTCATCGGCCTTGCCGATGCTCTGCAGCTGCTCAAACACCGTGATCACATCAGCCGGGCGGCTGTGTTGCACCAGTGCAGCCACGGCGCCAAAGATCAGCCGGTGTTCATAGCGATAGAAGTCACTGTCGCCCAGCAGCTCTGCGGCCCGATCCCACGCCAGGTTGTCCAGCAGCAAGCCCCCCAGCACACTTTGTTCGGCCTCCACCGAATGCGGGGGCACCCGAAGACGGGCGACTTCCTCATCACGCTGGCCAGCGCTGTCACGGGGGTCAAACAAGGTATTCATGGCATCTCTTGGCATCTCAGGGCATCTCACATCTCATTGCATCGACGGGGACAGGGGGCATCGCGGAGAACATGAAGCCGGCAGTCGGCCGCGCTCGCAGGAGCCTTGAAGCGTTCAACTGCCGGCTTGAAGCTGAACCTTAGCAACTTGTGTTGCCAAGTCAAAGCACAAGGCTGTGGATATCTCGCCCGAGTGTCGTCAAGTCTGAGCTCAGGTCTGTGCTCAAGTCTGTGGACATCGTGTGGGCGATCTGTGTACCACAGCGACACCCGCAATCAAATTCGGGCCCAACACAACGGACAAAGCCGGCAGCAGCCGGCTTTGGGAGCTTGGCCAAGGGTCGAGCCCCTGCCAGCGCAGCAGCCGAAGCCGGCCGCCGCTTCAATCGACCTGCGGCACCACCTGCACGACCACATCGACGCTGACGTCGCTGTGGGCAGCCACCGACACGGTGTACTCGCCGACCGTCTTCAAAGGACCATCGGGCATGCGCACCTGGGACTTGACGACCGTCATGCCCAGCTTGCCCAGGGCCTCGGCCACATCGGCGTTGGTGACAGAGCCGAACAGGCGGCCGTCGACACCCGCCTTCTGGGCGATGCGAACGGTCTTGCCGCTCATCTGCTCGGCCAGTGCCTGCGCTGCCGCGAGTTTGGCAGCCGCAGTTTTTTCGAGCTCGACGCGGCGGGCTTCGAATTCCTTCAGTGCAGACTCGGTGGCGCGACGCGCCATCTTGCCCGGGATCAGGAAGTTGCGCGCATAACCCGGCTTGACGTTGACGACGTCGCCCAGGTCACCGAGCTTGCCGATTTTTTCAAGAAGAATGACTTGCATGGCTTGCTCCTCAGACCTTGTGCTGGTCAGAGTAAGGCAGCAGCGCCAGGAAGCGTGCACGCTTGATGGCGGTGGTCAGCTGCCGCTGATAAAAGGCCCGCGTGCCGGTCAGCCGGGCGGGCGTGATCTTGCCGTTGTCGCCAATGAAATCACGCAAAACGTCGATCTCTTTGTAGTCGATCTCTTCGACGTTGGCAACTGTGAAGCGGCAAAAGCGCTTACGACGGAACAGCAACGACTGGTTGTTGCGCTTGGGACGCTTGTCCTTGGAAAAACGTCCTTTACCACGGGGTGGGGGCATCAAAAGCTCCTACGGTGAATGGGTTGGTATGAGAAGGTCCTCGGCGGCCAAAAGCTCGAACGAGGTGATGTGGAACAGCAGGCCGCGGCCATTGCGTGTGCGGGTGATGAAGCCAGAAAAAAGTCCAGAACTGCCCAGTGCCAGTGGTGCCAATGTCGAACTGACAGTGCCAATGGCGACTGCCTTGATCTCCATCGACACTTTGCGTGCCTGCCCGTCTTCTTGCACCACGGACTCGTGCTTGAGGCTCAAGTCCAGCGCAGGCAAACCTGCAGGGGTATAACGCAACGCAGAACGCTCAGCCAGGCTGCCTTGCAACAGCAGACGGTTCAATCAACCGCCTTCGAGTCAACGACTTGACAGCATCTTCGGGCCATGGCGCAGGCTGTCGGGCACTGGCACAAACTGGCTTCAGGCCGAGGCCTCCTGACGCTCTTTGCGGGCCTCTTCACGCTCGACGGCCTTCATCATGATGGAAGGCACGGTGTCAGCTTTGGGGCGCGCAACCGTCAGGTGGCGCAACACCGCGTCGTTGAACCTGAAGCCGGTTTCCAGCTCGTTCAAGGTTTCGGTGCTGCATTCGATGTTGAGGCACAGGTAATGGGCTTTGACCAGTTTCAGGATCATGTAAGCCAACTGACGCCGCCCCCAGTCCTCCACACGGTGCACCTTGCCGCCAGCGGCGGTGACCAAGCCCTTGTAACGCTCCAGCATGGCCGGAACCTGTTCGCTTTGATCCGGATGGATCAGCAGAACGATCTCATAGTGACGCATGAATACTCCTTATGGATTCCGGCTGCTGGCGCTTTTGGCCAGTGGCACAGGGGTGGAAGCTGCCCCGATGCGTCAACATGACGGGTGCAGCAAGGAAAGCCCGCGAGTCTAACACGTGGGGTTTGCCAGGCTCCATTGCGCAGGCTCCCTTACCCAGGCGTCAGCTCTGCGCTGAGGTGCTGCCCGCATCAACCTTTGGCCAAACGCTGCCAGGTTTCAGCCACGGAATCCGGGTTCAGCGAGATCGACACGATGCCTTCCTTGGCCAGCCAGTCGGCAAAGTCGGGATGGTCGCTGGGCCCTTGGCCGCAAATGCCGATGTACTTGCCGGTCGCCCTGCAGGCAGTGATGGCGCGCGAGATCAAGGCCTTGACGGCGGGGTCACGCTCGTCAAAGTCCTGCGCCAACTGCGCGATGCCTGAGTCGCGGTCCAGCCCCAGCGTGAGCTGGGTCAGGTCGTTGCTGCCGATCGACATGCCATCGAAGTGCTCCAAAAACTGCTCGGCCAGGATCGCGTTGCTGGGCACTTCACACATCATGATCACACGCAGGCCGTCGACACCGCGCTGCAGCCCGCGCTCGGCCAGCATGCGTGTCACCGCTGCCGCTTGCGGCACGGTGCGCACAAATGGCACCATGATCTCGACGTTGCTGTAGCCCATCTCGTTGCGCACCCGGCGCAGCGCTTCGCATTCCATCGCAAAGGCGTCGCTGAATTCGCCGCTGATGTAACGGCTGGCGCCCCTGAAACCGAGCATCGGGTTCTCTTCATCCGGCTCGTAACGGGTGCCGCCAATCAGCTTGCGGTATTCGTTGCTCTTGAAGTCGGACAAGCGCACGATGACCGGCTTGGGCCAGAAAGCCGCTGCGATGGTGGCCACGCCTTCGACGATCTTGTCGACGTAGAAATTTCGCGGCGAAGCATGGCCGCGCGCCACGGATTCGACCGCCTTTTTCAGATCGCTTTCGACATTGGGATAGTCCAGGATCGCCTTCGGGTGCACTCCGATGTTGTTGTTGATGATGAACTCCAGGCGCGCCAGGCCGACCCCCGAGTTGGGCATCTGCGCAAAGTCGAAGGCCAGCTGCGGGTTACCCACGTTCATCATGATCTTGATCGGGCAGTACGGCATCTCGGTGCGCACGATGTCCTCGACCTCGGTCTCGAGCAGGCCATCGTAGACATAGCCGGTGTCACCCTCGGCGCAAGACACCGTCACCAGTGCGCCTGCAGCCAGTTTGTCGGTGGCGTCGCCGCAGCCCACCACGGCAGGGATGCCCAGCTCGCGCGCGATGATCGCGGCATGGCAGGTGCGGCCGCCACGGTTGGTGACGATGGCGCTGGCGCGCTTCATCACCGGCTCCCAGTTCGGGTCGGTCATGTCGGTGACGAGCACATCACCCGGCTGCACCTGATCCATCTCGGCCGGGCTCTTGACCAGGCGCACCGGACCGGTGCCGATCTTCTGGCCGATCGCCCGGCCCTCGGTCAGCACCAGGTTTTTGCTGCGGTCACCCATGATGCGAAAGCGTTGCTCGGCACGACCGCCAGACTGACTCTTGACGGTTTCAGGCCGCGCCTGCAGGATGTAGATCTGGCCGTCGACCCCGTCCTTGCCCCACTCGATGTCCATCGCGCGGCCGTAGTGCTTTTCGATGATCACCGCATAACGTGCCAGTTCGATCACCTCGGCGTCGGTCAAAGAGTAGCGGTTGCGCTGCTCTGTGGGGGTATCGATGACGGTCACCAGATGACCATGCTCTGCCCTGGCCTGCGGCGTGGCGAATTCCATGCGCTGCAGCTTGCTGCCCAGCACACGCCGGATGACGGGGAACTTGCCCATCGCCAGCATCGGCTTGTGCACATAAAACTCGTCGGGGTTGACCGAACCCTGCACCACGGTTTCACCCAGCCCGTAGCTGGAGGTCACGAACACCACATCCGGGAAACCCGACTCGGTGTCGATCGTGAACACCACACCTGCCGAGCCCAGGTCCGAGCGCACCATGCGCTGCACCCCGGCAGACAGCGCGACTTCGGTGTCGGCGTAGCCCTTGTGCACGCGGTAGCTGATCGCGCGGTCGTTGTACAGCGACGCAAAGACCAGCTTGATGTGGTGCAGCACGTCGTCGATGCCGACGACATTGAGGAAGGTCTCTTGCTGGCCGGCAAACGAAGCGTCGGGCATGTCTTCTGCAGTGGCCGAAGAGCGGACCGCAAAGCTGGCCTGCGGATTGCTGGCAGACAGCCGCGCAAACTGCTCGCGAACCGCTGCGTCCAGCGCATCCGGCAGCGGCGTGTCAACGATCCACTGGCGAATCTGCTTGCCGGCATCGGCCAGCGCACGCACGTCTTCAGTATCCAGCGTCGCCAGCTTGTCCTGGATACGCGCTTTCAAACCCCCATGCGCCAAGAACTCTCTGAAAGCAAAAGCGGTGGTGGCAAAACCGCCAGGCACACGCACGCCAGACGCGGCGAGCTGGTTGATCATCTCGCCCAGCGACGCATTCTTGCCGCCGACCGTGTCCACATCGGTCATGCGCAGCGCCTCAAAGGGCGCTACAAGCGCGTGCTCAAGCGATGCAGAAGTGCTCAGCAGCGCAGCGGTGGCCACGGGGGCCAGGGGTTGGGGGGCCAAAGACATAAGGAAGCTCCGTGAGGTGAGAAAGATCGGGCTTCCGCAGCCAGGCCCCCTTGGCGCAGGCCAAGGCGTGGGAGATTTTTGTTGGTGCTGGTGCGCAACATGGTCGGGGATAGGGACAAAGGGGGCAAAGGGGGCAGTGGGCGGAACAGCAGCCAAGATTCTAGGCAGTTCCTCTCTATGATGACTGTGATGCGCTCCCTACCACTGAACAATCACCCCCATGCCTGAACGTACCGTGTTCTTTGTCTCGGATGGCACCGGCATCACGGCCGAGACCTTCGGCAACTCGATCCTGGCCCAGTTCCCGTCCAAACACCGCCATATTCGTCGGCCTTTCATCGACAGCATCGAGAAGGCCAAGAAGGTGCTGGACGAGATCAACGACACCGCCGACAACGAAGGCAAACGGCCGGTGATCTTCATCACGCTGGTCAACGACGAAGTGCGGGCGATCCTGACCAGCGAGCGCTGTCGCGGCCTGGTGCTTGACATGTTTCGCAGCTTTGTGGAGCCCCTGGAGGCCGAATTCGGCGTCAAGAGCAACCACCGGGTCGGGCGCTTTTCAGACGCCAGCCACAGCCAGGAATACAGCGAGCGCATCGAAGCCATCAATTTCTCGCTGGCCCATGATGATGGCCAGAGCTCACGCAACCTGGACCTGGCCGATGTGATCCTCCTGGGTGTCAGCCGCAGCGGCAAGACGCCGACCTCGCTGTATCTGGCGATGCAACATGGCATCAAGGCCGCCAATTACCCGCTGATCCCTGAAGACTTTGACCGCGGGCGCATGCCCAGTGCTTTGTCAGGTCTCAAGCGCAAGTGTTTTGGGCTGACCATCGACCCCACGCGCCTGGCGCAGATACGCAACGAGCGGCGACCCGGCAGCAAATATGCCGCACTCGCGAACTGCCGCTTCGAAGTCAACGAGGCCGAAGCGATGATGCGCCGTGAAGGCATTTCCTGGTTGTCATCGACGCACAAGTCGATCGAAGAGATCGCCACCACGATTCTGCGGGATCTGCGGCCCGACCGACTGGTTTACTGACTGACCCTCCTGGCTGTCGGGCTTGGACTGCTGGACTGCTGGACTGCTGAACTGCTGAACTGCTGAAATGCTGGACAGCTGGACTGCTCACCTCACGCGCAGCCGCAAGCTACGTTGCAGCCGTCTGATCCATCCTTTGCCGCGCCGACTCGTACAAGCAGATCGCTGCAGCGGCACTGACGTTCAAGGATTCTTCGCCACCCGGCTGCGGGATGGATACCTGCATGCTGCACAGACGCAGCAGAGCTTCTGACACCCCCTGCCCTTCGTGGCCCAGCACCCAGGCGCAGGGCCAAGGCAGCCGGGTCGACGGCAACGGCGTGCCGGCGTGGGCGCTGGCGGCAAGCAGTGGCAAATCCAGACCCGCAACATCCGCCGCGTCCAGACCTTCCAGCAAGCGCAGCCCGAAGTGCGCGCCCATGCCAGCGCGCAACACCTTGGGTGACCAAAGCGCAGCGCTGCCACTCAGGCTGAGCACTTGCGCTATGCCCAAGGCTGCAGCACTGCGCAAGATGCTGCCCACGTTGCCGGCGTCCTGCACCCGGTCAAGTACCAGGGTCGGCAGCCGTGGCGCAATGGGCGCAAGTTCGGGCAGTTCGTACAGAAAAGCCAGCCCGGCTGCCGATCCCAGCGGGCTCAGACTATCGAACAACTCGTCAGGCAGCAGCGCCACTTTGGCAGCGGCTTGCGCCAGTGCGCGCAGCGGCTGCGACTGCCAGGCGCTTTCGCTGACCAAGGCCTGCGCAGCCTGGCCACCGCGCAACAGCAAGGCGCTGCACAAATGCTCACCTTCCAGCCAGACCTGGCCAGCCTTGCGGTAAGCGGCAGGATCTCTGGCCAATCGACGCACGCGCACCAACAATGGGTTCTGGCGTGCGCTGATCAGCACCGGCAGCGCTGCAGCGCTGCTCCCAAGAGCATGTCGCGTTGCCACTATTTTTGACCCTCTCGGGGGGCGGACGACGCTTGTGGTCGGCCTGGGGCGCTCATCATGCGGCGCCGGACAACGGGGACGCCACAGAAGAGCTCGAAGACTCCGTCGCCAAGGCTTGCGCAGGTAGCTCCTGCACCAGATCCACCGTGGCTTGACGCACCAATACCAGGCGCACGGGGGCAAAGCTGCGCCGGTGCGCCTGGCACGGGCCGCTGCGCATCAAAGCCTGCAAGTGCGCTGCCGTCGGGTAGCCTTTGTGGCTGTCAAAACCGTAGTCGGGAAAGCTCCGGTGCAGATCGAGGCACAAGGCATCGCGATGCACCTTGGCCAGAATCGATGCTGCAGAGATGGCCGCCACCTTGCTGTCGCCCTTGACCACCGCCGCCGTCAGCATCGGCAGCACCGGCAAGCGGTTGCCGTCCACCACCACGCGGCGCGGCAACAGGCGCAAGCCGCGCACGGCGCGTTGCATGGCCAACAGGGAGGCCTGCAGGATGTTGAGCTGGTCGATCTCTTCAACGCTGGCGCTCGCGACGTGAAAACACAAGGCCTTATCCTTGATCTGATCGGCCAGCAGCAGCCTGCGCTTCTCGCTCAGCAGCTTCGAATCGGCCAAGCCCATGATCGGTCGGCGCGGGTCCAGGATCACCGCAGCAGCGACCACGGGCCCGGCCAAAGGGCCACGGCCAGCTTCGTCCACCCCAGCCACCAACCCGGGCGCGGCCCAGGCGGGGCCCAGTTGTTCAAGCTTGAAGGACTTGCGCGATGGCATCGGCAGCAGCCTGGGCCGTATCGCGGCGCAGCAGGTGGTGAAGCTCTTCGAAGCGCGAGACCAGACGTTCGCGCCTGGGCGCATCGTCCAGCAAGCCGATGACGGCCCGGGCCAGCGGCTCGGCCCGACACTGGTCCTGCAGCAGCTCGGGCACCACAAACTCTCGGCACAGGATGTTGGGCAGGCCCACCCAAGGCTGGTAGCGCATGCGCTTCATGATCTGCCAGCTGATGGCGTTCATGTTGTAGCCGATCACCATCGGCCGCTTGAACAGCGCCGCTTCCAGCGTGGCAGTGCCGCTGGCGATCAGGGTCAAATCACAAGCCGCCAGAGCCGTCTGCGCCCGGCCCTGCAGCACCTGCAAGGGCAAGCCCTGCGCGTGCTGGTCCACCAGCGGCTGCAGCAGCGGCTGCAAGCCCGGCGCCACCGGCAGCACAAAACGCAGCTCGGGCCGTAACTTGTGCAGCCTGGCGGCAGCTTGCAAGAAGTGCGGCGCGATGGTCTCAATCTCTGAACGACGACTGCCGGGAAGAATGGCCACCACAGGCTCTTGCAGGCTCAGCCCCAGCTCCTGGCGCGCTTGCTCGCGCGGCACCAGCAGCGGGATCGAGTCCGCCAGCGGGTGCCCGACATAGGTGGCTGCCACGCCATGCGCACGCAGCAATTCAGGCTCGAAAGGGAACAGGCACAACACATGGTCCACGCTGCGCGCCATCATGGCCGCGCGGCCACCTCGCCAGGCCCAGATCGATGGGCAGATGAAGTGCAGCGTCTTGATACCAGCGGCCTTCAGCCGTGCTTCCAGGCCCAGATTGAAGTCCGGTGCATCCACACCCAAAAAAGCGCTGGGGGGGTGCTGCAGCAGCCTGATGGCCAAGGCGTCTCGGATGCCCGCGATCTCGCGGTAGTGCCGCAGCACTTCAACATAACCACGCACCGCCAGTTTGTCGCTGGGCCACCAGGCCTCAAAGCCTTGCTGACGCATCTGCGGGCCACCGATGCCATGAGCCTGCAGACCTGGCCAGCGCTGACGCAAACCCGGCAGCAACGATGCTGCCAGCATGTCACCCGAAGTCTCCCCTGCCACCATCGCCAGCTTCAGATCTGCGACCCCCGGCAAAAGCATCGAGTCAGCGCACGATGCCGCGCCGCGCGCCGGCCAGAAAGTCAAGCAGGAGTTGCACGTCAGCCTGCGCCTCAACGTGCGCGGCGGTCGCTGCATCCGCATCCGCATCCGCGGCCGCGTCCGCATCCGCATCCGTCAATGCAACCGTACGTGCATCCGCAAGTACTTCAGCCTGCTCACCTGCCGGCTGCAACAAGGCGGCGATGGCTTCGCGAGCCTGCTCCAGGCTCAGCTGGCTGCGATAGAGCAGCCGGTGCATGTGCTTGGCCTGCAACAAGCGCTCGGCCGAAAAGCCGCGCCTGCGCAAGCCTTCCAGGTTGACGCCGTGCACACGCAGCGGGTTGCCCGACACCGTCATGCAAGGCGGCACGTCTTGTGAGACATGACTTTGGAAGCCCACCAATGCATGCGCGCCGATGCTGCAAAACTGGTGCACCCCCGTCAGCCCGCCAATGATGGCCCAATCACCCACATGCACATGGCCAGCCAACGTGGCGTTGTTGGCCAACACGGTGTGGCTGCCCAGCTGCACATCGTGTGCCAGGTGTACATAAGCCATGATCCAGTTGTCGTTGCCCACGCGTGTCACACCGCCGTCTTGCACCGTGCCGCGGTTGAAGGTGCAGAACTCGCGGATCGTGTTGCGTTCTCCAATGTGCAACGCGGTCGGCTCGTTTCGGTACTTCATGTCCTGCGGTGCGGCGCCCAGCGCCGCGTGCGGGTAGATGTGGTTGTCGCGGCCGATGCGCGTGGGGCCTTCGATCACGCAATGCGCGCCCACATGCGTGCCGGCACCAATGACCACGTCGGGGCCGATCACCGCATAGGGCCCGATCTGTACCTCGGCGTCCAGTTCTGCGGTGGCGTCCACAACCGCAGTGGCATGCACCCGCGCCATCGCTTCAAACCACCTTGCGCATCGTGCACATCAGCTCGGCTTCAACGGCCAACAGGCCGTCCACCGTGCCTCGGGTCTTGTAACGGTAGATGCCAGCCTTGGCGCGGTCGATGGTGGCTTCCAGGATCAGCTGGTCGCCCGGCACCACGGGGCGCTTGAAGCGTGCGTGGTCCACCCCTGCGAAATAGACCACGGTGTCGTCATCCGGCTCCTCGTCGAGCGACCCGAAGGACAGCAGCGCCGCTGTCTGCGCCAGAGCCTCGAGCATCAACACCCCAGGCATCACCGGCCGCACCGGGAAGTGGCCCGGAAAGTAGGGCTCGTTGATGCTGACGTTCTTCAATGCCTTGATGCGCACGTTTTTCTCTATCTCCAGCACCCTGTCGACCAACAAGAAAGGGTAGCGGTGCGGCAGCTTGCGCAGGATGTATTGGATGTCCATCAAGATTCTTTGTTCTTTCTCTCGAGCGCTCGCAGCCGATCACGCAGCGTGTGCAGTTGCCGCAGCGTAGCAGCGTTTTTTTCCCACGATGCATTGTCGTCGAACGGAAACGAGCCACTGTACAGGCCGCTCTTGCGTATCGAGCGGCTGACCACGGTGCAGGCGGTGATGTGCACATGGTCAGCCAGTTCCAGGTGCCCCAGGATCGAAGCCGCGCCGCCAATGGTGCAGTATTTGCCGATGCGCGCACTGCCCGCCACGCCGGCCTTGCCGGCAAAAGCCGTGTGCGCACCCACCCGCACGTTGTGCGCGATCTGCACCAGGTTGTCGATCTTCACGCCTTCTTCGATCAGCGTATCGTCCAGCGCGCCGCGGTCGATGCAGGTGTTGGCGCCGATCTCCACAGAATCGCCGATCCACACCGCCCCCAGCTGCTCAATCTTGACCCAGCGGCCCTGGTCGGGTGCAAAGCCGAAGCCGTCGGCGCCGATCACGGCGCCGCTGTGCACGATGCAGCCCGCGCCAAGAACACAGGCTTCAAGCAGGCTGACACGTGGCTTGAGTACGGTGCCCTCACCCAGTTGCGCACCAGCGCCGATGTGGTTGTGCGAGCCCACCACGGCGTGGGCACCGATGCTTGCGCCACGGGCGACGAAGGCAAACGGCCCTACCGAAGCGCTGGCGTGAATGGTCGCACCTTCTTCGATCAGGGCATGGGCGTGAACGCCTGCAGCCACGGGCGCGGCCCTGTGCTGCTGCCACCACTGGCTGAGCCGGGCGTAGGCCAGATAGGGATCATCGCAAACGATCAGTGACGCCGCCTCAGTCGCCACCTGGCCAACCACCGGGCCTGAGCCAGCAGCCGCGGAAGCTTGAGTGCTGGCCCAAGCCAAGGCCTGTTCGCGCCATGCTGGCGCGATGATCAAGCAGCCGGCGCGGCAATCCTGCAGCCGCGCTGCAAACCGCGCGCTTGCGACGAATCCGATGCTTTGGGCGTCTGCATCGTGCAGCGCTGCGATGCGGGTGACGACGCGCTCGGGCGAGCCGATCAGTTCGCCGCCGATTTCGCGTGCCAGATCGCCCAAGCGCGCTGCCACTTCTGGGGCGCCTGTGAAGACGCCCACCCTGGCTTACCTGGCAGGCGCAGCCGGGGCGTTGAGCACCCGGATGACCTTGTCGGTGATATCCACCCGGGGCCCGGCAAAAACCACCTCTTGCAGGATCAGGTCGTACTTCTCGCTGTCGAAAATCTGCTTGATGACGCGGTTGGCGCGCTCGACCACTGCGGCCAGTTCTTCGTTGCGGCGCTGGTTCAGGTCTTCCTGGAACTCGCGGCGCTTGCGCTGCAGATCACGCTCTTGCTCGATCAACTCACGCTGGCGTCTGGCCTGTTCGCTGGGCGACAAGGTGGGGTTGTCTTTCTCCAGCTTGTCGGCCGCAGCCTTGAGCCTCGCGCCTGCATCGACCAGGTCGCGTTCACGTTTGCTGAACTCCGTCTCAAGTTTGGTCTGCGCAGCCTTGGCGGGCGCCGCCTCGCGCAGTACACGCTCGGTGCTGACGTAGCCGATCTTCAGCTCTTGCGCCGATGCGGGAGCCACCAGGGCCAGGCTCAACACCGCGGCGAGCGCGAGTGCAACCGGCAACAGCCGGCGAAATGTCTGATTCATCAAAACGCAGTACCGATCTGGAATTGGAAGCGTTGGATTCTATCGTTGCGCTCAGCACGCAAAGGCCGGCCCCAACTGAGTTTCAATGGCCCCACGGGCGAAATCCAGCTCAGACCCAAGCCGGCGGACGCGCGCAACGACGAAGCGCGGATCGGTTCGTCTTCACGCCACACGTTGCCGGTGTCGGCAAAGGCGAAGATGCGAAACGAGCGGTCGTTGCCCGTGCCCGGCACCGGGAAGTACAACTCACTGTTGAAGTTGAACTTCTTGGCTCCACCCAGATAGGCTCCGGTCGGATCGATGGTGCCCAGTGAGCCTTGTTCGAAGACCCGTACGCTGCCCAGTCCGCCGCCGCTGAAGAACTTGAAGACCGGAAAAGGCTGGCCATTCAAACCCTGGCCCAGACCCACCTCGGCGTTGACACCCAAAGTCAGCCGAAAGGGCAGCTGCCAGTACTCCTGGTATTGCAGATTGGTCTTCAGGTAACGCACCTGCCCGGCAAAACTCCACTCGAACAGCGCCCGCTGGTAGCGGCCGGCGGTGGGCACCAGCAGGCTGTCGCGCCCGTCGCGTGCCCAGCCCGCAGTGAGCGAAAAGGCATCGGTGGTGTTGCCGTACAGCGCACGGTAGTTCAGCCACGCAAGCGGCAAGCCGACCGAAGTACCGAGTTCGGTACGCTCCCAACCCAGGCCCATGAAAACGGTGTCGAACTCCGAAAACGGCACGCCAAAGGAAACCTTGGCCCCGGGTGTGCGCAGTTCGTACGAGTCACCGAGATAGTTGACCGGCCGGCTGGTTCTGTAATACGCATCCACCGACATCGAGATGCCGTCGACCGTAAAGTACGGATCGGTGGTGTTCAGCACCAGGGTGCGCTGGAAGCGGCTGGTGTTGACCTCCAGCCCCAGGCTCCTGCCCGAGCCAAAGGCGTTGTCCTGACGGATGGCGGCGTTGAAGGTCAGTTTCTCGGCATTCGAATAACCTGCACCCAGTTGCAGGTTGCCGGTGGGCTTTTCCTTGATGTTGACCACCAGATCGACCTGGTCGGGTGCGCCTGGTACTTCGTTGGTCTCGATGTCGATCTCTTCGAAGTAGCCCAGCCGGTCGACCCTGGCTTTGGACAGCTTGATCAAGCCCCCGTCGTACCAGGCCGACTCGAGTTGCCTGAACTCGCGTCGCACCACTTCGTCACGCGTGCGGGTGTTGCCCGCGACTTCGATGCGGCGCACATAGACACGGCGTTGCGGCGCTGCAGCAAAGACCACCGAAACCTGGCCAGTGGCACGATCGACCTCGGGCCTGGGCTCGATGCGGGCGAAGGCATAGCCATACAGACCAAAGCGATCCTGAAAGCGGCGTGCGGTTTCGGTCACCGCATCGCCCTGATAGGGCTGCCCTGGCCTGAGCAACACCAGGCTGCGAAACTCTTCTTCCTTGCCCAGGTAGTCGCCCTCAAGCCGCACGGCCACCACGTTGTAGGGCTGGCCTTCACGCACTGAAATCGCCACCGAGATGGTCTGCTTGTCAGGCGAGATCGTGACCTGGGTCGACTCGATCGCAAACTCGAGATAGCCACGGTTGACGTAGTAGGCACGCAGCTTTTCCAGATCGGCGTTGAGCTTGCTGCGTGAGTAGCGATCGCTCTTGCTGTACCAGGTGAACCAGCCCGAAGGTGTCAGCTCCAGCAGTTGCATCAGGGTCGATTGATCAAACACCGTATTGCCCACGATGCGGATGTCGCTGATGCGCGCTGCGTCCCCCTCGGTCATCGTGAAGGTGACGTTGACGCGGTTGCGCTCGAGCGGCGTCACGGTGGTCACGACTTCTGCACCGTACAGGCTGCGGCTGAGGTACTGGCGCTTGATCTCCTGCTCTGCGCGGTCGATCAAGGCGCGGTCGAAAGGCAGCCCTTCGCCAATGCCGGCTTCACGCAAAGACTTGGTCAGCGGATCCTTGTCGAACTCTTTCAGCCCCACAAAGCTGATGGCGGCGATGATGCTGCGCTCTTCGACAATGATGATCGGTACTTCGCCTTCGATCTCGACCCGCACGTCCTTGAACAGACCCGTGGCGAACAAGGCCCGCAACGCGGCGGCGCCTTTGTCGTCGGTGTAGGTGTCGCCAATCCGAAACGGCAGGGCGGCGAATACCGTCCCGGGGTCTGTGCGCTGCAGGCCCTCGACGCGGATGTCCTTGATGACAAAGGGCTGCACGGCCCAGGCGGGCCAGGCCGCAGCACAGGCCAGGGCGGCCGCGCACAGGGACACCGCGGGGCGCGAAGGCCCAAACAATGGAGCAAGGAACATGGGAATCAGTGCAGACCCAGCAGGCGGGCCACGTCGTTGAAGAGGGCGACAGACATCATCATCAGCAAGACAGCGATACCCCCGCGCTGCAACCGGGCCAGCCACAAATCGGAGACGGGACGGCCGGTGATGGCTTCGAAAATGTAGTACATCAAATGGCCACCATCGAGCATCGGCAGCGGCAGCAGGTTCAGCACCCCCAGACTGACGCTGACCAGCGCCAGAAAGCCGAGATAGTAAGGCAGACCCTGCGCAATGGACTGGCCGGCGAAATCAGCAATCGTGATCGGCCCGCTGAGGTTCTTCAGCGATGCCTCGCCAATCAGCATGCGGCCCAACATCTGCACGGTCAGCACGCTCAAATCCCAGGTGCGTGTGATGCCCCTTTGCAAACCTTCCCAGGGCCCGAGCTGGACCGTCACCATCTCGGGGGCTTGGCCAGGCACCGCGTCGATGCGGCCAAAGGACTGCTTGCCCTCGGTGACCACGCGGGGTTGCACTTGCAGCTCAAGCACCTGCCCAGACCTCTGAACACGCCACAGTTGCGCGCGGGCCTGGCCCTCCACCACCGAGGCGCGTACGGCCCTGACGACCAGATTGCCGTCGTCGATGGCCTGGCCGTCGATGCTCAACACGCGGTCGCCCGGCTGCAAGCCAGCCTGTGCCGCTGGCCCACCTGCCCTGACTTCGCCCAACACGGGCTCGCTGGCCAAACTGCCAAAACCGGCCTTGCGTACAAAGCCCGCATCGACCTCCCGCGGATCGATGCCGCTGAAGTCCACCGTCAAGCTTCGTGAGCCTCGGCCGTCCCGATCCGTCACTTGCAACTGCAGCCGACCGCGCTGCATCGCCGACTGCGTCAACTGCCAGCGCAGATCAGACACGGATTGCAGCTCGACCCAGCTTTCGTCTTCGCCCTGAGAAGCCGCCCGTATCCAGTCACCGCCGCGCAAGCCGGCCTGTGCCGCCAGGCTGGCCGCAGGGGGCGGCGCCATCAGCGCCTTGGGCTCCTCGATACCGATCCAGTGCGCGGCAGCAAACAGCAGCACCGCCAACAAGAGATTGGCCAAAGGGCCAGCGGCCACGATGGCGGTGCGCTGGCGCAGGCTCTTGCGGTTGAAGGCCTGATCCAGCATGGCGGCCGGTACATTGCCTTCACGCTCGTCCAACATGCGTACATAACCACCCAGAGGCAGGGCGCAGAGCACGAACTCGGTGCTGTCGGGCGTGGCCTGGCGGCGCCACAACACGCGTCCGAAACCGACCGAAAAGCGCAGCACCTTGACCCCGCAGGCCAGCGCCACACGGTAGTGGCCGTACTCGTGGATGACCACCAGGACGCCCAGGGTCAGCAAGAAGGCCAGGAGAGTAGTGATCATATGGGCAGGGGCTGACGGGCTGCGGGGCTGAGCCGCCGCTCCAACAAACAAGAGGTCCAGCGCATCAGCGTTTCAAGCCCTGGATGCTGCGCTTGGCAAAGTCCCGGGCCCGGCGGTCCAGTTCGAGCAAATCGTCCAGGTTCGGGTTGAGGCCCAGATCAGGCCGCACGCCTTCGAGTGTGTCAGCGTTGACCTTGTGAATCGCCGTGAAGGGGATGGTTCCATGCAGAAACGCAGCCACCGACACTTCATTGGCAGCGTTGAGCACAGCCGTCGTGCCCTCGGGCGCACGCAGCGCGTCCCAGGCCAGAAAGAGGCCGGGAAAGCGTTGCGGCTGCGCCGCTTCGAAGCTCAGCGATTGCAAAGTATTGAAGTCCAGCCGCTGGGCGCCGGCATCGATGCGCTCGGGGTAGGCCAAACCATAGGCGATTGGGACCTTCATGTCCGGCGTGCCCAACTGCGCCAACACAGAACTGTCTTTGCAGACCACCATCGAGTGGATGATGCTCTGTGGATGAATCACCACCCGAATGTCCTCGGGCTGCAAAGCAAACAGCCAGCGCGCTTCGATCACTTCCAGCGCCTTGTTCATCATCGTGGCCGAGTCGACCGAGATCTTGCGGCCCATGACCCAGTTCGGATGCGCTACCGCCTGCTCCGGCGTGACCAGGTGCAGAGAATCATGGTCACGCTGGCGAAAGGGCCCACCGCTGGCCGTCAAAACGATATGGTCGACGCGCCGAGCCCAGGTGGAGGGATCCTCGGGCAAGCACTGGAATATCGCCGAGTGCTCGCTGTCGATCGGCAGCAAGGTGGCACCGCCGTCACGCACGGCCTGCATGAACACGCCACCGCCCACCACCAGCGCTTCCTTGTTGGCCAGCAGCAGCCGCTTGCCGGCAGCAGCAGCAGCCATGCAAGCCGGCAAGCCGGCGGCACCCACGATGGCGGCCATCACGGTGTCCACCTCCGCCGCAGACGCCAACTCGCACAGCGCCTGCGCTCCACTGCGCACCTCTGTGGCCACACCGTGCAGGGCCAGCGCCGCTCGCAACTGGCGTGCCTTGGCTTCATCGGGCAGCAGCGCCAGCCGGGGTCTGAACTGGCGGCATTGCGCCAGCAACAGATCGACTCTGTGGAAGGCACTGAGCCCAACGACCTCAAAGCGGTCCGGGTGCCTGGCGACCACCTCCAGTGTGCTGCAACCAATGGAGCCGGTGGAGCCCAGAACAGCCAGGCGCTGGCGACCCACGGGAACAGCCGATGCAGGGCTCGTCATCCTGCCCCCAGCGTGATCAGCGCCATGGCCGCAGGCAGCACCGGCAACAGGGCATCGATCCGGTCCAGCACGCCACCGTGACCCGGCAACAGGCGGCTGCTGTCCTTGGCGCCAGCCGCACGTTTGACCAGCGATTCGAGCAAGTCGCCCACCACGCTCAGTCCGCACAGCGCCAGCAGCGCGATGGCGCAAAGAAGCCAGCCCAGCGAGTGCTGCAGCCGCGTGAACACGCTGTCGCTGTCGAATGCGAAGCGGCTGTCGAGCCACATCCACAAGAGCGCCAGCAGCAGCACGCCCAGCATGCCCGACCAGACACCTTCCCAGCTTTTGCCAGGGCTGATCGAGGGTGCCAGCTTGCGCTTGCCAAAAGCGCGTCCGCCAAAGTAAGCCGCGACATCGGCCATCCATACCAGGCAAAACACTGACAACAAGTAGTTGATGCCGATGGCGCGCGCCTGTAAAAGGGCCAACCAGGTCAAGCACAAGGCCACCAGACCCAGGGTCCAGCGCACCGGCTTGGGCAGGCTGGGCCAGGCAGCGGGGCCGCTGTGCAGCGCAAAAAAACCGCCGACCCCCCACAAGGCCACCGCCAGCCACCACAAACCCACGGGTGCTTCGGTTTTCCAGCCCGCCAGCAGTGCCAGCAGGCCCACTGCGGCCACCACTATGCCCATTAAGACTGAGACGACCTTGCCGCCCTGATTCAGGCTCACCCACTCCCAGCCGGCAGCAGCAGTCAGGAACAGGGTGACCAAAGCAAAGGGCAAGGGATTGTCGATTGCCAAGGCAGCGACCAACAAGCCCACGAGCGCCAGCGCGGTGATGATCCTTTGTTTGAGCATGGCCCCTCATCGGCTCGCAGGTTCGACGATGGCCGAGGGGGTCTGCACGGGTGTGGGCTGGGTGCCGGCCAGCCTGTAGACGCGTGTGCCGTTGCCTTCCATCTGCGCTGAGCCAGATACAGCGTGTCGCCCGTTGACACTTTGCTCTGCGGCACTCTGGATACCACCAAAACGCCGCTCGCGCCGCGCGAAGGCCGCCAACGCGGCATCGATCTCTTTGTCGCCAAAGTCAGGCCACAGGCAATCGGTGAAAAAGAACTCGGCGTAGGCCGATTGCCACAGCAGAAAGTTGCTGATGCGCATTTCTCCACCCGTACGGATGAACAGATCGGGGTCGGGTGCAAAGGACATGGCCATCTGCGATATCAGCCAGGCTTCATCCACTTCTTCAGGAGCCTTGCCTTGAATGATGGCCTGACGGCAAGCCTGCACCATGTCCCAGCGACCGCCGTAATTGAAAGCCACCGTCAAGGTGATGCGCTGGTTGTGTGCCGTCGAAGACTCGGCCTGCTCGCAGGCCCAGCGCAACTTGTCAGGCACGCCCACGCGGTCACCGATGATGCGCACCCGCACACCATCCGCCGTCAACTTGCTCAGGTACTTGGACACCGCCACCAACACCAAACCCATCAGACCATTGACTTCCTCTGCGGGTCGCTTCCAGTTTTCGGACGAGAAGGCAAACACGGTCAGGTACTGCACGCCGCGGTCAGCAAAGCTGTTGACCGCGCGCACCAGCGCCTCCACACCTTGCTTGTGGCCATAAAAGCGCGGCATGAAGCGCTGGCGGGCCCAGCGGCCATTGCCATCCATGACCACCGCCACATGCGCCGGCACGATGAGATCGTCGCTACGTTGGGCAGCCAGGTTTGCACCCGTCGCAGCAGACTGAGGTAATTCAGACATCAGCAGTCATCGAGCCGAAACCGCGACGGTCCTGGGGCTTCAAATCGCCATCACCTCGGCTTCTTTGCCCTGTACCAGACGGTCCACCTCGGCGACCGCCCGGTCGGTCAGGCGCTGGATCTCATCCTGCCCGCGGCGCTCGTCGTCTTCGCTGAGATCCTTGTCCTTCAGCAGCTTCTTCAATTGCTCATTGGCCTCTCGGCGCACAGAGCGCGCGGCAATCTTGGCGTCTTCACCGGCGTGCTTCACCACCTTGGTCAACTCCTTGCGGCGCTCTTCGGTCAACGCCGGCATCGGCACCCTCAGCAACTCGCCCTGGGCTGATGGGTTCAGGCCCAGATCAGATTCACGGATCGCTCTTTCGATCTTCGCGGCCATGCCCTTCTCCCAGGGCTGCACGCTGATCGTGCGGGCGTCCAGCAAGCTCACGTTGGCCACCTGGCTGATCGGCAACATCGAACCGTAATAGTCGACCTGTACCTGGTCCAGGATCCCTGGGTGGGCACGCCCGGTGCGAATCTTCTGCAATTCGCCCTTGAAGGCCTCCAGAGACTTGCCCATCTTCTGTTCGGCCGTCTGATAAATCTCTTCGTTGCTCATGCTCAGGGGGTCTCCTCAAACGTGCACCAAGGTGCCTTCGTCTTCGCCTTGCACCACACGCTGCAGCGCGCCAGGCTTGAAGATGCTGAACACCTTGATCGGCAAATTCTGGTCGCGGCACAACGCAAAAGCGGTAGCGTCCATCACTTTCAGATTCTGGGCGATCACATCGTCGAAAGAAATGCGGCTGTAGCGCGTGGCGCTGCTGTCCTTGTTGGGGTCAGCCGTGTAGACACCGTCCACCTTGGTCGCTTTCAACACCACCTGGGCGCCGATCTCTGCCCCTCGCAAGGCCGCTGCCGTATCGGTGGTGAAAAACGGATTGCCAGTGCCTGCGCCGAAGACGACGACCTTGCCTTCTTCCAGGTACTGCAAGGCCTTGGGTCGAACGTAGGGTTCGACCACTTGCTCGATATTGATGGCCGACATCACGCGCGCCGTCAAGCCCACCTGGCGCATGGCGTCGGCCAAGGCCAAGGCGTTCATCACCGTGGCGAGCATGCCCATGTAGTCGGCGGTGGCACGATCCATGCCCACCGCGCCACCCGCTACACCCCTGAAGATGTTGCCGCCGCCAATCACCACGGCCACTTGGCAGCCGGTGCGGGTGACGGCCTGGATCTCCCCCACCATGCGCATGATGGTGGCGTGGTTGATGCCGTAAGCATCATCGCCCATCAGAGCCTCGCCCGACAGCTTGAGCAAGATGCGCTTGTAAGACGGCATCAGTAGGACTCCTGAACTAAAACCACAGTGTAAGGCGCGACGCTGGTGGTCTGGCCAAGTGCTGGCCAGCGCCGATCACGCTGCGCGCAATCACTGTGCCTTGGCAGCAGCCACTTGGGCAGCCACCTCGGCAGCAAAGTCGTCGCTCTTCTTCTCGATGCCCTCACCCACCACGTACAGCGTGAAGCCCTCGATCTGAGTGGCTTTCTCTTTGAGCATCTGCTCCACCGTCTGCTTGTCGTTCTTGACAAAGCTCTGATTCAGCAAGGACACCTCTTTGAGGTACTTCTGCACCGATCCTTCGACGCGCTTGGACACGATCTCGGGCGACTGCGCCGGCTTGCCTGCGGCGACCGCCGTGGCGGCGTCTTCAGCAGCCTTTTCTGCGGCCACCCGACGCTCGCGTTCGATCAACTCTGAAGGCACCTCGCTGCTGGCCAGCGACACCGGCTTCATCGCCGCGACATGCATCGCCACGTCCTTGGCTGCGACCTCATCGCCGCTGTAGGCCACCAACACGCCGATGCGCGTACCGTGGAGGTAGTGAGCCAATGCGCCGCCGCCAGCGTAGCGCTTGAAGCGGCGGATGGCCATGTTCTCGCCAATCTTGCCGATCAGCCCTTTGCGCACGTCTTCGAGCGTCGGACCGAAGCCATCTTGCGCGTAAGGCAGTGCACTCAGCGAGGCCACGTCGGCAGGGTTCTTCTGCGCCACCAAGTCAGCACAGGCCTGTGTGAAGGCCAGGAAAGAATCGTTCTTGGAAACGAAATCAGTTTCGCAGTTGATTTCTACCAGAGCGCCAGTGCTGCCGCTGACCGCCGCTGCGACCACACCTTCTGCCGTGATGCGGGCCGCCGCCTTGCTGGCCTTGTTGCCCAGCTTGACACGCAGGATCTCTTCAGCACGTTCCAGGTCGCCTTCGGCCTCGGTCAGCGCTTTTTTGCACTCCATCATCGGTGCGTCGGTCTTGGCGCGCAACTCGGCCACCATGCTTGCAGTGATTGCGGGCATTGGAATCTCCTTCAAATTGGGAAAATTGACGAGCCACGGCTCCTGTCACCGGAATCGGGCCCGCCCGTCAACGGCCGGCCGACCGGGCTGAATCGCCTGGCGGCCCGGGGCCCCGAGGGCCCTCAAGCCTGTTCGCGAACCTCTACAAACTCGTCGTTGCGGTCGCCGACCACCTGCACCACCTCATGGCTGGCGTTGGCCTTGCCGTCGATAACAGCGTCGGCCACAGCCTTGGCGTACAAAGCCACCGCCTTTGCTGAGTCATCGTTGCCGGGAATCACATAGTCGATGCCGACCGGCGAGTGGTTGGTATCCACCACGCCAATGACCGGAATGCCCAACTTCTTGGCTTCGGCGACTGCAATCTTGTGGTACCCGACGTCGATGACGAAAATCGCGTCAGGCAGCGCAGCCATGTTCTGGATGCCCCCGATTTCCTTTTCCAGCTTGCCCAGTTCGCGCTCGAACAGCAGACCTTCCTTTTTGATCATGCCTTCGATGCCGCTGTCCTTGACCACCTGCATATCCTTGAGCTTCTTCAGCGACCCCTTGACGGTCTTGAAGTTGGTCATCATGCCGCCCAGCCAGCGCTGGTCCACAAAAGGCATGCCACAACGCTGGGCCTCCAAAGCCACCACTTCGCGCGCCTGGCGCTTGGTGCCGACCATCAACACGGTGCCGCGCCGGCCTGAAAGCTGGCGGACAAACTTCAACGCATCTTCGAACAGCGGCTGCGTCTTTTCGAGGTTGATGATGTGGATCTTGTTGCGATGGCCATAGATGTACGGCGCCATCTTGGGGTTCCAGAAGCGGGTTTGGTGGCCAAAGTGGACACCGGCTTCCAGCATTTCGCGCATTGAAACGGACATGAGAAAAACTCCAAAGGTTCGGTCTAAAAGCCCGGCGTATCACCGTCAGCCCAATCCGCAAGGGGGTTCAGACCAGGCTGAACCGAAAATCCCTTACAACGCGGAACCGGTTTGACAGCACCTTGGTGCGCACGGGTTCGTGATTTGCTTGTTGCGTGCCGCTCAAAGACCTCAAGCGCATCCCCGGACCGCACAACAGTCGGCCGGATGCAGCTTGAATTAATTTTTCGCGTTCGCGGACAAACCCTCGGAGCTTAGCATGAGGAACACGACCGATCCCCTGTCGAATCGTTGCAACGCGGGCCGGACCCGGTTCGGCAAACCGGCTGGCCTCTCCGATATCGCCAACTTTGCATGCGCGCAGCGTCTGGTTTGACGACCTGCAGGTCGCGTGGCGCTGTGC
>Ga0105046_10004288_pt1 | contig 22697 bp, 11 predicted proteins | sample MAT03_FD_78385 | JGI IMG/M metagenome (GOLD analysis project Ga0105046, IMG submission 78385) | Freshwater microbial communities from Lake Fryxell liftoff mats and glacier meltwater in Antarctica - MAT-03 (megahit assembly) | ecosystem: Environmental > Aquatic > Freshwater > Ice > Liftoff...
ATGGGGGCGGGGAGTTGTATGTTGCGGGGCGGAGCTACGTTGGGTCGGATGAGTCGGGGTCGGGTTGATCGGAGTCTGTGGCCCGATCTGATGCTGGGTCTGGATCATCGACCATTTCGAGCGTCGCCTGCCACCAGGCGTCGATGGCGGCGCGGCCTTCTTCTGTCTGCGTCAGGCCCGAGAACCCGCCCTCGGCGACGGGACGCACCGGGATTCTTGGATAGACCTTCTTTGAAGCGAGCGCTCGGCTGAGCCATCGCGAGTGCAACTGGCGCGCGACTTCCGCGGGATCGATGGGGTACTCACCACTGAAGAAGTTCCAGCGCATGGAGGCAAGTGTACGGGATCTGTTGATGGGTGCCCATCGGAATGGGCGGGGGAATCGGCGGGGCTTCAGGGCCGCGGGCGAGCTCATGAAGCAAGAGCGCGAGCCCGCCCGGCGCTTTGCATTCCGCTGCGCGAAGCCTCACAGCTTTTTGAGCGCGTCGACCAGTGCGTCGATGTGCTGCGTGGTGTGGGCTGCGGAGATCTGGCAGCGCAGGCGCGCGTGGCCTTCGGCGACGACGGGGTAGCCGAAGCCGATGACGTAGATGTCCAGTTCGAGCAGGCGCTTGCTCATCGCGATGGCCTTGGCGGTGTCGTGGACGATGATGGGGCAGATGGCCGTTGGGCTCGGGAGGACGTCGAAGCCTGCGTTCTTGAGCTGCTCGCGCGCGTACTTGACGTTGCTGCGGAGCCGCTCGACGCGCTGGGGCTCGCGCTGCAGAATCTCGATGGCCTTGCTGGCGCTGCAGGCGATGGTGACGGGGAGGGCGTTGCTGAAGAGTGTTGGGCGGCCGCGCTGGATGAGCAGGTCGATGGCCTTCCTGCTGCCCGCGACGAAGCCGCCCGCGCCGCCGCCGAGGGCCTTGCCGAGGGTTCCGGTGAAGAGGTCGACGCGGCCCTTGTCGATGCTCTTGTCGAGCATGGCGCTCAGCGTGCTCATGCCCGCGAGCGCGTCGGGGCTGGGCTCGCCCTCGTCGATCATGCCCCAGTGCTCGTGCGTGCCTCGGCCTTTAGTGCCCATGACGCCGTGGCCGTGGCTGTCGTCGACGACGAGGATGGCGTCGAACTGGTCGCACAACTGGCGCATCTTCGGGAGGTCGGCGATCGAGCCCTCCATGCTGAAGACACCGTCGGTCACGACCCAGATCTGGCCGGGCTTGCCGGACTCGGACCTGTTCAGGCTCGCGGCCTCGAGCGCGGTGCGGAGGCTCTTCTCGCCTTCGAGCACGTTGTTGCGGTAGACGGCCTTGTGGATTCCCTTCTTGATCGTCGTCGCGAGGCGGATGGCGTCGATGATGCAGGCGTGGTTGAGCTCATCGGAGATGATGGTGTCGCCGGGCTCGCAGAGGGTGGGGAAGAGGGCTTCGTTGGCGGTCCAGGCGGAGACGAAGGTGTACGAGGCCTGGGTGCCCATGTACTCGGCGATACGGCGTTCGAGCTCAAGGTGCGGCGTGAAGGTGCCGCAGATGAAGCGGACAGAGGCGGTGCCCGCGCCGAAGTCACGCAGGGCGCGCTCGCCAGCCTCGACGACCTCGGGGTGGTTGGCCAGGCCAAGGTAGTTGTTGCTGCAGAAGCAGAGGACGTCGCGCGACTTGCCGTCGAGCGTGCGCAGGCGGACCTTGGCGTCCATGGGGCTTGAGATGATCTGGAGTTCCTTCCAGAGACCGTCCTTCTTGAGCTGGGTGAAGAGGGCATCGGCCCGCGCTTCGAAGATGGCGGCGTGGCTACGTGGCTGGGCGGGCGACTGGAGGTTTGACTCGGGCATGGAAGTCTCGCGGGGTGTTGGGGCAAGTGTACCGGCGGGAGGGTGAGGTCGAGGCGTGAAAGTGCGGGTTACGTGCGGCGTGCGGCGGCTGGTGAAAGAGGCGTGTGGCGGTTCCGAACAACTTCGTGCGGCGGAGCGGGTTGCGCCCTGCCGACACGGAGATTTCGTCATGAAGGCTGTTGCACTCTCGCTGGCTGTTCTGCTCGCCGGGTCCGCCGCGGGCTCGGGCTATCTGTGGCACACGTCGAAGGTGGCTCGCACGGCGCTTGAGGCGGAGGTCGCGGCGGCGCGAGGTGAGGTTGCGGAGTTGACGCTGGCGCGGGGCGCGCTGAGTGCGCGTCTGAGCGAGGCGGACACGGAGCTTGCGCGTGTGCGTGGCGCGAACGCCGAGCGCGACCGGCTTGATGCGCTGGCGCAGGGACTCTCGGGCGGGCTGGCTCGCCTCGCGGCGGCGGTGAACACGGACCTTGCGGGCGCTTGGGGACAGGCCGCGGCGGCGCAGGAGGCACTCTTTGCTTCGCCATCGCCCGAGACTCGCGATGGATTCCGCAAGGCGCTCGAGGGCGGGGCCGAGCAGGCACGGGCGGCTGGCGCGGTGTGCACGGAGCTCGCGGCGTTCATCGAGACGAGCGCGACGGACCTCGCGGCCCATCGCGGCGCGGAGCTTGATGCTGCGCGCACGCGCCTTGCATCGGCCGAGGCCTCGATCACGCGGGCGACGCACGCGGTTGGAGAGACGCTCGCGTCGCTGCGCGATGTGCCCTTCACGGCTCTTGCGAGCGAGGACTGGCGCACGACGACGCTGGATGTTGGTGATGGTGAGGTCGTGGCGGTCGCCGCGGCGGGCACGTGGCGCTGGAGCCCGGTGATGGGGAGCGCGGTGGATGCGGGTGGTCAGGCTGGGCCAGCATCGATGCGCGTGGATCGCGAGCTTGGGAATGGCGCGCTGCTGGTGCGGATGCGCGGCTCAACGCGAACGCACGCGGGTGTCGGCGGCATTCTGCCCGACCGGCGAGGCCAGGTCGAGGTGCGGATCAACGACACGACGACGACGGACAATGATGGTGCGATGGACCTGACGCTGATTGCGTTCCGGCCGCTGAGCTGAGCGGGTGGCCGGGCGAAGAGGGTGGTTGAGTGGCGAAGTGGTCGTGTGAGGAGTGCGGCGGCATCGCTGTCGGAGCGGTCGCTCGCGGACTTCGGGCACTTTACTGCTTGAAAAGTTGATCACTGCGCCATCAGCCCCGCTGACGTCTGTGGTGAATCGTCTTCTAGCGGCGTCGTGTGCGGGAGGCGTGGGAAGCTGAAGAGTGCGAATACGCACGCGGAAACATGCCACGGAGTGGCGCGGTACCCGGGAATCCTGCGCATCGGCTTTGTCAGTGCGCGAGCTTGATCTTGTTTGGCGCGCCGCCGTGCTCGTCGAAGATGGTGATCTCGTTAGGCTGGCCGGGCTTGAGCCACGCCGCGGGGATGAGGTAGCGGTCCTGAGGCGGGACTGGCTTGCCGTTGGCGAGCGCGACGAAGTAGCGACCGACGTGGCGGCCGTTGATGTACCACTGGCCCTTGGTGAGGCCGGCTGGTTGCATGTAGAGGGGCGCGCCGGAATCGTCGGTCGTGAAGGTGGAGCGCCACCAGACGGGGAGGCCCTTGCCGGACTTGGTATCGGTCTTGGCGGGCTTGAACGCGGCGGGCGCGGGCGTTTCCCACTTGGCGAAGGCGAGCTCGGCATCGCTTGTGAGGCCCGCGACGCCTTCGAGGAACTCGACGCCGCTGGTGAGACGTTCGAGCTCGTTCTCGACATCGCCGTGGTTCATCATCGCGACCTGCACGATCGTGGGGCTGGCCTTTGAGAGCTGCTCCTCTGAGAGGACGACGTAGCGCGGGCCGCTGGGATCCAGGTACGCGAGCGGGACGTCGTTGATCGCGAGGATCGCGGCGTTGGGCAGGCCGCTGAAGCGGATGATGACGGGGGTCTTGCGCTTGTGCGTGAGGGACCACGTCACGCGCATCGGCGCGGTCGCGTCGCCCTCGGAGACTTCCCAGAGCGGGGCGCGGAAGGTGAGCGCCGCGATCGGGCGGCCCTGCACGAGCTTGGGGGCGTGGATCTTCAGGTGCGAGACGGCGTAGGCCTCGCCGAAGAGGCCCTTGCCCTCGCCCATGTTGATCCCCTCGCTGAAGCGGCCGAGGTTGTCGGCGAGGATGACGACGCGCGACTTGCCCTTCTTGATCTTGAGCTTGGCCTCGGGCGACGCGCCCGGACCCTCGCCCACCAGGCCTGCGGGCTTGCCGTCCATGAAGAGAAGGAGGCGGTCGCCAGCATGTGGGAAGACGACTTCGAGCGAGCCAGTCTTGCCCGCGCTGCCGGAGAGGCCGAGGCGGTACCAGCCGTAGCCAGACGGACAGCCCAGGGCCGAGAGCTCTGCGAGCTTGGGGATTGTGGCGAAGCGGGCGCTCTCGCCGGTGGCATAGTCGTCCGCGCTGGCGTGGGACCAAGCCGAGAGCGTGACCTTGCCGGAGGCGGGGCGGGGCTTTCGTGCTTCGAAGGTGTGCTGTCGCGCGACTCCATCGATTCCGACGCGCAGGCAGGATTTGACGCCGCTGGGAGCGATGGGAAGCCCCTCGGGAGTCAGGCTCGCGGCACCGATGTAGACGGACTCGTCGCTGAGGACCATCGCGCTGGCACGGTCTTCGTTGACGACGACGAGCGTGAGGCCTTCGTGCGCAGCGACCAGCGGCGTATCACCCTCGGGCACCACGAACTCGATCGGGCTGCCATTAACCGAAACGATGCCGGGCGCGCGGGCCGGACCAAAGAGCGTGAGGGACTGGCCCACAGCGCCAAGCGTGCTGAGGTTGGCATAGTCGACGCGGCATCGCGGCGTGACGTTGACGCCGAGGAGACACCAAGCCTGACCGCCACCAGTGAGCGGAACGGCGAGCGTGGTGCCGTCGGCCAGGAGGAGCGTGTGGGTCTGGAAGGGCTTGCCGACGTTGGCGGGGTCGTCGAAGAGGAACGCAACGCCGCCCTGCGAGCCCGTGGCGTGGACGACCGAGACGCCGGAGGCCGCGGCCTCGCTGGCCTTGCCAGCGGACTTGCGCTTTGAGGCCGCGAGTGCTGCGGCGGACTTGCCCGCATCCAGCGGGAGCAGCGAGATGGGGTGGAATGCAGGGTCGAAGCTGGAGAGGACGCGACCGAAACGCGTGGCAAAGTGGGCCACGCGACGCACGGCCTCGTATGACTCGCCGTGCTCGCCCGCGTCGTTGACGACCGCGCCGTGCATCGAGGAGGCCGCGACGAATTCGCCCGGCGAATCGCCGAGCCGGCCGCCGAAAAAGCCGGGCGCGGGTGCCGAGCAGAAAGAGGTCAGAACGAACTGGCCGCCACCAGCGCAGACTTCGAGAAGGCGACGAGAAGCCTGAGCGGGCGTTGGAGGCGTTTCGTCCTCACGTCCCCAGACGCGGGTGACGCCCAGGTCAAGGTCGATGGCGACGCGCGGTGCATCGCCCCGGACCGCAGCGAGCTGGCGCATCGTCGGGAGCATCTGCGTCGAGCCGCTCCAGCCGTCGATCTGACCCTCGACGATCTGCCAGAGGTTGTTGGTATTGGCGATGGGGACGTTGAGGCCCGCCTCGCGGCAGTAGCGCGTGAGCTCACCGAGGTACGCCCCGGCGAGCTGGTCTTGGCCGCAGGACCAGCCGCTCTCGAGGCGGAGCATGACGATGGGGCCGCCGGTTCCCTGAGCGGTGACCTGCCAGCCGCGGATCTGGTCGGCGACTGCGGTCAGGAACTTGGCCGAGGCCTCTAGGAAGGGGCCGCCACCGGAACCGACTGCTGTGCGAAGCGCCTTGGGGCCCAGCGCGTGCATGTGCGCGGGAAGGCCACCCATGTCCCAGCCCGGTCCCTGATAAGGCCCGAGAGAAAGGACGCAGTACATGCCGGCCTTGCCGATGAGATCGATGAAGTGGCGGAGGTCGTTGTCGCCGGTAAAATCAAAGCGACCCGGGCGCGTCTCGTGACGGTTCCAGATGACTGGCGCTTCAATGGTGTTAAGGCCCGCGAGCCGGGCCTGCTGGATACGGTCGGCCCACTGCTCGCGCGAAAGGCGCAGGTATGGCACCCGTCCGCCGACCAGCCAGATGCGGCGGCCGTCGATCATGAAGCTCCGCCCGTCATGGGTTACCGAGGGCATCGGAGGTGGACTCCTGCTGAAGAGATACCGAACAGGTTAATAACATATTTACCCCCGACGCACCACCGTCGGCGTGCCCATATTAGGATCCGGCTTACGAATCCTCCACCATTGATCGTATAAAGTTAGGGTATCTTATCACGAAGTCTCAACGAAGTATGGCCTACGTTTAGAACTTGCTCCCTGAAATTGCATGAACAAAGCACAAACATCCTTGCTGGTGGTCCTCATGGCCGCACTCGCGGGCGGGTGTTCACCTAGCACAGAGTCCATTGATGCTCGGCTCTCGCGCTTGGTTCAGGACCAGTCTGCGCGGCTTGGAGATGGCCTTGCGATCTCGCCCGTGCCGGGTGGGGATGTGAAGGAGCGTCCAGCGTCGTCGCTGGTGCGCTCGCCCGACACGCGCGATCCTGCGGCGGCGACGCTGAGCTATTCAATGGCCGATCCGGCGCGGAATGTCTCCGGGCGGCTGTCGTCTCTCTCGGCCCAGAGCGGGATGCTGGAGACGGGGGCGCAAGTACCTGCGGGCACGACATCGCTCACGCTGCCGGTGGCGCTGCGCCAGGTGCAGACGGGCGGGCGCGAACTCCTCTCTGCGCAGGAAGAGTACATCTTGTCGGCGATCGGGCTGCTGCGTGAGCGGCATCTGTGGGGACCGAGGTTCTTCAACGACACGCGGGCACAGATCACAGGCTCCGGCGACGACGGCGACTTCTCTCACGCGGCATCGATCGTGAACACGCTGCGTGCGACCCAGCGACTCCCGGCGGGAGGCGAGGTTGAGGCGTCGTGGGTCTGGGACGCGACGGAGCAGCTGCGCGAGACCGCGGGCGGCCGCTACGAGCAGTCGTCCAGGCTCGCGCTCTCGGGGCGATTGCCACTGCTGCGCGGCGCGGGCGATGTAGCGCGAGAAGACCTGATCCAGGCCGAACGCAACCTGGTTTACGCCGCGAGAGAGTTTGAGCGCTTCAGGCGTGAGAACCTTGTGCTGACGGCGCAGGAGTACTTCGCGCTGGTGCGAACACGCTCACAGATCCTGAACCAGGACATCCAGCTCGCGAACCTGCGCGAGAACGCGACGCGCACGCGGGCGCTGGTCTCGGCGGGCCGGCTCGAGGCCTTCGAGACGGGCATCGCCGACAGCGAAGTGCTGAGCGCCGAGAACTCGCGCGCGAACTTGCGCGAGCGATATCTCCTGCAGCTCGAGCGATTCAAGATCCGGCTTGGCCTCTCGCCCGATCAGCCCGTTGCCGTCGTTGATGGTGAGATCCTGCTGCCCGAGCCCAACATCGGGCTTGAGGAGGCGACGGCGCTGGCGCTGGAGTTCAGGTTGGACTTCCAGAACGAGCGGGACCAGGTGGATGATCAACGCCGCGCGGTCGTGAACGCTCGCAACAACCTGCTGCCAAATCTCGACCTCCTTGGGCGGGTCGGGGTCAGGACCGATCCGAGCGAGCGCGTCGGCGGGTTGACGCCAAGCCCCGATGATCTGGATTATGAGGCGGGCGTGACGCTGAGCCTGCCGCTGGATCGTGAGCAGGAGCGGCTGGCGTGGCGCGCGGAGATCATTCGCCTTCGGCGCGCCGAGCGCGACCTTGAGCGGTCGCGCGACGAGATCATGGTGGAGGTGAGGAGCGCGTTGCGCCGGGTTGAGTTGTCGCGGTTCCAGCTCCAGCTCGCGGAAGAGCAGGTCAAGATCAACGAGCGACGGCGCGAGGGCCAGCTCCTGCAGCGCGACCTCATCACCACGCAGGTGCTGCTCGATACGGAGGCGGCGGTGCTGAACGCTCGCGACAATCGCGACGCGGCGGTGGCCGAGCTCCGCACGGCGGTGCTCAACTATCTCCTCGCATCGGGCCAGCTTCGCGTCTCGCGCGATGGAACGTTCCTGGCGCCGGGCGGCATGGACGCGATGGGCGTCAACTAGCGCTCTTGGCCACAACTCCGGGGACTCCACGGACCGCGTCACGTCGTCATCGTGATCGTGCGCTGCCACGACTCGTGCGGATGTGATACGCCCGCGACATCGAGCCAGACCGGTGCCTCGCTGGAGCGCACCATGCCGGACTTGTGCGCGACGCGAGCGCTCGCCGCGTTGTTGCGCTGGACGTAGGCCGTGAGCGCGTGCAATCCCAGCCCGCGCGGCAGATCCGCCATCGCATGATCGATCATCGCGCTGACACCCTCGGTCGCAAGGCCGAGCCCTTCGAGGTCGGGCGCGACCCACCATGTGCACTCGGCCTTAAACGTGAGGCCGCGCGAGATTCGAAGCAGGTTGAGCCCGCCGACAAGACGGCCGTCGTCAAGGAACGCAAGGCGGCGCCAGGCAGAGCCCGAAGCATCGCCGCGGCGGCAGAGATCGAGCTGGCGAAGAACGAGCGTGTGCTCGTTCTCACGCTCGCGGATGAAGCCGGCCGTCTTGAGGAGCCGCTCACGCCCGGTGCGGATCACGCGCACCAGCGCGGGCAGGTCTGTGCGACGCCACGGCCTGATGATGAGTCGATCGGTGCGGAGTTGATCGCGCGACTCGACGGCCAGTGGGCGGCGGCCGATCGGCAGCGGGGCCTCGGCGGGCCAGTGTGGGGACCCTAGGTTCTGAGGTGAGAGCAGACCCACGACCGCGCTCCAACGTCCGCCGCGCTGCCGGATCGACCCATGCCGACTGCGACGCGTGTCGGGTTTATATCGGTTGCGCGGGCACGGTACTTCAATCTCGTCGGAAACACGAGCAAAGAAGCACGGTGCTTCCCGACCGCCGCTCTGATGCGGCTTTGATCGATTGCCGTACTGAGTCGTCGACCCGCTTGAAGTGATCCGAACGTCTGCCGAAGTTCTTCAGTCGTCGTCGCCGCCCGAACGGCGCTTGGTCCAGCGTTGACGGTCGTTCTTCTCCGGCTTGTCGACGATGGAGCCAGCGACCTTGACCATGCCGACGCCGAGCTCGCCCTCGATGGCCTTGAAGAGGTCGGGCTCCAAGGCGATCTTGAGCTTGGGATCGGCCTGGAGGAGCGCGACGCTGGAGTCGGTGCCGATGTAGAGGTCGAGGCCGAAGGTGGCGCCTGGGGTGTTGGCCTTGCTCGTCACGAGCTGGGCCACGCGCGTGACTGCTGCGTCGGCACCGCCGTTCAAGCGGAGCTCATCGACGAAGAGGCGCAGGCGGCCGGTGTCGTAGGGGACAAAGTCGATGGGCACGAGGCGATCGACGATGATCTGCGGGTCGCCGCGCTTGAGGTCGATGCGGCCGAGCACGAAGACGACGCCCTCGCCGATGGCCAGGTGCTGGAACTTGGCGAAGCACTCGCTGAACATGACGGCCTCGCAGAGGCCCGTGGCATCTTCCACGGTGAGGATCGCCATGCGCTGGCCCGCGCTCTGGCCGTTTTTGATCAGGATCTGGCGGACGGACTGGATCATCGCGGGAAGGACGACGCGCGCGTCTTGGGGCAGCTCCTTGATCTTGGACGTGCTCGCGCTGGCGAAGGGCGTGGTCCAGTGCTTCCAGCGTTCGAGCGGATGGCTGCTGACGTAGAAGCCCAGTGTCTCTTTTTCCTGCTTGAGCGTCTCGGCCTCGGGCCAGGGCTCGGCCTTGGCGAGGACGACGGCGGGGCCTTGCGCGAGTCCGGACTTCTTCTTTCCGGCGACGGGCGCCTCGCCCATGAAGAGTCCGCCCTGGCCCGCGGCCTTGTCCGCCGCGACCTTCGCGCCAGCGGTGGTGGCGCTCTCGATGGTGGCGAGCATCGCGGCGCGGTTGTTGCGGCCGTGCATGCCGTCGAACGCGCCGCACTTCACGAGCGATTCCATCATCGTCTTGGTGATGGTGCCCGGCGGCACGCGCTCGCAGAACTCAAACAGGCTCGTGAATGGCCCATCCTTCTCGCGCTCGGCGATGATCGTCTCGATGGCCTTCTCGCCCACACCCTTGAGGGCCTTGAGGCCGAAGCGGATGTGGGAGGAAGCAATTGGGGACGGGGCATCGGGCACTGGGGAAGCAGAAGCAGCGGAGGAAGTCGAGGCCTTGACGTCACCACGCGCACTGCTGATTCCCTCACCAGTGCCCAGTCCCCGATCCCCAGTCCTTTCCCCCCTCACCACCACGAAGTCCGCCTTGGACAAGTTGATGTCGGGCGGCTTCACTTCGATGCCGGTCTTGATGGTGCGCGGGTTGCGGGGGTCCTTGGAAGTGGGATCGATCGTGCGCGTGCGCCGGCAGTCCTCCAGGTATGGAATCCACTCGCTGGCCTTGCCCGCCTGGCTCTCGTAGGTCAGGAACGCGGCCATGTAGTGGGCCGGAAAGTATGTCTTGAGATACGCCGTCTGGTACGCGACGATGGCGTAGCCGGTTGAGTGGCTCTTGTTGAAGCCGTAGCCCGCGAACTTCAGGATGAGCTCGAAGAGATGCTCGGCCTGCTGCTTGGAGAGGCCCTGTTTCTGCGATCCTTCGACAAACTTGGGGCGCTCCTTCTCGATCTTGTCGTGCTTCTTCTTGCTGATGTTCTTGATGAGCGTGTAGGCGTCGCGGAGCTTGATGCCGCCGAGGCCATGCACGATCTGCATGACCTGCTCCTGGTAGACCATGACGCCGTAGGTCTCGCTGGTGTAGCGATCAACGATCTCGTGGACCTTTGGAACCTCCTCGGTGCCGTGCTTGCGCCGGTTGTAGTCAGGGATCAGGTCCATCGGGCCCGGCCTGAAGAGGGCGTTGGCGGCGATGAGGTCCTCGAGCCGGTCGGGCTTCATCTCAACCAGGAGGCGGCGCATGCCGCCGGACTCGAACTGGAAGATGCCGGTGGTCTCGCCACGCCGGAAGAGGTCCAGGACCTGCTGGTCGTCGTACGCAAGGCGGTCGAGATCGAGGGGGTGGGGCGAAGAGAGAAGTGGTGAAGTGGCGAAGTGGCGGAGTGGCGAAGTGTTCAGGCCTTTCGAGACCGACGCTCCTTCTGAGACTTCGTCTTCAGTGAACGAATGAGCGCGTTGAGCACCCGGTCCGTCTCTGCCAGCAGCTCGAGAACTCGTTCCGAAGGCTTGATTTGGCCCGTGCTCGTCGCCAGCTCGTGCGCCGTCATGAGTTCGAGAAGCGAGCCCATCGCGATCCGAAGGCCGTGCAGAAACTCGGGGCGTGTGTGCCTGCCCAAGCCCTCGGCGATGTTCATCGGAACTGATGTCGCGGCGCGGCGCATCTGGCTCGTCAGCCCGAACATCTCCGAACTTGGCATCCGCTCCGTCTCGCGATAGAGGGCTCTCGCCAGATCCATGCTGCGCTGCCAGACGATGAGATCCCGGAAGGTCTTGATCTTCACTTTGCCACTCCGACACTTCGCCACTTCGCCAACTTTGATGCTCCTCCCCTCGCCCAACCGCCTCCCAGATCTCCTGCTCGCTCATCGTCTCGCGGATGAGCCGCTTGGCGCGTTCGATGACGCTGAGGGTGCGCAGGCCCAGGAAGTCCATCTTGAGCAGGCCCATCTTCTCGCAAGTTGGGCCGTCCCACTGCGTGATGATCTCGCTCGCGTCGGTTCCGGGCTGCTTGTAGAGGGGGACGATCTCGTTGAGTGGTCTGGTGGCGACGATCACGCCCGCGGCGTGGACGCCCGCGTGGCGCGTGTGGCCTTCGAGCTGGATGGCGTTGTCTAGGAGCTGGCGGACACGCTCGTCGGAGTCGTAGAGCTTCTGGAGTTCGGGCTCTTGCTGGAGGGCCTCCTTGATCTCGATGTTGAGGGTTTCGGGGATGAGCTTGGCGACGCGATCCACATCGGGGATCGGCATCTCGAGCACGCGGCCCACGTCACGGATCGCCGCGCGGGCCTTGAGCGTGCCGAACGTGATGATCTGTGCGACATGGCCGTACTTCGTGCGGACGTAGTTGATGACCTCGCCGCGACCGTCCTGGCAGAGATCGATATCAATATCGGGATACTCGGAGCGATCAGGATCGGTGAATCGCTCGAAGAGCAGGCCATACTCAACCGGGCAGGCGTTGGAAAGGCCGAGCACAAAGCCGACCATGGTGCCCACGCCCGAGCCACGCGCGTTGGCGGGGATGGCACGCTGGCGGCCCCAGTTGACGAAGTCCCAGACGATCAGGAAGTAGGCCGAGATGCTCTTGTCGGCGAGGATCTTGAGCTCGCGATCAAGGCGGGCGCGGCGCTCGGCGTGCTGGGGAGCTTCCTGGGCACCAACGCCCAAGGCACCATACCGCCACACGAAACCGGCTTCGGCGAGCATGCGCAGCGCCTGGTCGCAGTCCTTCTTACTCTGGGCGAGTTCGTCCTGCGTCGGCACGCTCTTGAAGGGCTGGAGCTCGAAGCGGGCGCAATAGTCCTTGTACCAGGCCGAGAGATCGCCGCCGTACTTGGCTTCCTCGGGGCGCGGGAGTGTTGCCGGGTCGGGGAGATCAATGCGAACGGCGGGGCTGTTGTTTTGTCCCAGCGGCAGCTCGACCTTGCACGCCTCCGCGATGCGCACCGTGTTGGCCATCGCCTCGCGCCCGATCTCGCCGTAGGGATCGAAGATCGCGCGCATCTCGGCGGGGCTCTTGACATAGAGCTCGCTGGAGTAGTGCATCCGCTGCTCATCGAACTTGCCCTTGCCGGTAGAGATGCAGATCAGCGTGTCGTGGGCATCGTGGTCCTCGCGCTTCAGGAAGTGCGCGTCATTGTCGCAGACCAGCGGCAGGCCGAGCTCCTGCGCGAGCTTGATCAGCATCGGATTGATCGCATTCTGCTCGGGGACGTGGTGCTGGAGCTCGATGTAGAAGCGCGGAAGAGGTCGAGTGGTCGAGTGGTTGAGTGGTTGAGTGCCTTCCGCACCTGACCACTCGGCCACTTGACCATTCGACCACTTCTCTACAAAGCCAAAGGCTCCGGCATGCCACTTGGCGCTCTCGACCGCGAGGTCCCAGTACTTCGTGTCCTTGCTGCGGTGGAACGCGAGCAGGTGGTCGCCGATCTCGCTGCCCAGGTGGCCGTTGATGGCAATCAGCCCCTCGCTGTGCTTGGCGAGGAGCTCGCGATCAATGCGGGGCTTGTAGTAGAAGCCCGTCGTGTACGCCTCGCTGCACAGCACCAGCATGTTGCGCCAGCCGACATCGTTCATCGCGAGCAAGACGAGGTGGTAGCCGCCCTCGCCGCCGCCGCTGTACGTCCGATCGGTGCGGGGCTTGCCCGGCGGCGTGACATACGCCTCAACGCCCAGGATCGGGCGGATGCCCTTGTCCTTGCAGGCCTGATAGAAGGCGACAGCGCCGAAGATGTTGCCGTGGTCCGTGATGCTCACGGCCTTCATGCCGAGTTCGGCCACTCGCGCCACGAGCTTTTCGATCTGGTTGCCGCCGTCAAGCAGCGAATACTCGGTGTGGAGATGAAGATGGACAAAGTCGCCCATGTCGGGCTGAGCCGCGCCCGCCACGGGTGCAGTGGCGAGCGTTGTGGCAGGGGTTCTTTCGGACGCGGCGGCCATGCGGCAACGATCCTCCGTGACGGGCCGGCGTGGGTCCGTTGTGGCAGCGTATCTCTAGATCAAGTAGTGAGCGCAGAGATACCAGCGGGCACGCCGCCATCTTCGGGTGCCGCGCCACAACCCCTGATCAGGCCGCGAGATGCGGCCAGGCGAAGGCGACGACAGAAAGCGCCCCAAACGCGACGATGGCGATCTGCATGGCGCGGTCGCGGAGGAAGAGCTCGGTGGGGTCGTCGAATCGCCCGCGCTCGAGCTGGACGATGGCCCGGAGCAGGGCGTAGGTCGCTGGGAGCATGGTTGGCCAGAGGACGTTGATCAAGAGGCCCAGGATGTCGTGCGTCTGGCCGCGAGACTGCACGTACCCGGCGTAGGTCACGAGCGTTGCGACGGCGGAGACCGAGGCCGACAGGCGCAGGAGGTCATCGGAGTAGATGGCCTGCACGCCTCGGGTGAGGGCCGCGTCCTGACCCATCGTTCGCCGCTCTCCCAGGCGCTTGCCGAAGGCCAGGAACATGGAGAGGAAGAGCGTGACGTTCAGGAGCCAGGTAGAGGGTGCCACACCCGCCGCGGCGCAGCCACCCAGCACGCGCAGCACAAACCCGATCGAGAGGCACATGACATCCGCGATGACCTTGTGCTTGAGCGCCATGGAGTAGGCCGTGACGTTCACGACATACGCGATCAGCAGCCCCGCCAGCGCGAGGATCGCGCTATTCACTCCCAGCGGCAGCACGGCCAGCACCCCAACGAGCACGAGAGCCAGCGTGCCCAGCACAGTGGCGTAGGCCAGAGCGACGGGCGTAGAGACCTCGCCAGCGGCGATGGGACGGTGGCGCTTGCGTGGGTGCAGCCGATCGCGCGGCGCGTCCATGAGATCGTTGACCACATAGCACGCGCTGCTCGCGAGGGCGAAGGCGCCAGCCGCGACGAAGGCTGCGGCGAGGATGCCGCCGATGTTCTCCGGCTTGTCCTGAATGCCATAGAGCGGGCCAAGCAGCACAAACACGGACTTGGACCACTGGTGCGGACGCGCGAGCTTGATGAGCGCGAGCGGCAGCGGCCGACGCGGGCGCGGTGCGTCCAACGCCGCGGGCGCGGCGGAGGAAACAGCGTGGGAATGGGCCGTCGCGTCGGTCATTCGTCGGTGGTGAAAGCGCCCCGGGTTCTTATCGGCATTTTGAGCCTTTCGATCCGCACCAAGTACGAACACCCCGGTCGAGGCGTTCGATGAGCGACCCAGATCGAGATGTCGGGAGAAGTACGCGCCAAGGACGCAGCATCGGTGGAATCACGGGTGAGGTGCCCGACCGCAGCACTCAAAGCTCCCGGCGAGGCAACCGGGCACCGAGGGCGCTCGACCACTTCGCCACTCAACCACGTAACCACTTCTTTCTTCCCCCCGGTGGCCAGACCACAATCCCCAGTCCCTTGCTTCCTCTACGCTTCACTGTGATCCACGTCGCTCTTCGCATGCTCTTTGGTGACCGCGTGAAGTACATCACGCTGGTGCTCGGCCTTGCCTTCGCCGCGCTGCTGATGAACCAGCAGGGAGCGATCTTCCTGGGCCTGTTGATGCAGAGCACCGGGCCGCTGCAGAATGTCCATCAGCCGGACCTGTGGGTGGCGGACCCGTCGGTCAAGTGGGTCGCGGAGTATCGCTCGCTGCCGGACCAGAAGCTTGGGCGCGTCCGCAGCACGCGCGGCGTCGCGTGGGCCGAGCCCTTCTTCACCAACTGGGCCGTCTGCGAGCTTGGCGATGGCACCTTCAAGAAGTGCCAGATCATCGGGATCCCGCGGACAACGCTGGTGGGCCGGCCGCCAGAGATCATTCAGGGGCGGCTCGAGGATCTTTGGATCCCCGACGCGATCATGGTTGAGGAGCTCTCGCGCGAGTCGCTGGGTGGGGCGAAGGTCGGGAGCGTTCTGAAGATCAACGACCGGCGCGCGGTGGTGGTGGGCATCTGCCGCGCCAAGCGCGGGTTTGAGTCTAACGCGATCATCTATACGACGTTCGACAACGCAGTGCGCTTCACGCCGACGGGTCGCGACACGATCAGCTACATCCTCGTGAAGGTCGCGCCCGGCGCGACCATCGAGGAAGTCCGCGAGCGCATCAACGCGCTGGGCGACGTGGTCGCGATGACGCGCGAGGAGTTCCGCGATATCTCGGTACGGTTCATCGTCGTTGCGACGGGCATCGGCGCTAACTTCGGCATCACCATCCTGCTCGGATTTGTCGTCGGCCTGCTGCTGTCTGCGTCGATCTTCTACCAGTTCACGAGCGAGAACATCCGCTACTTTGCGGTGCTCAAAGCACTCGGGGCGCGCTCGCCGACGCTGATTGCGATGGTGCTGGCGCAGGCCGCAGTCGTCGGCGTCATCGGCTTTGGCATCGGCGCCGGCGCGGCAGGGGCCTTCACCCTCATCATGGGCGCCGTGCAGAGCGAGCTCTCGGCCTTCTTCCCGTGGCAACTCCTCGCGGGCAGCTTCGTCGCGACGATGTTCACGATCTTCCTCGGCAGCGTGCTGAGCATCCGGCGCGTGCTGTCGGTCTCGCCGGGGACAGTCTTTGCAGGATGATCAGAGAAGGCACTGGGCATCGGGGACTGCGCACTGGGGAGGAGCAAAGAAGGGAAGACACTTGGCAATGGTGGTTGGGCATCCCAAGCGTCACGCCGCGAAACGACCGCAAGACCCTTGCCATGTCCGAATGCCTCTCGGCTCTTCCCCCGCTGCCCAGTCCGCGATGCCCCGTGCCTTCTCGTTCCCCCACTGCCTTCCTCCTCGCCTTTAGAAAGGGTCCCTCATGGTTCGCTGGATCACGATCTTGATGTGCATCGCGGGGATTGGCGTTGGCGTGCTCGCGGTGATGAACAGCAACGAGACGCCGCCGGTCCTTCCGCTGGCGCGGCCCGCATCCGTGAACCCTTTCGACATGGGCCTCGCCGCGCTGGGGATCGTAGAGCCACTCTCGCGTGACATCGGCGTCGTCGCGCCCGAGCCGGGCCTGGTTGTCGAAGTGCTTGCTGATGTTAACGCAAGCGTCGAAGCGGGGCAGGTGCTCTTCAGGCTGGATGATCGGCTGCTGCGCGCCGATCTCATCCGCGCCGAGGCCGCCGTCGCCGGTGCGGAGTCGGAGATTGCGCGGTGGCGCTCGCTTCCGAGGGCCGAAGACCTGCCGCCGCTGGAGGCCGCCGTCGCTGGCGCCGCGGCACTCCTCGCAGATCGCGAGGAGATCCTGCTTATCACGCGCGAGGCCGTCGCCCGGGGTAGCGGCAACGTGCGCGAAGCCTCCGCCGCGCAGTTCGCGCTTGATGTCGTGCGCTCCCAGCGCGATCGCGCCGCCGCGGACCTCGCACGAGCCAGGGCCGGCGGCTGGAAGCCGGACCTTGACGTCTTCATCGCAATGCTCGCGGCTCGCAAAGCTGAGGTCGAAGCGATCAAGGTTCTGATCGACAGGCTCAACGTCCGCGCACCGCGCGCGGGCATGGTGCTGCGGCGGGAGCTGGAAGCCGGCGAGTTCGCAAGCACGCAGCGCAGCCGCCCGGCGATGATCATCGGCGACCTCGCACGCCTGGCCATCCGCGCTCAAGTCGACGAAGAGGACATCGCGCTGGTGGGCACCACCTCGCGCGCGGTGGCCAAGACCCGCGGCGCGAGGCCGGAAGACATCGAGCTCAAGCTTGTGCGCGTGGAGCCCTTCGCACGCCCAAAGTCCGACCTCGGCGGCGACAACATGGAACGTACCGACACACGCGTGATCGACGTGGTCTTCGAAGTCGTCACGCCGCCGAAGGGACCGCTGTTTCCAGGCCAGGCTGTGGACGTCTTCATCGAGGCGGGGAGGTAGCAAGCAAAGAACTTCACCACGGAGTGGCGAGCTACCCAAGATGAGCTGCTAAAGACACAGGCACGGAGGCCGCATCCAGCGCGTTCCTTCTCACACTTCGCCACTCGACCACTCAATCACGTCCCGCCTCACTTTGGCGGCGCGGGCTTGGGCTTCAGGATGTTGCCGAGGATGCTGTCGATCACCTTCTCTGGCTTGATCTGATTCACGAGGTTCTTCGCCACAAGTTCAGCATCGACGTTTGTTGTTGGGTTGTTGCTGGGGCCGCGGGTTCGGAAGGGGATCTTGGTGAGGGCGTCGACGGCGCCGGGGGTGATCTTGTTGAGCGCGCCGCCGATGCCGAGGTTGAGCTGCCCGAGCGCGCGGTCAGAGAGTGCGCCGAAGGGCACCCAGGTGATCACGTCGATGTGCTGCGGCTCGAGCCGGATGTCGCCGTAGGGCGTGGCCTGCGTCACGCTGCGCGTCGAGAGATTGACGAAGCCCTCGGTCTCGACCATGAACTCACCGACGGGGACCTTCCACGTCGTGTACGACGCGATGCCGTCCTTCACGATGACCTCGAGCGGATCAAGCCGCTTGCCGACCTGCCCTTCCGTGCGCGTCGAGACGGCCTTGAGCAACTGGTTGAAGAGGCCCGACGTCTCGAAGCGCGCCTCGCCGGGATCGAGGCTCACGCGCATGTTGAGACCATCCATCGTGTTGCCCAGCGGCACGATCATCCCCTCGGCGCGCAACGTCGCGGGCATGTCCTCGGGCTTCTTCTCAAGGCTGCCCACCAGCGGCAAGCCCTTGATGAAGCGCTCTGAGAGTTGCGTCGTGACTTCCGACACCTTCAGCACCAGCGGCGTGGTGCCGATGTACTTTCCGTCCCGGATGTTGCCGCGCATCGTCACGTTCGCGCGCTGGCTGTTGAACTGGAAGTCAACGATCGGCAGCTCGCCCTCGGGAACATTGGCCGCCACTCCCGCGATGCCACTCTCAGGAGGCGCGAGCGGAACGCGCTCGCAGCGAAGTCGCATCGCCATGCTCGGGCCGAGCGCGTCGAGCAGAAGCCCGCCGCGCTGCAGGAGCGCATCGACGAGTCCCGTCGGCACCACGGGCATGTCGCCCTCGATATCGAGCGTGGCCTGGCGCGCGTTCACGGCGCCGGTTGAATCAAAGAGGTTGGTCACGCGCCCCGCCAGCGACATGTCTTTGGCCGGTGGGTCCTGGCCGTACTGCCCCTGCGCCACGCCGAGCCGGAAGTTGATCGGCGCGCCCTCAACAGGCTTGCCACGCGCGGCTTGCTCGGACGTGAGCGACGCCACAACGCCCGTCAGGATCACGGGCACGTTCTCCGCCGTCATGAGGTTCGCGCCAGGAATCGTGATGCTCGCATCAATGTCGAGATCGACGGGCGCCTTCGGTCCCGCGGCGGCGGGCGCACCTGTTTGCTGGCCCAGTCGGCTGCGCGGGATCGAGAATCGTTTGAGATCAAGCGTCACGGTCGTTGGCTGGCTGAGCGTCAGGCTCGCGACGCCCTGCGACGCGTTGCCAACGCCCTGGCCCGTCACCGCCGCGATGTCCTTGTTCTGCTCGGCCGAGAGGAGGAACTTGTTCGCCGCCGCAGGATCAATGTCCATCGTGATCGTCGTCGATTCACCCAGCCGGATGCGATCGGGCGTGATTGAGAGCTTCAGTGGCTTGTCGGTGCGCAGCCGCGGGGCCCGGATCGCGGCGGAGATGTCCATCGGTGCCGATGCGAAGTCGGGCTTGGGGCCAGTGCCGGGGTTCGCCGTCAGCGTGATGTCCGCGCCAGCTGAGTTGCCGACGAAGCCCGAGAGCAGCCCGTCGGTGCGGCCCATGAATCGCTCGATGGTCGCCATGTCGAGCTTCTCAAGGCCCAGTGTCGCGTTGAGTGGGCCGACGGGTCCACCCTCGGAAATGTCGCCGCGAGCGGTGAGGTTCATCGTGCCGATCTGCTGGCCACGGTCGCCGACCAGGCTGGTCTTGATGCGCGTGGTGAGGGAGCGTTCTTCGGGGAGCGCGGGGCCAAGGAGCGCGCCGATGGGAACCTCGGCGTCGATCTCAAGGCCATCAACACCGAGCTCGCCGAGCGAGCGCATGCCTCCCTTGCCATCATCAACCGCGACGCCACGCAGGATCAGCGGCGAGCTGCTGGTAAGGCGCACCTTGACGGGCGACGCCGCGCCGAGATTCGGCCTGAAACCCGGGCCGAGCGGCACCTTGGTGCCCGTCACCTCCAGATTCATCCACGCGGGCCGCGCCACGCCCCACCCCTTGGCCGCGATGTCGGGCGCGTACTGACGCAGGATGCGATCGATGAGGTCTGGCGCGGCCTCGAACGAGACAGCGCTTTGAGGCAGCGAGAGGTCCTTGGTCGTGAAGTCGCCCGCGATGCGCGCGATGAGACGCGAGGCATCCATCGAGAAATTCAGCGCGGTGCGATCACCCTCGCCGTTCTTGATCTCCAGCATCAGCGTCTTGATGCGCTCGCCAAGGCCCGCCTCCGTGAGGGCCGGGATGTCGGCCTGCGTCGCGTCCGTCGGCGGCGGCATCAGCGCACGAACCAGCGCGCTGGGAACGTCCGTCATCGTGAGCGTGACGACGGGGCGCAGGGCCAGGAGCGCGGGCGCATCCAGAGGCTGCGCCGTGGGTGGGTTTGAGGAAGCGATCATCGGCGGATTCATCACGCGGTCGATGAGGCCCGGAACGCGGCCCGCCGCGCTGAACGTGAAGGGCGTTCCTTCCCACGCCATCGCACCCTTCACCTGCGCGTCGGGCGTGCCGCCGGGGGCGATGTTGAGATCAAGACCCAGATCGCCGACCTGGATCGGCCGTCCCGCGGCGGTGCCGCCGGTTGGTGTTGCAACCAGGCCCTGCGTCATCACGCGCACGGTGCCGAGCATGTTGGCCAGATCCATGGCGCCAGCCTTGGTGCGCGGGATCGAGATGTTCTTGGCGATGATGTTCACGCGGCCCTTGCCCGGCGCTGCGGCCACAGTCCAGCCCGTCTCGGGCTTGACGAATCGCGCGCCCATCGCAATCGCGCGATCCATGTCGATCGTGAAGCCCTCGCCGGTGGTCGCGATGGCCTCGCTCGTCACTCGCGCCGTGCCCGCGGCCCGAACGAACTGGCTATTGATCGAGAGTGTCGCGTTCAGCGGCGGCTGCGCACCGGGCGTTGATGATGCCGCGGCGTCGCTGGCGATTGCGACCTCCGCGTCGAGCGTGGGACCCACATCGCTCGCGAGATCAAGGCTAAAGGCCTGCACGAAGGGCTGCGCGATGGCGGTCGCCATGCCCGCGATCTTCGCGTTGGCCTGGATGCTCGCGGGCAGGCCTCTGACGGGCGCACCCTTCGCGTCCAGTAGTCCCTGCACGACGGCGCTGATGTTGAGCGAGCCCGCGGGCTGGCCATCGATGGTCGCGACGGTCGCCGCGGTGAGGCGCGCTTCCTTCGCGAGGTCATCGGTCGTGAGTCGCGCTTCGAGGGGTGCGATGGTGAAGGGCTTGGGCGCCTGCCCCTCGCCGAGCGCGACGGTGCCGCTCATCTGAGAGAGACCGACGACGGCGCTCAGCTTCGTGCCCGTGAGATTGAGCGCGTCGCCGCTGGGGATTGCGAGGTTGAGCGTGTCGATGCGCACGCGAGCATCGGGCGCCGCATCGATGTGCGCGGCCTGCGCCGGATCCATCGCGACGGCGAGCGCGGGCACAAACGCCTTGAGCGCGACGCCCTTCACGAAGAGTTCGACGGGCTTCTCGACCGTGACGATCGCGCCCGCGACGCGCAGCTCGCCGCCGAGCGTCGCGTTGGGTGTGATCACGTTGATGGTCGCGGTGCCATCGCGCATCGAGCCGTTGGCCACGAGATCGAGATTGAGCCGCTCACCCAGTGCCTCGGCGAGCTTGACGGCGGTTCCGTCGGGCGTCGCGAGCATCGGCTTGCCGCTCGCATCAACCATCATCGGCGCCAGCAGCGTGTCCAGAAGCGTGAGGGGCAGGTCCTTGATCTCGGCGTTGGCCTGCACGCTTGCGAGCATCGGCGTGAGCGTGCCGTCGGGCTTGCTCCACGAATCGGCGGTGGCGCGGACGCGGATGGTGCCGGGAGTGGTTGATTTTCCGTCGATCGTCGGGATTGCAGAGGCGGAGAGATCGATCGAGAGTGGCTTGCCGGGCTCAAGGTTCGCGTTGGCTTCGATGTTCTCGAGCGTGACGATCATCGGCGCGGCGCCAGCCTTCATGCCGGAGCGATCAATGAACGTCGCCTTGACCTCGCGGATCTTGACGCGGGCGCGCAGGCCCTCGGGGAGCTTGATGCCGCCCGATCCAACGGGTGCGGCTTCGGGCTGCGCGGGCCCCTTCGCTGGAAGGATCACGCCGGGCTTCGCGACGGCTCGCTGGATGTTGGTAACGCCCTGCTCATCACGGACGATGTCGGCGCGTAGCTTGGAGAGATTGATCTCGCCCAGATCGAGCCCGCCGCGGATCAGCCCCATCAGCGAGGCGGTCGTCTCCACAGTTCCAGTCACGATCTGCGTGCCGTCGGCGGAGGCCAGCTTGAAACCCTCCACGCGTTGCGGCCCGCCCCAGGAGAGCGCGACAGAGTCAACAGAGAGCTTGCCCGCGACGGCCGAGCCGGACTGGCCAGCGACGATCCCGGGCGCAAGTCCCGATGCAATCTGCGGCAGGAAGATTCCAACCACACCGAGGATAATGATGAGCACAAGCCCACCCCAGAGCGTGGCCCGCAGCAGCCGCCCCCGCAGCGGCCTGCGCGAGCTGGGTTCGGGCTTCTTCTCTCGCGCGAAGAGGGCCGCCTCCTGCTTTTCCTGGGAAAGTTTGCCCCAGTATTCGCCGCGGGAGTCTTTGGAGTTCGGGTCGTTCGTCGCGTTGGTCATAGTCGTGTGCTCTTGTAGTAATCAGGGCATCTGTGGTGCCGTGCTTGCTGGCCACTGGCCACTGGCCATCCACCTTGCCCGACGATGGTCGCTTCCGGGGGCCTCGCCGAATCCTAGTAGGACGCGGCAGGCCGCGGGCTGTTCCAATCTTCAAAGTGTCTACGCCAGCCCTTGCCCACCTCCTGGTCGCCTGGACCCAACCACACTTGGAGGCGTTCTTTCTCTATACCATCAGAAACGTGTAGTCATTTGCGATCGAGATGAAAGCAGGGAGGTGTCGATCGTGAAAACAAGGCCATGTGAGCATGCAGCGGCAGCACGCAACCACGCATATCTTCGTAGCGACGTGGATTGCCACCGGGCAGCTTGAGACGCTGGACCATCGTGCAGACGCGTCAGACACTCACGGCACCCGAGCCTTGGTGCCGCTGGAGCGTGTCGCACCATCCACCCAGTCCGCGATGAGCTCGGCCTTCTCGGGCAGGAAG
>Ga0105046_10004291_pt1 | contig 22688 bp, 23 predicted proteins | sample MAT03_FD_78385 | JGI IMG/M metagenome (GOLD analysis project Ga0105046, IMG submission 78385) | Freshwater microbial communities from Lake Fryxell liftoff mats and glacier meltwater in Antarctica - MAT-03 (megahit assembly) | ecosystem: Environmental > Aquatic > Freshwater > Ice > Liftoff...
CACTCGAACAGTTTCTCACTGCGCGGTGGGGGCTGTTCTTGCCTGACCGACGCGGCCGCACTCGCTACTGGCCCAACGAACACCCGGCCTGGCCACTTCGGGCGGCCATATTGGAACACCTTGATGACAGCCTGGTGGCTGACGCCGGCTTTCCCGGGCTGGCCGGTCAGGCGCCGATCAGCGTGCTGTACTCGGCTGGGGTGCATGTTCGCTTCGGCCCGCGGCGACAACCAGTTCACACAGCCGTCACGAACTCGTGACGGTTTGCGCGAACCGCGTGACTATCGTCCCCCAGCGATGGACACCTTCGTCGTTCGTTTGTGGCTGCCTGATCGGCCAGGTGCGCTCGGCCAAGTGGCCAGTCGTATCGGTGCTGTGCACGGTGACGTGGTGGGCATCGAGATCCTGGAGCGTGGTGGGGGCAGCGCCATCGACGACCTGACGGTCAGCCTCCCCGACGCCAGCCTTCTCGATCTCCTCATTTCCGAGATCCGTCAGGTCGACGGTGTGGCCGTGGAGGACGTACGGCCCGTCTCGGCCGATCGCCCCGACGGCAGCATGGCTGTCCTCAGCACCGCCGCTGCGATTGTGGCGGCCTCAGCTGTCGAGCGCCTCACGGCCGCGTGCACCTCGTTGCGTGGACTGCTGGACGCAGACTGGGCAATCGCACTGTGCATGGACGGGCCCACAGCCGTCGCTCGATCCGGTGATGTACCCGACCTCGAGTGGCTCGCAGCGTTCTTCCTGGGCAGCGAACACCTCGCCACCGAGCATGAATGCACACCAGGTGACTTGGTGTGGACGCGCCTCGCGCGACGGGGCGTAGCACTGGCCGCAGGTCGCGTCGGGCGCGTGTTCCATGCCCGCGAACGCGACGAGTTTCGCGTGCTGGGCGACATCGTCGACGCGTTGGACTGAATAACCACCCGCCAATCCGTGGTCGCTGCTGCGTAACATGCGCCGTGTGAAGCCCGTCGAGAAGTCCACCAAACTTGCCAACGTCTGTTACGACATTCGCGGGCCGGTACTCGATCGAGCTCGCGAGATGGAAGACGAAGGCCAGAAGATCATCAAGCTGAACATCGGCAACCTTGCTGTGTTCGGCCTACAGCCTCCCGACGAGATCGTGCAGGACATGATCCGCAACCTGCCGCACTCGGCTGGCTATACCGACAGCAAAGGCCTGTTCGCACCGCGCAAGTCGATCGTGCACTACACGCAGGAGAAGCACATCGCCGGCGTTGCCGTCGACGATGTCTACCTGGGCAATGGTGCGTCTGAGCTGATCGTGATGAGCCTGCAGGCGCTGCTGAACGATGGCGATGAAGTGCTGGTACCCGCGCCCGATTATCCGCTGTGGACCGCCGCTGTCTCGCTGTCGGGAGGGCGCCCGGTGCACTACATGTGCGACGAACAGTCGGATTGGTTCCCCGATATCAGCGACATTCGCGACAAGATCACCTCGTCCACCAAGGCGATAGTCGTGATCAACCCCAACAACCCGACGGGTGCGCTCTACTCCGACGACGTGCTGCGCGAGATCATCGAGCTCGCCCGCCAGCACGAGCTGATCGTGTTCTCCGACGAGATCTACGACAAGACGCTGTACGACGGCAACACCCACACCAGCATTGCCTCGCTGGCGCACGATGTGCTGTGCGTGACCTTCAACGGACTGTCGAAGAACTACCGGGCCTGTGGCTACCGCGCTGGCTGGATGGTTGTTTCCGGCGAGAAGCGCCACGCCAAGGACTACATCGAAGGCCTCGACATGCTGGCCTCGATGCGACTGTGCTCCAACACGCCCGGACAGTTGGCCATCCAAACGGCACTCGGCGGGTACCAGAGCATCACCGACCTCGTCGCGCCCACCGGCCGTCTGTGTCGCCAGCGCGACCTCGCATACGACATGCTCACACAGATGCCGGGTGTCACCTGCGTCAAGCCAAAGGCCGCGCTGTACATGTTCCCGCGGCTCGACCCGAAGATGTACCCGATTGCTGACGATCAGGATTTCGCCTACGAACTATTGGCGGAGGAGAAGCTGCTGATCGTGCAGGGCACCGGCTTCAACTGGCCGACGCCCGACCACTTCCGGCTTGTGTTCCTACCACCAACGGATGACTTGGGCGAGGCGCTACATCGCATCGAGCGCTTCCTGGGCAACTACCGCAAGCGCCACCACACCTGACGGCGGGCTAGACGTAGCCCAACCGGCGCGCTTCGTCGGTGAGGTGATCGCGATGGTCGGGGTGCGCAACGGCGATCAACGCAGTGGTGCGTTCGCGGACGGTCTTGGCGCGCAGTTCGGCGACGCCGAACTCGGTGACCACCATGTCGACCGTGTTCTTCGAGTTGGTCACCACCTCACCTGCAGGCAGTTGCGGAACAATCCGGCTGACGGTGCCATGCGCAGCCGTGGAGCGAAGGACGATGAAGCCCTTGCCGCCCTCGGAGTACATCGCGCCACGAGCGAAGTCGACCTGCCCGCCCGACGACGAGTAGTAGTGCCCGCCCAGCGTCTCGGACGCGCACTGGCCCAAGAAGTCGACGGCCATCGTTGCGTTGATGGACACGAAGTTGCGTTCGCGGCTGAGCAACCGCGGGTCGTTCACGTACCGTGCGCTCCACATCTCGACGGCCGTGTTCTCGTGAAGGAAGTCGTACAGCCGCTGGGTACCGAGTGCAAAGGTACCGACCACCTTGGTGCGGTTGTGCAACTTGCGCACACCATTCACCACGCCGAGTTCCACCAGTTCGACCAAGCCGTCACTGAGAAGTTCGGTGTGGACGCCAAGGTCGCGATGGCCCGTCAGCGCGCCCATGATCGCGTTGGGGATGGCACCGATACCTGTCTGCACGCACGCACCGTCCACCACTCGTTCGGCAACAAACTCGGCAATGGTGCGGTCATGGGCTTCTATCGTCGGTGCCGGTACATCGGCCAGCGGGTGGTCGTGCTGCACCCATCCGACCACCTGGCTGACGTGGAGTTGGTTGCGGCCGAAGGTACGCGGCATCTGCGAGTTCACTTCCAGGAAGAAGCGTGCACGACCGATGAAGCTGCTGGTGTAGTCGGCGCTGACGCCGAGGCTGAAGTACCCGTGCCGGTCGGGTGGAGAAGCAGCCGCAATCACCAGCGGGTCGGTGGTCCGAGCCTGCATGTGGCTGAACACTTCGCTGAAGTGGTTGGGCACGAGGTCGACGGTGCCGGCCTGGAAGCAGGGGCGGGTGACATGGGACAGGAAATAGGAGACGTGTCGCAGCCGCGACCCGTAGGCGCCGTGGAGGTAGGGGCGGTCGTGCAAGGCGTGCATCTGATGCACGGTGACGCCATCGATCTCGCCGCGCGCGGCGGCCGCTTCGACAGCGTCCAGCAGCATCGTCGGCTCGCCGTTGGCCAGCGGCACAATCAACGCGCTGCCCTCGTGAACGTGCGCCAGTACCGCATCGGCAGAAGCGGCAGGCGGCAGCCCGAACCCGAGCGGGGCGTCGTGCGTCATCAGTGAGTTGCCCAATCTCGCGAGCGCTCGACGGCGCGCAACCACGTCCGATGACCGAGGTCGGCGATCAAGCGGTCTGGGTTCGGGTGGAAGGTCGCCTCCACAACCCATTCGGCGGCGATGGCATCGAGCGACGGCCACACACCCTCGGCAAGACCGGCGAGGTATGCCGCACCCAGTGCCGTCGTCTCTTGGTCGGCCGGCCGGCATACGGGGACGCCCAACTGGTCGGCCTGCATCTGCAGCATCGAATCCATCGCCGAGGCACCGCCGTCCACTCGCAGATCAGCAATCTCGACACCCGCAGCTGCCGTCATCGCATCGACAGCGTCGCGAGTTTGGTACGTCATTGCTTCCACGACCGCCCGCGCGATGTGGGCCTTGCCGGTACCGCGGGTGATGCCCACGATGGTGCCGCGAGCGTATGGGTCCCACCAGGGACTACCGAGGCCGGTGAACGCCGGCACGAAGCAGACGCCGCCGTTGTCGTCGACCGAGGCTGACAGCGGGCCGATCTCCGATGCGGAGGCGATGATGCCCAGCCCGTCGCGCAGCCACTGAACTGCCGCTCCGGTGACGAAGATGGCACCCTCCACGGCGTAGGCGACCGTGCCATCAGCGAGTGTCCAAGCAACGGTGGTGAGCATTCCGTCGGCGGGTGCTGGGCAGGTATCGCCGACGTTGAGCAGGATGAAGCTGCCTGTGCCGTACGTGTTCTTCGCCATGCCGGGGCGCACACACGCCTGGCCGAACAGCGCAGCCTGCTGGTCGCCGGCGATGCCAGAGATGGGAATACCCGCAGATACCCCGCAGCGCTCGGACGTGACACCGAACCGGCCGCTTGACGGCATCACTCGGGGAAGCGCGTGCTGCGGCACGTTGAACAGCTGGCACATCTCATCGCTCCACTGCAACGAACGAATGTCAAAGAGCATCGTGCGGCTGGCGTTCGATGCGTCGGTGGCGTGCACATCGCCGCCGGTGAGGTTCCACAACAGCCAGCTGTCGATGGTGCCGATCGCCAGTGCGCCGTCAACTGGTATGGCCCGGTTGGCCAGTAGCCACTCCACCTTCGATCCAGAGAAGTACGGGTCGAGCACCAGACCGGTGACCTCGCGCACGCGGGCGAGCGAACCGGTGGCAACGAGTTCATCGCAACGGCTGGCGGTGCGTCGGTCCTGCCACACGATGGCGGTGCCGTATGGCACGCCCGTGTCGCGGTTCCACGCGAGCACGGTCTCGCGCTGGTTGGTGATGCCAATGGCGGCGACAGAGGCGACCCCCACACGGTCGATGACGTCGGCCAGCGTTTCTTTGACGACCTCCCAGATTTCCAGGGCGTCGTGTTCCACCCAGCCCGGCTGAGGAAAGTGCTGAGTGAACTCTCGATAGCTGGCGATCACGCCTGCCTCTGCTGCGTCGGCGCTGGGAAAGATGGCGCGACTGCGAACACCGGTGGTACCCGCGTCAATTGCGATCACGCAGCGTGCGGCACCCATCAGCGCTTCCGCTTCTGAGTGTTCTTGCCGCCAGATGTGCGGTTGGTGGGGGCAGGGCGTGGCCGGCCCGATGGTGCAGGGCTGCTGCCGACCCTTCGCGCAGGTGCGGCCGCAGCCTCGGCGCGGATCTGCTTCAGGGTCTTGCGCTGATATCCGAACTTGGCCAGCACGCCGCCCAAGGCCATGTAGACGACACCGCCGAGAAGGATCGCGATGTAGCTCTCCCACTTGCGATTGTCGGTGATGAAGAGCGACACGAATGCCACCACCGCACCGATGACCAGCCATTCAATGAGCAGCCGCTTCCATGCAACTGGATTCGCCGAGTTCCACGCCATTTTCCGAGTCCTGTTCTGTGGAATTGCCCTACGCTTCATACACGTGCGAGTAGGCATTCTGACAGGTGGAGGCGATTGCCCGGGCCTCAACGCAGTGATCCGAGCAATCGTCCGCAAGGGCGAACTCGTGTACGGCGACGAGCTCGTCGGCTTTCTCGACGCCTGGGATGGCGTGATGGACCGCCGCACGATTCCCCTCAATGTGTCGTCATTGCGCGGAATGCTACCCAAGGGCGGCACGCTGCTAGGTACTCGTCGCGGCAGTCCGTACGACCACGAGGGCGGCCCGCAACGCGTGCAGGCCACATTCGCCGAGATGGGTCTCGATGCGCTGTTGGTCATCGGTGGGAACGGGTCGCTCTCCGTCGCGTGCACACTTCACCAGGACCTGGGCCTGCCGATCATCGGCGTCCCCAAGACCATCGACAACGATGTCGTCGGCACTGACATGACGTTCGGCTTCAACACCGCAGTGCAGATCGCCACGGATGCGATCGACCGGCTCCATACGACTGCAGAGAGCCACGACCGCGTGATGGTGGTGGAGGTGATGGGTCGCCACAGCGGTTGGATTGCCACCTATGCAGGCATCGCCGGAGGTGCCACCGCGATCCTCATTCCAGAGGAACCGTTCGATATCGATGAGGTGTGCGAGCTGCTGCGCAGTCGTCACGAGCGCGGTCGCTACGCGTCGATCGTGGTCGTGGCCGAGGGCGCCGAGCCGAAGGACGCGACGATGCGTTCGCGCGTGAAGGTGTACGACCAGTTCGGTCACGTCCGTCTCGGCGGCATCGCCGAGACGATTGCCAACGTGATCGAGGAGCGCACCGGTTTCGAGACGCGCATGGTGCTGCTCGGCCACATCCAGCGCGGCGGCACACCGACTGCCTTCGACCGTGTGCTGAGCACTCGTTATGGCGTGGCAGCCATTGACGCGGTGCATACGGAATCGTGGGGTCACATGGTGGCGTTGCGCGGCGATGTCGTCACCACGGCTCCGCTCACCGAAACCGTAGGCAAGACCCGTCCGGTGGACATGCACCTGTACCACGAGGTGGCCGAAGTCTTTTTTGGCTGACAGCTACGCCGAGGGTTGCGTCGGCGTTGGAATCGCCGGGTAGGCAGGTTGTGAGGACTGCACCAGACCGGGGTAGTCGTAGATCGTCAGCGGCACGCTCTGCAGCTCACCATTTCCGGCGGGCAACTGTTGGTCGGCGCCGTCGATCAGGATCTTGACGGACTGCACGCCGTCAAGCTCCGAGGCGGTGAAGACCAACTGCGCGACCGCCGCGACAAGCGCATCGCCGGCCAGTTCGCCCAGCTCCTTGGACACGTCGACGCGCAGAACTCCACCACGACGCGTTGCCGAGAGCAGCTGCAAACCTGCGGGCAAGGCCGTGCGGAACTGGCCGACGATCTCTTCGGCATTCGGGCCTGCGAGCAGCTCACCGATGACTTCCGACGCGTTCTCGGTGACGTCGCGCGCAACAGCTTGAAGCGCTTGCGACTGGCCGGCACCCTCGGGCGCCAGCAGGTAGATGCGGGCGGTGCCGGTGGCAGCCCCGGCGCTTCTGTCGGTCGCGACGCGCAGTTGCTGCTGGTCAGCTGGCGGCACATTGCGCGGCCCGTCGTCGGAGCTGATGCCACATGCGCTCAGTGCGCCGGCAGCCAACGCCATGGTCGCGGCGAGAAGCAGGAATCGGGGCCCTCTCACACGCCCACCTCATCTGCCGGGAGTTGCAGGACAAAGCGAGCACCCGGCTCGCCATCAAGCCGATCTTCCACCCACACGCGGCCACCGTGCAAACGGAGGTGCTCGTCCACCAGCGACAGACCGAGGCCGGCGCCGTCGCTACTACTGCGGCGGCCGGCAACGGCGCCGCGTGCGAAGCGTTCGAACACCAACTCGCGTTCCTCGATCGGTACGCCCAAACCGTGATCCTCCACGGTGATCCAAATGTGGCCGAGCGGCTCGCCTTCGCCCTCGGGCTCGGTCACTGCGATGGTGCATTCACCGCCGCCATGCAGGCGAGCGTTGTCGATCAGGTTGGCGACCACGCGCGCCAACCGCCGGCGGTCACCACGAATCACGACCCGCTCAGCTCGTTCGGTCACCATGACCGGCGTGGACGGTGCGCTACTGACCGCAACCGCCTGGCGCACGAACTCGGCGACCAGCAGGTCGTCAAGGTTCAGACGAATGGCGCCGGCGTCGAAACGTGAGATTTCCAGAAGGTCCTCCACCAAGCCCTGGAAGCGGGTGACATCGGCGACGAGCAGGTCGAGCGCCGCCTGCGCACGTTCGGGCATGTCGTCGCGACGCGCCTGCATCACTTCGGCGCTGGCCGCGAGGGTCATCAGTGGCGAGCGCAGCTCGTGGCTGACGTCGCTGGCGAAGCGCGCGTCGCGTTCGACCCTCGCCTGCAGCGCGGAGGCCATGTCGTTGAACGAGTTCGCCAGTACACGAAGGTCGGGGTCGTCCGTCGGCTCGAGACGAGTGTCCAGCCTCCCTCCAGCGATGGCTTTCGCAGCTTGCGCTGCGTCGCCCAGTGGCCGGACCGCACGACTGGCCACGAGAGTGCCGAGAAGTGCTCCGGCAAGGGTGGTGATGAAGCCGGCGAAGAGGAGGCTGCGCAGCACGCTGTTGAGGGTGTTGGACGCGTCGTCCAAGGCGACGAATTCGAAGTAGCTGCCATCGGTGACCGTCAACGGAATACCGATGACCAGCACGGGCTGGTCGCCAATACGAGTGATCATCCGTGACGGCGTGGAGTCGTTGATGACCCGTTGCTGCAGTGAGACCGGAATGTTGTCCGGGCCGTACTGCGCCGAGCTGCCACCGCTCCAGGTGCCGCGATAGTTGATCGCGAACCGGTTGACACCCAGTGCGGTCAACCGGTCGATTGCCGGTTTCGCTGATGGTGTGTTGGCGGCGAGATCGTTCTGAGCGACCTGCGCATTGCGGTAGGCCTGCTCGATGGCTGCCTTGTCACGCTGGTTGACGACGCTGCTGCGAGTGAAGCTGTAGGCGGCGGCGGCGAGGAAGCCCGAGAGGAACAGGGTGCCGAGGCCGAACATCAGCAAGATACGAGTGCGCAGGCTCAGCCGGCGGGGCTGCACCTCGCTCCATCGCTGGCGCCACCGTTCGAAGCGACCTTCGACATCCCCACGAACGTCACCCGGCGAGTCCGCTGGGTTGCCAGCGTTGGTACCGGTGCTGCCGACGACCGAGCCAGTGTTGGCGAGGTTGCTGGTGGTGGGCTGTGTCACGACTGCAGTCGGTAGCCCAGGCCCCGCACGGTGACGACATGCCGCGGGTTGGCAGGGTCTGCTTCTACCTTGGTACGCAAACGACGGACGTGCACATCGACCAGCCGACCATCGCCGAAGTAGTCGTAGCCCCACACCTTGTCCAGCAAGCTTTCACGGCTGAACACCCGGCCCGGGTTCTGCGCCAGCTCGCACAGCAGTCGGAACTCGGTCTTGGTGAGGTGCAGTTCTTGCCCGGCCCGCAGGACTTTGCCTTCCTCGGGCACGATCTCCAAGTCGCCGAAGGTGAGCTTCGCGTGGCCGGGGCTGATGGGGCGGATGCGGCGCAACAAGGCCCGAATGCGAGCCGACAGCTCCTTCGGGGCGAACGGTTTGGTCAGGTAATCATCGGCGCCGGCCTCCAGGGCGGCAACCACAGCGTGGGTGTCGTTTCGTGCCGTGACCATCACAATCGGTACGTCGCTGTGGCGGCGCAGTGTGCGGCACAGCTCGAAACCGTCGATGCCGGGCAGCATGATGTCGATGAGCACAACGTCTGGGGGAGAACGGTGGAACAGCTCGATGGCGTCTTCGCCACTTCCCGCCTCGTCGACTGTCCAGCCCTCGTCCTCGAGGGCCAGTTTCACAGCCGTACGGATGCGCTCGTCGTCTTCGACCGAAAGGATGCGAGTTCCCACGGCCCCATGATGCCAGGCCGAGGCCCCTCTTCGGTGTGCGGCTGCCTAGAACCCGAGCCGAACGTCGATTTCTGTGATCAGCGCGCGCATGGGTGCAATGAGCTGCGGGTTGGCGGCGATGACTGAGTCGGGGCGCACGGGCTGGCCATCAAGGGTGCTGGTGACACACCCCGCCTCGCGTGCGATCAGTTCCCCGGCGGCCAGATCCCAGGGCCCCAACCATTGCTCGTAGTAGACGTCCACTCGACCAGCCGCAAGGTTGCAGAGGTCCGCTGCGGCAGCGCCGAAGCGGCGAAGGTCGCGCACCTGCGGCAGCAGCTCCGCGACGCGTCGGGCCTGAAGCGCACGGCGCGAGGCGGAGTAGCTGAAGCCGGTGGCTACGAGAGCGAGGGAGACGTCGTTGGTGGTACTGCACCAGATTGGTGCCCCGTTGAGGCGCGACCCGCCGCCGGCGGTGGCGGTGAAGAGTTCGTCCGTGGCGGGAACATAGACCACACCCACCTGTGTGCCCGCTGCGGTGCGGGCCGCGATCGACACGGCCCAGCCGGGCAGGCCGTACATGAAGTTGGTGGTGCCATCGATGGGGTCGATCAGCCAATCGACCCCGCTGGTGCCGGGAGTGTCGGTGCCCTCTTCGCCGACGATGGCGTCGTTCGGGCGTGCCGCAAGAAGGCCGTCGACGATGAGCGTCTCATTCGCTTTGTCGAACTCGGTGACCATGTCGGTGGCCGACGACTTCGTATCCGTGGTCGCGATGCCGCGATCGGTGCGGCCATCTCTCGCCATCCGGCCTGCGGCGAGCGCGAGGTCGGTAGCGAGTTGCAGCAGCGCGTCGTTGTCGGTGCTCACCCGCGACCCGAACGCTCGCGCTGCTCGAGCTGACGCCACTCGCCAACGGCACGCAGCACCAGCACAGCAACCACGCTCATTCCGCCGGCAGCGATCAGTGCACCGGTGAGCGCACCGATGCCCTTCGGCGAAGCGCATGAGCCCGTGCACTGCAGCTTGACCAGCGTGTAACCGATCAATCCTCCAGCAAGTCCGCCGACGAGGATGGCAATGAATGCGGCGACGCGAGCTGCGGGAGGGGGAAGTGCGGAGAGAGGCCGTTCCTGTTCGGTCACGCGTCCAGCGTAACGGGGCGTTCGCTGCACTCTGCGAGGTCCGAGGACCTAGGCTCTGCGACCGTGCGTGCCACCGTGGTCATTCCGACCTACAACGAGATCGAGAACATCGAGCGGGTGATCCGCGAGGTGTTGCTTGCAGCGCCTGAGGTGCAGATTCTCGTGGTCGATGATGGCAGTCCCGACGGCACCGCGGACAAGGCCGAGGCACTTGGGATTGAGCTGGGGCACGTCACCGTGCTGCGTCGTGCTGAGAAGAATGGGCTCGGCAACGCCTACCGTGCGGGTCTGCGCAGGGCAATCGACGACGGTGCCGAAATTTGTGTGCAGATGGACGCCGACCTCTCCCACGACCCAGCCGTGCTGCCCGCATTGCTGTCCAACGTGGAGCACGGTGCCGACCTGGCGATCGGCAGCCGCTATGTGCCGGGTGGACGAACGGTCAACTGGCCACGCCGCCGGCGAATGCTCTCGCGATGGGGCAACCGATACGCGGCCGGCATCTTGGGCCTCGCGGTCAACGACGCAACGGCGGGGTATCGGGCATACAGCTCGGCAGGCTTGGAGCGCATGAAGTTCGAGTCGGTCGAGGCAGACGGCTACGGCTTCCAGGTGGAGATGACCTATCGGCTGGTGAGCGCCGGCGGCAAGATCGTCGAGTTCCCGATCAGTTTCCAGGACCGTACCGAGGGCGTCTCGAAGATGTCGGGCAGCATCATTCATGAAGCGCTGCTGCTGGTGATGAAGCTCTGGATCAGCGATTTCCGAGGTCGTCGCTCTCGCCGATCCGACGGTCGCTGACCGATGCGCCACTGGACGGTTGGCGGAGCGCTGATCCGTCACGGTGACGGTCTGGTGCTGGTGAGCAACCGCCGGCGCGACAGAACCCTGGAGTGGACACCTCCCGGCGGTGTCATCGACGAAGGTGAAAGTGTGCTGGAGGGTCTCGCCCGGGAGGTGCGCGAGGAAACCGGGTTGGTAGTGCGTGCGTGGGCACAGTGTTGCTACACGGTGACGGTTGACGCGCCAGACATGGGATGGCGGCTGAAGGTCGAGGCCTGGGAAGTGGCCGCCCTCGACGGCGATGTCGTCATCGCCGACCCTGACGGCATCGTCGAGCAGGTGCGGCATGCCTCGTCGGTCGAGGCCAATGACCTACTGCAAGCCAGCCCACCATGGGTGCATTCGCCAGTCACCGAATGGCTTGCCGGTGCTGTCAGCGACAGCTACCAGTTCGTCCTGCGCGGTGCCGAGCGACGCAACGCTCGTATCGAACGTGTCATCTAGGTTCCGGGTTATCGAATGAGCGGGGGCCGGCCGCGAACGATTCTGCATGTCGACATGGACGCGTTCTACGTCAGTGTGGAGCTTCGCCGACGACCCGACCTGCGTGGTCAGCCAGTCGTGGTGGGTGGCACCGGCTCGCGTGGCGTGATTGCCGCCGCGTCGTACGAGGCGCGCCGCTTCGGATTGCACTCGGCGATGCCGTCCACTCAAGCTCGGCGCATGTGTCCCCACGCGGTGTTCCTGCCGGGCGACCACGAGCTCTACGGGCAGGTGAGCGCGCAGGTCCATGAGATCTTTCAATCCATGACCCCGTTCATCGAGCCGCTCTCGCTCGACGAAGCGTTCCTCGACGTCACCGGTTCTCTGCGCTTGCTGGGCACAGGCGCCGAGATCGCACGACATGTTCGGGATCAGGTGTGGCAGCAACTTGAACTGCGGTGCTCAGTGGGAGTGGCGCCCAGCAAGTTCATCGCCAAGCTTGCATCGGTTGCCGCGAAACCGAAGGCGACACCCGCCGGAGTCGTCGAGGGCAAAGGGGTGTGGGAGGTGTACCCCGGTGAAGAACTGGCGTTCCTTCATCCGCTTCCCGTCAAGGCGCTGTGGGGTGTGGGGCCAGCGACGTTGGAACGGCTCACCCGGCTGGGGGTACGCACTGTCCGCGATCTGGCGGAGCTGGATGAGTCGACTCTGGTTGCCGCGCTCGGGAAGGCGCATGGTGAGCACCTCTATCGACTGGCATGGGCGATCGACGACCGGCCCGTCGAGGTGGACCGGGCAATGAAGTCGGTCGGCCACGAGGAAACGTTCAGTGTGGATCGTCACACCCATGTGGAACTGATGCGCGAACTCGTGCGGCTGGTCGATGGCGTAGCGGGGCGGATGCGTGCGCAGGGAACCGCCGCCCGAACCTTCTCCCTGAAGGTGCGCTTCACCGACTTCAACACCATCAGCCGCGCCATCACGGTGCCATCGCCCATCGCGACAGCCCACGGCATTCTGAAAGCTGTCGAACCGCTTCTGGAAGCTGTCGACCCGTCGCGCGGCGTGCGGCTGCTTGGCGTCAGCGCCAGCAACTTTGGAGCCGTCGCCGAGCAGATGTCGCTGGACGACCTGTTCGATCCTGTCCCGGCAGCCGAGCAGGAATGGCAGGCGGCAGAGGAGACGGTGGATGCAATCCGCAACCGATTCGGCTCGTCCGCAATCGGCCCGGCCAGCGCCGTCGGTGCCGATGGCCTGCGCCTGGTTCGTCGCGGCGCGCAGCAATGGGGGCCGGATCAGGAAAAGTCCTGAGGAACGAACGTCCGCACGCGTTGTCTCGCACGACGAATCGTGCGAGGATGCATACAGGCCACGCCGAGGAGCTTGTCATGCCGCTATCGGAAGACGAACAGAGGATTCTTCGCCAGATTGAAGAGCAACTGCAGCGCGACCCTGGTTTTGGCCGAAATCTGCATGCTGTCGGCGGCGGCAGTCGTCGAGTTCTGTTCGCCTCCAGCGCGGCGGCAGTGGTGTGCCTGGTGCTGACCATTGCGTTCTTGTCGGTCAGCCCCTACCTCTCGTTCGTGATGTTCATCGGCGCAATCGTTTCGGCGCTGTTCGCCGAACGCCACGCTCGAACGCTCAGCGAGTCCGGCCTCAACAATCTTTCGGAATCGATGCGCGGCCGCTTCGGTGTCCCGCCGCGTTCCCGCGCCGACGACTGACACTGTCCACAGCCCGCCAGCGAGCGCGGTTCGGTCTAGTTGGCAAAGCGGCGACGCATCAACCGTGGGTCGAACAGCGCCTTCACTCGAACTTGCGTTGGTGTCCGATCCCGACACACGGCAGCAACTTCGCCGGCGAGTAGCTCGCAACGTGCTGCCGTTTGTTCGTCGATGTCGCGCGGTGCGTAGACGGCTCGAGTGACGTGCACTGCCATCTCGCGCAGAGCACGGTGGTCGGCGCCGGTTGCTCGCTCTGCGAGATCCGCGTACTCGAGCGGGGTTTCGCCACCGAGGGCGGGCGCCCCGGCAAAGGAGAGCGCGCCCAATGTTTGCTGCCATGCCCCGATGACCCGGTCTCGTGGGGTGTGGTTCCTTCGTTGCGACAGGGCGCGAACCACCCGCGGCGCGAAGACCACCCAGGCAAGGAGCGCGGCGGCGAGCCCAGCGATCACCAGCGGCACCGTCGAGCCGCCGCTCGAGTTGCCGCCGACCGAGCCGGTCATGAGTGTGGTGGTGGCCCCACCCGTGCCACCGGGACGAACGCCGCCGGGCACCGTGGTCGACGCGTCTGGATCGCCCGGGTTGCGGTCGGGAACGGTCGGGGGCGTGGTCTGTTGCGTCGCCCCGCCCTCGCCGCCGGTACCGGTGAACTGTGCCGGCAGCACGTTGGTGTAGGCCGTTGCATCGGGGCTTCCGCGGCCGGGCGTGGGTTCGAACGGAACCCAGCCGATGCCGTCGAACCACACCTCTGGCCAGGCGTGAGCGTGGCGGCCATACACGTGGAACAGCCCGTCGGAGCGTAGGTCGCCAGGTGTGAAGCCGACCGCCATCCGCGTGGGAAGGCCCAGGTAGCGAGCCATCACACCGAACGTGCCGGCAAATTGCTGGCAGAACCCGCTGCGGCCTCTGAGGAACGCTTCGACTGCGTCGTAGCTGTTGCCGTACTGCACGTCGAGGTCGTAGTTGAAGTTGTTGCGAAAGAAGTCTTGCAATGCCAGCGCCTTGTCGTACGGCGTGACGGCCCCAGCCGTCGCTGCTAGTGCCTCGTCCTTCGCCAACTGCGGCAGGCCACCGGGCAGGTCCAGGGTGCCATCGGGTGCATCGTCGACGGTGGCGTTGAGTAACTGATCGACGGTCGGGCGCGGCACCATGGACTGAACATCGATGCGATCGCCGGTCTGCAGGTCCACATCGGGAAGCAGCAGCATTTGTGTCTGCTCGGTCCACCTCAGGTCGGCGGGCGACACCGAGACGGGATGGAATGCGGCGGGCACGTTGTGGTTGCCCAGGGCCAGGATGCGGATGGTCTGCGACGTGATGGGCCCTTGCAGCAGCACCTCGCTGGTGCGATCACCCATCGGTTCGAGATCTTCCGCCAACGGGCTCCATTGACCATCGTCGTACAGGGGCGACGCATACGTCCGCCAGTAGTGGCCACCGTCGGACGACGCCACCGTGAACAGTTCCAGGTTGCCCCGATTTCGCATCTGGGCGCCGATGTCGACCAGTGGACTGAGCACCTCCGTGACGCTGCCCTGACGGTTGCGAGTATCAACCAGCGCTCGCTCGCCGGCGCCCGGGAGTCGAGGCGCAACAGCCGCAGCAACGACGGCGGTGAGGCCAAAGGTCACCAGAACCGCTGGCAAAGCGGCGGCCAGCGTCATTCGGCGCGCGCCCATCCAGGTGGCTTCTTCGCTGGTGTGACGGAAGCGCAGCACCGCCACGGTGAGGAGGGCCGTTGCAATCCAGAGTGCGGCGACTCCGATGCGATGGTTGTCGGTGCCAAGGGCGGCAGTGAAAATGAAGATCACCCCGGCAGGGACGAGGGCTTCCATGCGGCCCATCGCTCGGAACGCGAAGGTGTCGGCGAGCGCTGCACAAATGGCGATTGCTGCAGCGCCGACGACCGCGTAGTTCCCGACGCTGGGCACCGGAGCAACGGCGGTGGGGAATTGCTCGATGACCAACCGCAGGTCGATTCGCATCACGTCGAACGTGCGCCCGGTGGGTAGCGGACCGTTGAGGGTGTCGCTGTAGTAGACGACCGCCATCAACTCGACGATGGTCAGCAGCAGGACCGGTAGCGCGACGAGGACGTGGGCGCGTGCTAGCCGCAGCATGAGCGCGACCGCGTGCGTACCGAGTGCGACCAACACCATGTCGTTGAGGTACGCCCAGTCTGGAAAGACGCGGGAGAGCGAGATCACTGTCGCCAGGGTGAGCGCAGCGATACAGATGGTCGCCGGTATCTGCGCCGTCTCGAGCCGGGTGGGCTCCGCTGTCGGGCGACTCATGCGAAAGCTCCGGCGCGGCCCAACACCAGCTGGTTCCAACCATGGCGAAGACGCTCCAGAGACGTGCCATCGACATGGAAACCCTTGCCGCCCGACACTGCGCTCATCGTGGTGACGAAGACCACTGACTCATCAGGCCCTGCCGCCGCCAGCGCGGTCGCGACGGCGGGAGACGTCGCGTGAGTGGTGACGACGACCAGCAGGCCGAGGCCGTCGACACTGGTGCGCCCGCTGGCCGTGTGGTCGACCACTTCGTGGCCAGGCATGACCGTGGCCAGCCACCGCAACGATTGTGGTGCAACGTCGGGCCCGCGCAGGTCGATCTCGGGTGCCACCAGCCGGGTCGCAATGCCGACCGCCGACGCGGCGGCCACGACGCTGGCGGCTGCGGTTACCGCGCGCTCAAAGCCATCGTCGTCGTACCCATCGGCAAATGTGTCGAGGACGACGACGCAACGCTGAACGCCCTCCATTGCGGTCTCGCGCACGATCAGCGTGCCCGCACGCGCCGAAGTCTTCCAGTTGATGCGACGCAGGTCGTCGCCCGGGGAGTACTCGCGCTGGGAGTGAAACTCTGAGCCTGTCTGTCCGAAGGCCTTCATCCGCAGGTGTTGCCCTAAACGCCCCGAACTTCCGGTGCCGGGGAATGCCAACGGCACCCGCTCGGGCACCACCAGAACTTCGCCTGCTCCAGCCAACCAGACCGCTCGTTTGCACAGCCCCAGCGGGTCCGTTCGTTCGGCGCGTAGCGGCCCCGTGCGCAGCACTCCGCGGCGGGTGGTGGGCACGCGATAGGCCGCGCTGATTGCTTCGCCAGCACCCAACGGTGCCAGTTGCATGGGTGCGCCACCCTTATCGCCCACGGGCTCCCACAACTTCAACCGCGGGGTTCGGACGTGGGACCGATTGGCAACCTGCAGATCGACGCGCGCGGGCTCGCCGACGGACACGGTGGTCGGGCGAGCGATGCGGCGGACATCGATTCGGGGGAGCGGTCGGTTGACTACCAGCAGCGCCAGCGCGAACGTCGCCAACAGCGCAACGCCGACTACGAACAACTCCATCAAGCCGAACACGCGGCCGGCAGCGATGGCCGCGGCGGCGGCCACGACCATCGCCCAGCCATGGCGGGTTGGCATCAGCGGCCCACTGGCACGGGAACCGCAGCGAGAAGCTCGTGGACGGCAGCCTCGTGGGTGAGGCCGCGAGAGGCGGCTTCCGGACGCAGCACGATGCGGTGCGCAAGCACGGCGATGGCCACAGCCTTGACGTCGTCGGGAATGGCATAGTCGCGGCCGTGCGCAGCAGCGTGTGACCGCGTGGCGCGAGCCAACTGCAGCGTGGCCCGAGGGGAGAGGCCGAGCAGCATGCCGTTGTGGTTGCGGCTGGTCTCGGCCAGGTCGACCATGTAGCCTTTCAGCACGTCGGCGACGTGGACGGTGCGCACTGCTGCACACATCTGCACGATCTCGGACGTACTGACGACCGGACGAAGTGCGTGCAGCGCATCGGCGGCGCCATTCGAGTCGAGAATCGCCAACTCGGCGGCGCGACCTGGGTAGCCAAGCGAGAGCCGCATCAGGAAGCGGTCGAGCTGGCTCTCTGGTAGCCGGTACGTGCCCTCCTGCTCGACGGGGTTTTGAGTAGCGGCGACCATGAACGGGTTGGGAAGCTGGTGACTGACTCCGTCGGCGCTGACCTGGCGCTCCTCCATTGCCTCCAGCAGGGCCGACTGCGTCTTGGGTGAGGCGCGGTTTATTTCGTCGGCCAACACGATGTTGGCGAACAGTGGGCCTGGCTGAAATACGAAGCTTTCGCTGGCACGCTGGAAGATGCCAACGCCGACAAGGTCCGTGGGTAGCAGGTCGGGCGTGAACTGCACGCGCTTCCACGTGCAGTCGATAGACGCAGCAAGCGCCTTGGCCAGGCTGGTCTTGCCGACGCCGGGCACGTCTTCGATGAGGAGATGCCCCTCTGCGAGCAGGCACATCACCGCAAGTTCGACCGCGTCGCGCTTGCCGTGCACCACCGACGAGACATTGCCGGCGATCGCGTCGAAAAGCTGCGCGAACGTCGGCGAAGGCCGGCTCGCTGACTCGGAGGAGGGACCTGGGCTGGATGTGTACTCGGTAGGGGCTGCCGTCACGGCTGGAAGGGTAGACGCACTCGCAGGTGGTTGGCGTTCAGGAGCTGCAAAGTCGACCGCGCCGCTGCAGGCTGCGGCCGGCCCGCTACCGTCGTCCACGTGAGTATTTGCTACCTCGCCATTGATGTCGGAGGGGCCAAATTGGCCGCGGCCGTCGTTAGCGAAACCGGCGACGTCCTCGTTCGCGACCGAATTGCGACACCCCAGCGCGAGGTCTGGGCCGCGCTCTCGCGCCTGGTGCTGCGCGTGATGGCAGCGGCTCCCAGCCGTCCTGTTGGTTGTGGCGTTGGGTGCGGCGGGCCGATGAACCCTGCCGACCGCACGGTGACCCCGCTGTACATCCCCTCCTGGAAGTCGTTTCCTCTGGCCGCTGAAGTCGAGGGGCTCACCCAACTACCAACCGTGGTTGACAACAATGCGAAGACCGTCGCACTGGGCGAAGCCTGGTGCGGGGCGGCTGTTGGCGTTGCCAATTTCGCTGCGGTGGTGATGGGTGCTGGTGTCGGCGGTGGCATCGTCAGCCGCGGACGGTTGCTGGAGGGGCGGCTGGGCAACGCCGGCCACATCGGGCACATCGTCGTCGAGCCCGACGGACGCGACTGCGCGTGCGGGGGCAAAGGCTGTATGGAGGCCTACTGCAGCGGTCGCGCTATCGAGGAGGAGACGGGTCGTCCGCCGCAGCGTGCGCCGCAAAGCATCGTCGAGCGAACGGGCATTCTGACGGGACGCGCATTGGCCTCACTCGGTGCCATTTGTGACTTGAAACTGGCGGTGATCGGCGGTTCCGTCGCACTCGGTTTCGGTGAGCCGTTCTTCGGTGCCGCGCAGTCGGAGCTGGATCAGCGCGCGCGCCTCACGTTCCTTCAGGGCTTCAAGGTCGTGCCCGCCGGCCTCGGCCAACTCGCACCACTTGTCGGCGCTGCGGCCCTTGCCCGTACCGACCGGTAACATCGCGGCATGCATCCGAAGTACACCGCTGACGCCGAGGCCTACCGCGAGAAGGTCCACGCCTTCCTCGCCGAGAAGCTGCCCACCGATTGGGGCGGCATGGGCAAGCTCGACGGCCGAGAATTGGTCGACTTCGTCACCGGGTGGCGCAAGACGCTCTACAGTGCCGGCTACCTCGCCCCCGGCTGGCCGGTGGCGTACGGCGGCGGCGGGCTGTCCGCGCTCGAGCAGGTAATCATCGGCGAAGAGTTCGCGAAGGCGGGTGTGCCCACCGGCGGCCCCAACGACGTGTTCGGTATCCAGATGCTGGGCAACACGCTGCTGCAGTGGGGCACCGACGAGCAAAAGGCGCACTACCTGCCGCGCATTCTCAGCGGCGACGACGTGTGGTGCCAGGGCTACAGCGAGCCCAACGCCGGCAGCGATCTCAGTAACCTGGGCCTGAAGGCGCAGCTGGACGGCGACCAATGGATTCTCAACGGTCAGAAGATCTGGACCAGCGCCGGTCACCTGGCCGACCACATCTTCACCCTCGCCCGTTCCGATCCGGATGCTCCGCGTCACAAGGGGATCTCATTCATCCTCGTCGACATGCGCCAGCCCGGCATCGAAGTCCGCCCCATTCGCATGATCAGTGGAGAGAGCGAGTTCAACGAGGTGTTCTACACCGATGCCACCGCTCCCAAAGGCGACGTCATCGGCGGGCTCAACAACGGCTGGGCCGTCGCAATGACGCTGCTCGGTTTCGAGCGCGGCGAAGCCGCTGCTACCGGCCCCATCCGCTTTCAGGCTGAAGTTGATCGTCTGCTGCTGCTGGCGAAGGAGTACGGCGTCGCTGACGACCCGCGAATTCGTCAGCGCTTGGCGCAGTGCTACGCCAAGGTGCAGATCATGCGCTTCAACGGCATGCGCGTGCTCACGCAGTTCCTGGCCGGTCACCATCCCGGCCCCGACGCCGCCATCTCGAAGCTCTACTGGAGCGAGTACCACAAGGAGATCACCGAACTCGCCGTCGACATCATCGGCGCCGAGGCGATGACACCCACCGGTCGCCGTCCATCCAGTGCGTTCAGCGCCGACGATGCGGGCGCGCCGAACAGCACCTGGAGCTGGGTCGGCACCTTCCTCAATGCCCGTGCGGGCACCATCTATGCCGGCTCGTCGCAGGTGCAGCGCAACATCATCGGTGAGATGGTGTTGGGGCTGCCCAAAGAACCACGCGTGTGAGCCAGGGTTCTGGCGCCAAGGGCGTTGTGCGCGTAGTCGTCGCTGTTGCTGGTCGCCCGCTGCTGTGGGGTACGGCGATTCGACAATGGCGTCGCACGACACCAAGCGGGTGGTGGAAGCGTCGTCCGTTCCTGCCGGTCCCCAGCGGCGACTACCTCGCGTTTCGAATGGTCACGCAGTACGGCAGCGCAGATCATCGCATCGAGCCTGCCGATGTGCTGAACTACCTCGCATGGTGCCGACATCACGACGCAGCCGCCTCATGATGCGCACTCAGCCACCACTCGCGCTGCGACCACACGCAGCGCCGGTTAACCGGCAGATAATGCTGCGACGAGTTCGCTAGGTTCCGGCCCTATGAGAAGCGCACTCGTGTTGAACGCCACCTACGAGCCCCTCTCTGTCGTGCCTGCCTTCCGGGCTGTATGTCTCGTCCTCGCCGACAAGGCCGATCTCATCGCCGATGACGGCAACCTGCTGCATTCCGAGCGGCTTGCCATCCCCAGTCCATCCGTCGTGCGGTTGCGGTATGTCGTCAAGGTGCCCTACGCCCGCCGTACGGCGATGTCTCGTCGGGCGTTGTTTGCTCGCGACAACTCCTGCTGCCAGTACTGCGGTGGGTTCGCCGACTCGCTCGACCACGTCGTGCCGCGCTCGCGCGGCGGCCAGCACACGTGGGAGAACGTGGCAGCGGCGTGCAGGCCGTGCAACCTGCGCAAGCGAGACCGCACGCCAGCGGAGGCCGGCATGTGGCTGGCCCGCCCGCCGCGTGCCCCGCGCGAGCAGGCCTGGGTTGCTGCGGCCGTCACTCTCGTCCCCGAAGAGTGGAAGCCCTACCTAGCCCGAGCCAGCTAGCCGCCTCAGCGCCTCGCGCCTCAAGTGACGCGAACTCGGCTCCAGGACCTGGCTCACAGGTGCGAAAGCGCGTCACTTGGGTGGGTCGGGGTCGGCGTACGCTCAAGCTGATGATTGGCGAGTGGAAGGTGGTGGACTCGCATGGCGATGCCGGCGCGTTCCATTCGACCGATCCGGCGGCTCGGCGGTCGGCGACGTTTCACACGGTGGCTCAGCCGACGCTGGTGTTGGGGTCGGCGCAACCCGAGAGTGATGTTGACGTGCGGGTGGCTGGCGCGCTTGGAGTAGAAGTCGTTCGCCGGCGCAGTGGCGGGGGAGCGGTCCTGCTGATGCCTGGCGAGTTCCTCTGGCTCGACCTGGTGATTCCGGCCGCGGACCCCCTCTGGCTGGCGGATGTTGCGCAGGCGATGGTTTGGGTCGGTGAACTGTGGCAGCGGGCGTTGGCGGAGCTGGGCGTCGCGGGCGAAGTGCATCGCGGCGGCCTGATCACCAACGTGTGGTCGCGTCAGGTCTGTTTCGCCGGCGTGGGTACCGGGGAGGTGATGGCCGGCAACTCGAAGTTGGTCGGCATCTCGCAACGCCGTACCCGCGAGTACGCGCGGTTCCAGTCGATGTGCCACCTGCACTGGCGCCCAGAGCTGGTTACTGCGCTCGTCGCAGCGCCGCGGCCGCCAGCGACAAGCCTCGCTGCTGCGGCGAACACCGGTGCCGTTGGCGGTGCCCCGCTGCGCCAAGTGCTTGCTCGGACGCTCGCCACGCTCCCCTAATTCGCCGCGTTTGAGCTGTTCTGGCACCGTTGCAGGCGGTATCTGGCGAAAGGTGGCGCGAATTGGGGACAAATGGTTGACTCTGGTGTCCGATGGGGTGAGAATGGGGGCTCGTGGGGATCTCGGGCGTGCGCCGCCGTGATCTGCGTTCTCACAGGCAGGTGCTGAGTCAACGAGAGGTGGTGTCGCGACATGCTGTTCGTAGGGGCGTTTGAACGTCAGCTCGACGACAAGGGTCGCCTCGCGATGCCGGCAACTTTCCGCGACCGCCTCGGCGAGCACTGCTATCTGGCCAAGGGTCAGGACAAGTGCGTCACCGTCGTGCCGTCTGCAACTTTCGAGGAAGAAGCCGACGCAATGGCGGCTCGCGTCCGCCTCGGGGAGGTCAGCCGCAATCAGCTGCGTGCCCTTGCGTCCTCGGCAATCCTCGTGACGCTCGACAAGCAGGGTCGCGTCAACCTCGACGAGCAACTCCGCGGCTACGCCGACCTCACGCTTGGCGAACCGGTCACCGTCGCCGGCAGCTTCGACCGTCTCGAGCTGTGGTCACCCCAACGCTTCGCACTCATCGACGACAACGGCACCACTCAGCTCACTGGCCCAGACCTGGCCGGTAGCGAGTGACCCCCGCAGTTCACCACCAAAACATCTCGACAACAGCAGAGGAGGATGAGGCAGCAACACGAACAGGCCCCACACATCACATCACCGAGACACCGATCAGACACGATCTTCCGCCCATCTGCAGCCTTTCGGCCAGCACGATGGACAGCCCACTTCCGCCCGCTTCCGTTTCGCACGACCGGGGAGACATCCCGGCGGCAACCGCGAACCGGAGGGCTGCAGATGGACGGACGATTCAGGCCAGTACGCAATGAGTGACGCACCGTTCCACCACCTGGCGGTGATGGTCCACGAAATCGTGGCCATCTTCGAGCAAGTGCCACCCGGGTTCGTCCTCGACGCCACACTGGGCGGAGGTGGCCACGCCGAGCAACTGCTCGATCGTTGGCCACACGTGAAGGTTCTCGGCATCGACCGCGACGAATA
>Ga0105046_10004294_pt1 | contig 22683 bp, 23 predicted proteins | sample MAT03_FD_78385 | JGI IMG/M metagenome (GOLD analysis project Ga0105046, IMG submission 78385) | Freshwater microbial communities from Lake Fryxell liftoff mats and glacier meltwater in Antarctica - MAT-03 (megahit assembly) | ecosystem: Environmental > Aquatic > Freshwater > Ice > Liftoff...
GGCCCCAAGCGTGCGGATGGCGCGCTCCATTTCTTCGAGCGCGGCGCCGACGTTGTTCATCGGCAGGGATGCCACGAAAGCGGGAAAGCGATCCGCATGGCGCGCCACGATCTCGGCCATGCCATCGTTGGCCAGGCGCGCCAGCGCCGGCGCTTCCTCGGGCCCGGCGATGAATTCGATCGGCGGGCTCGACAGGGTGAGGATCTGCTGATAGCCCGGGAACTCGTCCATCATCTTCATGCGTGCCGCCAGGTCGTACAGCACCGGCACGGTGAGCCAGCGCTTGATCGCATGCCACGGACGGTTGAAGAAGGTGCAATGCCGTCGGCACAGAAGCATGGAGGCTACAACAGCGACCGGCGAGCCGCAATCTTGCGATGCAACATGCGATCGGGCAAGCCGACTGCGGCACATGCGCGGACTTTCGCTTCTTCGGAGATATTTGATGTTGACGTCGTCTCGTTTGTGCGCCGCGCTGCTGGCGCTCACCTCTGTCGCTGCTTCCACCAATGTGCTGGCACAGGCTTATCCATCCAAGCCGATTCGCGCCATCGTGCCTTTTGCCCCCGGCAGCGCCACCGACCAGATCGCGCGCGCTTTCGCCGCCAAAATGGTCGAGACCCTGGGCCAGCCGATCGTGGTGGAAAACCGCCCCGGCGCCAACGGCATGATCGGCGCCGACACGGTGGCCAAGGCAGCGCCCGATGGCTACACTTTTCTTTTCGGCACCAACAGCACCAACGCCGCCTTGAAAAGCCTGATGAAGAAGCTGCCGTATGACCAGGATACCGCCTTCACCGCCATCGGCTACATGGGCTCGGTGCCCTTGATCGTCGCGGTCAACAACGAGTTTCCGGCCAAGACCCTGGCCGAATTCATCGCGCTGGCCAAGGCCAAGCCCGGCAACATCACCTTCGCCACCGCCAGCACCTCGCAGCGCATCTCCGCGGAAATGCTGGCCGGCATGGCCGGCATCAAGATGACCCATGTGCCCTACAAAAGCTCGCCCAATGCGATCACCGATCTGATAGGCGGCCAGGTCAACATGTTCACCGCCGACTTCGCGGTGATGTTGCCGCAGGTCAAGGCCGGCAAGGTGCGCGCGCTGGCGGTGACCTCCTCCAAGCGCTCTGCGGTGGCGCCCGATCTTCCTACCGTCAACGAAGCCGCCGGGCTCAAGGATTACGAGCTGATCGCCTTTTTCGGCGCCTATGGCCCGGCCGGCATGCCGCGCGATGCGGTGCAGAAGTTGAATGAAGTCATCAACGCTGCGGCGCGCTCCAAGGAAGTGATCGATCGCTTTGCCGCACTCGGCATGGAGACCTCCCCCGGCACGCCGGAGGCCTTCGCGCAGCGCACCGCGCAGGAGGCGGTGAAGTGGGCCAAGGCGATCAAGGACGCCGGCATCGAGCCGGAGTAGCTGAGGCAAGGCGCGCGGCCGCGCTGGCCGCGCGCAGTTCAGGCCGCGCGCGCAAGCGGCGGCGCGAAGCGCAATCCAATCGCGATGCGGTTCCAGGCGTTGATATTGGCCACCGCCGAACACAGGAACGCCGCTTCGTCGGCGGAAAACACCGCCAGCACTTCTGCCCACAGATCATCCGGCAGGCCGTCCGGCAGGTGCGCGGTCAACGCTTCGGTCAGCGCCAGTGCGGCACATTCGCGCGGCGAGAAGACGCCGGCCTCGCGCCATACGCCGCCGAGATCGAGCTTCACTTGCGGCACGCCCAGCTTGCGCGCGATGTTCAAGTGGTGCTGTACACAAAAGGTGCAGCCGTTGATGTAGGAAGCGCGCAGCTTCATCAGTTCCAGCAGCGCCGGGTCGAGCCCGCAGGCTTCGACCGCGGTGCCCAGATTGCGCAGGGCTGCGGCTACGTCCGGGGCCAATTTGTAGAAGTCCTGGGCGCGCATGCGTTCGGGGTGTGCCAGTGCCATCGGAGGTGCTCCTCACGGGTTGGGTCGAAGGGATGCAGCCATCTTATTGCGCTTTCGCCAACCGCGCACGCGTTCGCCTTTGCTTCAGGGGCCCGGTAAATCAGCGAAAATGATGGTTCCACTCAAGGAGACACCCATGACCCGCTTTTTCACCCGCATGCTGGCAGGTGCGGCATTCGCCCTGGCAGCATCCGTCGCGCACGCCCAGGCATTTCCGGCCAAACCGATTCGCCTGATCTGCCCGTTCCCGCCCGGCGGCGCGGTCGACATCGCCTCGCGCGCGATCGCCACCGAGTTGTCCAAGGTGCTGGGGCAGACCGTCACGGTGGACAATCGCCCGGGCGCCGGCGGCAATATCGGCGGTACCGAGGCCGCCCGTTCCGCACCGGACGGCTACACCCTGTTCATGACCACCAGCGGCATCAACGCCATCAACCCGGCCCTGTACGCCAAGATGCCCTTCGATCCCAACCGCGACCTGATGCCGGTGGCGGCGCTGGTGTCGCTGGCCAATGTGCTGGTGCTGCATCCTTCGGTCAAGGCCAATTCGGTGGCCGAGGTGATCGCCATGGCGCGTGCGCAGCCGGGCAAGATCAACTACGCCTCCTCCGGCTCAGGCACCAGCATCCACATGTCGGCGGAAATGTTCAACTTCATGAACAAGACCGAAATGACGCACATCCCCTACAAGGGCAGCGCGCCGGCGGTGACCGACCTGCTGGGCGGCCAGGTGATGATGATGTTCGACAACATTCCGTCGGCCTTGCCACACATCAAGGCCGGCAAGCTGCGCGCGCTGGCGACCACCGGGTCCAAACGAGATGCGGCCCTGCCCGAGCTGCCGACGATCGCCGAGTCCGGCGTTGCCGGTTATGAGTCCGGCGTGTGGTTCGGCCTGGCGGTGGCGGCCGGCACACCCAGGGAGGTGATCGCGAAACTCAACGATGCTGCCAACAAGGGCACCAAGGCGCCCGAGTTCGTCAAGCGCATGACCGATCTGGGCTACAACATCATGGGCGGCACGCCCGAGCAGATGACCGAGTTGCTCAAGGTCGAAGTGGCGCGCTGGGGGCCGATCGTCAAGGCTTCAGGTGCCAAGGCGGATTGACCAACCGGCAGCCACCAGGGCGGACGCGCAACTTGCAGTGCCCGCCCGGGTGCAGTTTCAAGCCAGCGCGCGCTTCAGCTCCGCCGCGCACAGCGCAACTGCGGTGTTGGCTTCATCCAGCACCCGGCCCATGGTGATGAAGCCATGGATCTGCCGCTCGAAGCACACATGTGAGGCGCGGTTGCCGGCCGCGGTCAGACGCAGCGAGTACAACAGGCCTTCATCGCGCAGCGGGTCGAATCCGGCCGTCAGCACCAACGCTTGCGGCAGGTTGGACAGATCGTTACGCAGCAGCGGCGAGGCGCGCCAATCGAGATCCTGCAGCGGATCGACGATGTAATGGTCGTGAAAGTAGGCCATGGTGTCGGTGGTCAGCAGGTAGCCCTGGCCGTTGCTGGTGTGCGAGGTGGTGGCGCGGCGCTGGTCGGTGGCCGGGTAGATCAGCAATTGATGGACGATCGGCAAATCGCCCGAATCGCGTGCGGCGATGGCCACCGCCGCCGCCAGGTTGCCGCCGGCGCTGTCGCCGCCGACCGCCAGGCGCGCCGCATCGACCTTTAACCGCAGAGCCTCCTGCCGCACCCAGTGGGTGGCGGCGATGCAATCGTCAACCGCTGCCGGAAAGCGATGTTCGGGCGCCATGCGGTAATCGACCGCGATCACGCAGGCGCCGGAGCCGTTCGCCAGTTCGCGACACAGGGTGTCGTGGGTGTCGAGATCGCCCATGACCCAGCCGCCGCCGTGGTAGTACACCAGCACCGGCAGCAGCGCGTCGGCCGCGCTGCCCAGCGGGCGATACAGGCGCAGCGGAATCGGGCCATGCGGGCCGGGGACGCTCAGATCCGCCAGTGAAGCGACCTCGGGTGGCACCGGCTGGCTGTAGGCGCGCCGTTCGCGGTACATGCGGCGCGCATCGACTGGCGTCAGGGTGTGGGTGGCCGGCAGGCCGGCTTTTTCGATCAGGTCGAGCAGGGCGCGGGTTTCGGGATGCAGCACGGGAGGGTCCTTGTAGTCTTTTTTGGGTAAGGGAACCAAGCTTAGCGCACCTGTGCGGCGCGGGCTACGGCCGCCGGCAGGCGCGCCCGCACCCGGGGTTTAGGCGCCACGCAAGTCGCCCGGGCGCAAGGGCTGCGCTTGGCGTGTGTGCTGTCATGCGATTCGGCCAGAAGCCAGCTCGGCGCGCTCAGGCCACGGTAGCGATGGCCTCGGCACCGGCATGCACGTGACCCGAGCAGTTGCGCAACGAGGGTGCGAAAATCCACAACATGCGCACTTTCCACATAGCCGGGCCGCAGGTTCCTGACGAAGGCGCCGGCATCAAGCTCGATCGGGGCGTGACGGCCGATCCCGCATGCTGACCGCAATCGCCGCATCCCTGGTGGTGTTTGCCGGCTTTGCAGTGGGGGTGACCAGCATTGGCGGGATTCTCGTCGTGCCCACCTTGACTTCGATCGGTGGCGTGCCGCTGCGCGAAGCGATTGCCGCTTCCAACTTCAGTTTCGCTTTTGGCGGAGCGGCGGCGCTGATTCTGCAGCGCCGGCACCGCGCGGCAGCGGGCGCCGCCGGGTCGGCAGGTGCTCCCGCATCGTTCTACTGGGCAGCGCTCGTCGGCGCCACGCTCGGCGCGCTGACGTTGCAGTGGTTGCCGCTGCCGCTGGTGCGCATGGTGGTGGCGTTCCTGGCGGTGTCGTCGGGGGTCCTGGCGTTGCGCCCCGTGCGACGCGATGGCGCCGGCGGGGCCCATGAACGCGCCATGCCGGCGGCGGCGCTTATCGGCTTTGCGGTGGGCTGCGTCTCGGCGTGGTCGGGCACCGGCGGCCCGATCTCCCTGCTGCCGATCCTGATGTTTGCGCGCGTGCCCATGCTGCTGGCGGTAAGCGCCGGCCAGGCGGTGCAATTGCCGATCGCAGGCGCTTCCGGTGTAGTCAATCTTTTGACCGGGCAGTTGAACCTTGCGCTCGGCATCACCCTGGGCGTGCTGCAATTGCTCGGCTGGTTTGCCGGTTGGCGCCTGGCGCGCCATCTGCCGGCTGCCAGTCTCAGGAACCTCCTGGCCTGTGGCCTGATCATGGTCGGTCTGTGGTTCGGCTGGGATACCTTGAGGGAAGTCATGCCATGAACGCACCGCACTTGTGCGGACGGCTCGGCCCTTGGCGTCACTGCAACGGTGTGTGCCGTGTTTTCTCAAGCGGTCGCGGCCGCGGCGCAGCCGTGACTTCGCGCGGAAACGGGCCGGGATTTGACAAGACTCAAGTGCTCACGCGGGATTCTGCATATAACGGCCGGGGTGGGGGATAGCGGCGCCGGGGTGTCTTGCATGACGTGACGGGCCTGTACCATCCGGATCTGCAAACACGCTGCGGTCGCGTCGCCCGGTCCCAACATGCGAGCGTGATTGCCCTGCGGTCGGTGGCGTCGAGGGTGTCGCGAATAGCCCGAACGGGCCATATGCGCACGCGATTTTTTGATGCGGATCATGTGTTGTTCAGGATAGAATTGGGTGCGGAGTCGGTTGAGGATCGGGCGGCTCTTGCAAACACATATGCGATTTGCCGACGGAGGATGCGAGCATGAAGACTGTGAAAGTTGATCGGAAAATCCGGCTGAGCATTGCCGCCGCCGTTGTCGGGACGCTCGGATTTACGTCCGTGGCACAGGCGCAAAGCCAGTTCTCGGTTTTCTCCCAGATCTATGGGAGCTCGTATGCGACGACGCATACCACCGTCAGCGATGCGGTCAGCGAAAGCATTCTGGACGACGCCTCCGGCACGAATTACTACAGTTCCTTCTACCTGGAAGACAGGAAATACTCGGTACTGGGCAATCCGCCGATGTCGCCCGTATCCAGCGTGACTCTCGACCCGTCGCAGCAGGCATTCCGGCAGCGCGGCGACCCCGTCGGCAGCACCAGCGCCATGTGGGCCGCTTCATCCGAAACCACCTACGGCAGCAACAAGGTGGCGGCCAGCATCACCGGGGCCAAGGCGTCGGCCGCTTCCTTCGATGTTTCCGACGGCGTAACGCGGATCCAGTATTCCGCCAGTCCGTACCGCTACGTCTATGGCACGTCGTCGTGGCAGGATTTGTTTTTTGTCACGCCGCAGAATCCGGCCGATCTGGGCACCCCAACGACGGCGCGGTTCACCGTCAGCATCGACGGCAACTTCACCAAGGATACCGGTAGTTTCAGTTATTACATCAGAAATTTCGACGGCTCGCAAAGCTTCAGCAACAGTAGCGGGGACCACGGCAGCGGCGCCTCCACCGGCGATCTGGTCTCGTTTGGACCGACCTTCAGCACATATGAGTTCAACCTGAACTACGGCCAGGCCTTTCTGGTGACCGCAACCCTCACCGGTTCGGTATCCGACGAAGCGGGTTTGGTCGACCTGATGCACACCGCGAAAGTCACCGATATCACCATTCCGACCAATTCCGCGATCACATTCCTGTCCGGTGCTGCGGGCGGCGCCTACGGCGCGATCTCGGGCGGCCAGTTCGGGCAATATGGCTCGGGTGGTGGTGGTGGTGGGGGTGGCGGCGGTCCGATCCTGCCGTCGATTCCCGAACCAGGGGCCTACGGCATGATGCTCGCGGGCTTGGCGCTGATCGGCGCGGTGATCGGCCGCAGACGCGGGGCGCGCGCGGCCTGAGGCCAAGATGTCAGGAACACGAAAAAGGCGTCCTGCGGGGCGCCTTTTTCTTTTCGAGCAAGCCTTTCTTGGCGCTGCCTTCTTCATCATCGCCTTCGTCCTCGTTGCTGCCCAAGTCGGCCAGGCGCTTCTCCAGCTTGGCGGAGAGCTTGGCGAAATAGATGAACAGCTCGTCGCCGAATTCTTCGTAAAGCTTGGTGCGCAGATCTTCATCACCGGAAGTGAAACGCAGCGTCTCGATGGCTCTTAGCGTGAGCTGGCTATGCTGACGCAGCGGGCGCTCAACCGTGAGCCTCTCAGGTCATTCTTCGAATACCCGGCGATTGCCTCTGCGCTTTTACAAAGATAAGAAATTCAAGGCCACTTTTGCAGTATCCCGTGCGCTTCAGTCATGGTCAATCCGGGAATTTGTGTCGGAGGAACCTTGAAACCCGCCTCTGCATGCCCGTTGTCCGTGCCTCTGGCCACCTGGGTGGCGGAAGTTTGCCGCTCGGGTGGCATAGCGGACCCTTGACGCGGCGTAGCGGCGATACACCTTGTCATGGTTGCAAGCGCGGCAGTTTCGCGCTTGCAACCATGGAAGTTTGCGATTTTCGTCGCCAGCTATGTTCGCTTTTGCACCGCCGTCAACACGTACCAACGATTACCGTCCAAGCGCCGACTTCGACGCCTCGATCGCGACCCTCAAGCGACTGTCAACTCATCGACCGGCCGCTTTTGTCTCGCCTTCGGTCGCTTGATTGCAATATGTGGCTCCATTCCGGCGGCCGTCGCCATGTCCATCAAGGTTTCAAGTGAAAACAGATGCAGCTTTCCACGCATCAGGTCGGAAACGCGCGGTTGGAATACGCCAAACAGCTTGGCGGCGGCGGCTTGGGTTCCGCTTGACAACCTTACCCAATCTTGCAGCGCAATCATCAATTCCGAGCGAGCGCGCATGATTACCGCTTGCCGGGGCGTGCTCTCGTTGGCGTCCCAAACACTATCGAATTTCTGGCCGTTGCTCATTTCTGCTCTCCCATCAATTCCTTGAAGCGCTATCGCGCCAGTTCAATGTCCTTGCCGCTGGTCTGCTCCGACTTCTTCTGAAAGCAATGCAGAGCATGGACGGCGTCCGCGAGCGCGGCCAGGTAAATAACGCGGAAAGCGCCTGCCATGTCCCGGATACGGATCTCTTTTACTCCGGGCCCGATGGATCTCATGGGTTTCCAATCGTCCGGGTCGCGGCCACGTTGAACCTTGTCGAGTTGAAAGCCCGCGCCCTGGCGCGCATCATCCGGAAATCTGCGCAGAAACTCCAAGGCATCACCTCGAAATTTCACGGGCCTGATCATCCGACCGGATTATACAAACACTTGTAATTAAGAAGAAAGGATTCCGGCCTTCCCGACGAGCATTGACCGCATCTTCTCCCTGTGCCGCTCGAATGCGCGAAACGCGCGTACCATCTGATCGTTTTGCCGGCTGCTGTGCCCGCAGTTGGCGGCACCGCTCCCGCACCCTTGAAGGATTGCCATGCTTCCCGTCATAGACTCGCACCACCACATCTGGCGCCAGGCCGATCTGCCCTGGCTCAACGGTCCCATGCAGCCGCGCGTGTTCGGCCCGCACGAGGCGCTTCGCCGCGATTATCTTGTTGAAGAGTTCGTCGCCGACCTCGCCGGCAGCGGCGTCGTGCAGTCGGTTTACGTGCAGGCCAACTGGGCAAGGGAGCAGGCGGTGGAAGAGGTGGCGTGGGTGCAGTCGGTGGCCGACCGTCACGGCTGGCCACACGGTATCGTCGGGTATGCCGACTTGCTGTCCGCCAACGTCGAAGAAACCCTGACGCGCCAGGCAGCGCACCCGCTGATGCGCGGGGTGCGCATGCAATTGCACTGGCACGAGAACGATCTGTACCGTTTTGCCTCATCGCCAGACCTCGCATCAAGCCCGCAGCTGCGCCGCAACATCCGCGCGCTCGCGCACCACGGCATGAGCTTCGACCTGCAGGTGTTCACCAGCCAAATGGCCGGCGCGGCGGCGCTCGCGGCGGCCAACCGCGACATCACGTTCATCCTGCAGCACGCCGGCATGCTCGAGGATATGTCGCCTGAGGGCATCGCAGCGTGGCGCGAGGGCCTTCGGCGCCTGGCGGCCGAACCCAACGTGGTGTGCAAATTGTCGGCTTTCGGCACCTTTCTGCACCGCAACGACTCCGACCACATTGCCTTCATGGTGCGCGAGACGGTCGAGATCTTCGGCGCCGAACGCTGCATGTTTGGCAGCAATTTCCCCATCGAGAAGCTCTGGACCACTTACGGCGAGATCGTCGCGGCCCATCGCAAGGCCGTCGCCGGCCTCACACCCGAGATGCAGCAACAAGTTCTGCACGACACCGCAGCACGGGTGTATCGGCTGGAAAAGAAGCCATGATTGCGCCAGAATCGCTTATTTCCGCAGAAAAAAGCGATAGTTTAGATTGCGCAACGAGTTTCCGCGTAGAGAGTCGAGATATTTCCAGGTCTAACGAATAGCGTTTATCCGCAGCGCGGCGGAACGGCAAGAAACGAGGCAGAAAGTCAACGCGGAGGATAGACGCTGTTGGACTGAACTGCGGTTTTTGCGGCGGGACTTGGAGATTGTAAGCATAGCGGGTTCGGCGGGCGAGAGGCACGGGGACGTGGCGAATGCCGAGGGGTGCCGGTAACGAGAGCGAAGCGCCGGATGAACTCGGGTGCGCCTCGATGCGTACCGCAGCATCGACTGAGAAGCCGCCGCCGTGTTCCCGGTTCGCCATAATCTGTGCGTCGTCCGCCGACAGCAGCCCGCGTGGCTGCCCTTCGGCGCGCGCGCCAGACTCGACATCGCGTCGGACGGCTACCGGCTACGCTATTAAAGGCTTAAGGCACCCAAGGTTTTTGTAAACGCAAAGCGGCAATGTCCGCTACGGTGCTACCTGCGATGAAACGCCGTGGTCATCGCAAGTCGGTTTTGATGTGCCGTCAGAGGTGCTTGACGGAAGGTGGAGGGCACAGCCCGGGATCAAGTGTCCCATACAGCGATGGCCGCGCTTGGCATCATGACAGCCTGAAGCGCTCTGTTCTTCTTTCTGAAAATTTTCATTCCTGAATCGGACAATCATGGCCGCAGCGCCCGCGTGGCACCTCTATCTGATCGAATGTCGCAATGGCGCCTACTATGCCGGCATCACCAACGACCTCGAGCGCCGCTATGCGCAGCACGCCGCCGGCAAGGGCGCCAGATACACCCGCGCAAACCCGCCGGTGCGGCTGGTCGACTCGCGGGGTTATCCGAACAAATCGGCGGCGCTGAAGGCTGAGGTGGCGATACGGCGGCTACCGCGTGCACGCAAACCCGGGTTTTTGTCGCCGGCGGCGCCTAAGTCATCCAGTCCACGACGGCGAGACCGGGCACTCGGTTGAAGTCAGGAATGGATTGCGTTACTGACCTTCTCGGCGCCGACCAGCGTTCGCTGGCTGCTTCCCTGTATCCGGCGGCGCCGGCTGGCGACGCCATTCCATCTGCCAATGGCGGCACGCTTATCGTCAAGTCGGCCACCGGTGTCAAGTGTACTTACTACGACGGATTCGCGCGCTTTCTCGCCGGGCGCGGGTTCACTGTCATCCTGTGGGATGCGCGCGGCATCGGCGATTCACGCGATGGCCCGGCCGCAAGGGACCCGGCTCGCATGCGCGACTGGGGTCAACTGTACCTTCGAAGCCGTGCTGCGGCATGTCGCTCAGAGCTGCGAACCGGACCCATCGCGCATCACCGTGATCGGCCACAGTTCCGGCGGTCACCTGGCCGCCCTCGCCCCGAGCCTGGCGCGGGTGCCGCGCCTGGTGCTGCTCGCCTCCGGTACCTGCTACTGGCGCCGCTACCCGCTACGCGAACAACCGCTGATGCTGGCCATGTGGCTGGTCTTGGCGCCCCTGATGCTCGCAAGCCTGGGTTACTGGCCGGGGCGTCTGGGTAGCGGCCACGACCTGCCGGCCGGCGTCGTGCGGGACTGGCGGCGCTGGAGCCTGCTGCCCGAATACCTGTTCGACGACCCGAGTATCGACGCGAGCGGCCATGCCGCTTATCGCGGAAGGGTGCTCTCCTATTCATTCACCGATGACCGCGGCTTCGCGCCACCCGCGGCGGCCGCGCATTTGTTGAGCAGAATGGGCGCGGCGCACATCGCGCACCGCACCTTCAAACCTGCCGACGCCGGCGTGCGGCGCATCGGTCATTTCGGCTTTTTTCGCCAGCAGACCAGCGTTCTCTGGTCCGGGGTGGCAAACTGGATCGATGCGGCTTCCGCTGCACCGCCGTCAATTGGCGCGCAGGCCAGGTTGATGTGAGCCATGCATTCCGGGCCGGCGACAGGAATTTGCAGGTTGACGCTTGTTGTCGTTGGGCCAGATCGCCATCGGCGAGTCTGCGCGAGGGCACATCCGGCCGGCATCGGCGAACTCTGGATCGGCCGGTTGCGGTAATCGCGGCCTATGCGCCGATGCGGTGCGCCACTCCTCACGCGCGCTACTACAATCAACAGGAAGCGCGAACCAGAGCTGCCAACCGGTGGCTGCGGCCGAGCGTGAGACCCCGATTTCGAAAGGCAGACTCCATGACATCCGCGGCAAAACCAGGCCGGCTCGCCGGCCGCACTGCATTGATCACCGGCGCCAGCCGTGGCATCGGGCGCGCCATCGCGCTGCGCTATGCCGAGGAGGGCGCCGACCTGTTCCTGGTGGCCACCAATGCCGGCAAGCTGGCGGAAGTAAAGGCCGCCGCCGAGGCGCTGGGCGTGAAGGCGTGGCTACACTGCGCGGATGTCAGCGACCGTGCCGCGGTCGAGGCCATGGTCACCGCAGCGATCCTGGCCGGCGGCCGCATTGATGTGCTGGTCAACAATGCCGGTGTCTACAAGGCCGCGCGCATCACCGATTACAGCTTCGAGGATTTCGATCGCATCATGAAGGTAAACGTCTACGGCGCCTTCCACGTGATGCAACTGGTGCTGCGGCACATGCAGGCCAACCGTAGCGGCAAGGTGGTGAACATCGCCTCAACCGCCGGCAAGGCAGGCTCGATGAACCAGGGCGCCTACAACGCCTCCAAGCACGCGATCGTGGGCCTGACGCGCTGCGCGGCGCTGGAAATGGGCGCGTACTCGGTCAACGTCAACGCGATCTGCCCCGGCTTCGTCGAGACCGACATGATCGAAGGCTTCCGCGAGCACTCGCAGATCCTCGGCGTGCCGTTCGAGAAGGTGCTGGAAGCCGGGCTCGCGCGCGTGCCGCTCAAGCGCTTTCTGCAGCCGAAGGAGGTTGCCGACCTCGCCGTCTATCTGGGGTCAGGCGAATCCGACGGCATGACCGGCCAGTCGATTCTTATCGATGGCGGCCTGCAGATGATCTAGCAGCCTGGCGGACGATGTCGTGGCGATTGCGCACCTTGGATTTGAAGCAGCGTTTCTGCCTGCAGAATCGACAGCGCAACACACTGCCGCACTTGACGCTTGCTGGAACACCTGATTGGATGCCGCGGCGCAGGCTTTTCCAGCGCCCATCGACGTGCCCACGTGGCAGGCGCGATCCACGGCGGGCGCATGCATCACCACCAGAAGATCATCGGCCAGAACATCGGGGCCGAATCAGTGTCGCCGGCCCGCCATCATCGCGAGGGATGCGGCGCGACGCGCACAAGCCCCGCCACCTGCAACCCGGCCTTGATCACCGCCAGCTTCGGCGCCTGCAGCAGGATTGCCTCCGGCGCCGAGCGCGCATCCAACAGCAGCAGATCCGCGTGGCACCCGGCGGCCAGGCCGTGATCTGTCAGGCGCAGCATGCGCGCCGCATTGCCGGTCATGGTTCGCCACAAACGCTCCAGGCCGGCGTTGTGCAGCTGGTTGGTCACCTGCGCCAGCAGCAGCAGCGCCTTCAACGGGTCGGCATCGCCGAAGCGCACGAACGGGTCGCGCATGTTGTCGGTGCCGCAGGCGAGGTTGACGCCGGCTTCCATCAATTCGAGCACGCGGGTCAGGCGAATCCGGGTTGGCAGCACGCAGACGCTGATGTCGGCCTGGCACAGCAGGTCGATGGCGTCGGCGGCGACCGCGTCCGACACACAGGAAAGCGAGGGAATGTGCGATATCGCAACGCGGCCGTGCCAGCCTTGTGCGATGGCCTTGCGAGCCACATAGGGCAAGGTGAATACGTCGGCGCTGTCCCAGTTGTCCAGGTGGTAGTCGATGTCGCAGTCGTAGCGTGCCGCCAGTGCGAAGCTGGCATCGACCTGGCGTTCCGGGTCGGAGGGCCAGACCCGCCGATTGACATTGCCGCCGACGATGCGCACGCCGGCGGCGAGCGCCTGCTCGATGAAGGGCGCGGCGCCGCCCTCGATGCTGTCGGGCGTGGCGAACCAGCCTTCCTGCGGGAAGGCGATGATCTGCAGGTCAACCCGCCCGGCCAGTTGTCGCGCCGCTGCCTGCACGCCGTGCACCGCGTGCATGCCGACGAAGGGATCGGCCTCGCAATTGGTGCGCGCGGTGGTGGTGCCGTGCGCGAGACCCATTTCCAGTGCGCGCCGGGCGCGCTCGGCCACATCCTCCACGGTGAAGGCGGCCTTGAGCTGACGTACGGCGCGAATCGCCGCTGCCAGATCGACCGCCGCGACCGCATCGCTGACGCGCTCGGCCGTGAGTGTCTTGTCGACATGCACATGCGGGTCGACAAAGCCTGGTGACACCAGGCGACCGAGAGCGTCGTATGCCGCCGCGGCCATGCCGCTGGCGCTGGACGGTTCTTCACGCAGTGCGGCGATGCGGCTGCCTGCGATCTCGATGCGCCAGCGGCCTTCGCGCCCCGGCAGGGAGGCGTTGCCAATGCTCCATTCCATGCGTTTGCCCCTTTCAGGCGTCGCACGCCTTGCGCGCAACCACGTAGCTGATTCGACTCATCGACCGCACCACGACTTGCAAGCCGCATGCCCGCCACGCAATGGTGGCATGGCACGCAAGCTGCAATGGTTTACCATCAATCGCAAATTGGCACACCTTGCGCCTTCGATTTCAAGACCCGTTCCCTGCTGCATCGACCGCTTCGACCACGCACATGACTGAACCAGCAATGCCGGACGCCGAGATTCTGATCACGCGGGCCCGCTTGGCCGACGGTGCCGTGGTCAGCATCGCGGTGGCCGGCGCCAAGATCACCGCAATCGCAGCCGCAGGCGACGCGCCGCCATCCGCCAAGCAAACGGCAATCCGTTTCGACGCCGCCTTCGACCTGCTGCTGCCAGGCTTTGTCGAAGGCCATTGCCATCTCGACAAGACCTGGTTCGGCGACGGCCGCTATCTCGGCCCCAACCATGCCATGGAGGCAACATGAACCAGACCGCGGTCGATGCCGTATTGCGCGGGCTCAAACGGGCCGGCGTGACCGTTGCCTGCTATTTGCCCGATTCACTGTTCAAGCCGCTCTACCCGGCGCTCGACGCCGACCCCGAGATTCGCACCATCCGCGTCACCAATGAAGGCGAGGGCGCGGGAATCTGCGGGGGTGTATTCCTGTCGGGCAGGCGTGCGGTGCTGGTGATGGAAAATTCCGGGCTGCGCGCCTCGATCGAACCCCTGGCGCGCATGGGCCTGGGTGCCGGCATCCCGGTGGTGATGCTGATGAGCTATCGCGGCGAGCTGGGTGAAAACAACTGGTGGGCGATTCCACACGGGCAAACTATGGAGCCGCTGTTGGGTGCCATGCGCATCCCCTACCGGGTGGCGTCGCAGGAAGAGCAGATCGAGCGAGCCATTGTCGACGCTTATTCCTGGGCCTATGCGGCCTACTATCACGCGGCGGTGGTGTTGGGCGGCGAGGTGGTGCGATGACCCGTTTCGAATGCATGCAGCGCCTGGCCGCACACTTGAAGGATGAGCTGGTGATCCTGTCGCTCGGTGCCAGTGTCGACGAGTGGTACACCGCGGCGCCGCAAATGCGCGAGGCAAGCCTGTTCCAGCAGCAACTGGGCTGCGTCACGCCAGAAGCCTTCGGGCTGGCGCTCGGCCTGCCGCACCGGCGCGTGGTGTCGCTGGATACCGATGGCGGGCTGTTGTTCAACCTGGGCATTCTGGCCACCGTGGGCAACGAGCAACCGCCGAACCTTCTGGTCGTGGTGTGGGACAACCACTGCTACCAGTCGATCGGCGGCCCGCCCACGCATACCGCGAGCGGGCGCGTCGACCTGGCGGCGATCGCGCGCGGGGCTGGGATCGAAGAAGCCCACGTGGCGACGGACGCGCAAGCGTTCGAGCGCTTGTGCGTCGCCGGCCTCAAGGCACAGGTGCCCTGGCTGGTGGTAGCCAAGGTCGATGCCAGCGTGAAACGCGAGATCCGGCGCAAGCACTCGGACGGGCGTGAAGACAAATACATTTTTGTGCGCCATGTCGAGCGCACCGAAGGCATCGTGATCATGGGGCCGAGCGAGCACAATTGAGGTGCAAGCGCAACTCCGCGCGCGCCATCCCGGGGCGGATGACGTCACTTACAGGGCGCCAGCTCAATGCGCCAGGTTGCGCAAGCCTGCCCTGAAGCTGCGCGCCGCCGTGATGCCGGCGGCAGCACAACCGAAGGCTCTTCGAACCGCTACGCGCGTTCGGCCAGCGGCGGCAGGAAGCGGTCGTCGAACACGTCGGCAACGTTCGGCACGCTGGTCATGCCGAAACCTTCGGCCACCTGGCGGATCCCCACTTCCAGGCGCTTCTTGTCGAGCCCGCCGACGCCAAACGCGCGACGTTCCGCCGGGTGGGTATACAACTTGTTGATGGTCAATTGCAGTCGATAGCGCTCGACTTCGACATCCCAGCCCACATCACCCTTGAGCGTGCGGGTCGAAAGATCTATCGCCTCGGCCGGATTGGCGATCGTGTCGCGCATGCCCATGATGTAACCGCGCACCACTGCGGCCACCGTATCGGGGTTGTCGCGCGCGAACTGGCGCGAGGTGATGATGCCGTTGCCATACAGGTCAAGCCCGTAGTCGGTGTAGTAGAGCACGTTGAGCTTGTCTTCGGTCACTCCCAGCTTGGCCAGCGGCGGCAGCGCCGACAGCGTAAAGGCGCCGGCGGCATCATATTGCCCGCGCAGCAATAGCTGTTCGCGCAGGCGCGCTTCGACATTGGTCCAGGTGACCCTGGATTCGTCAAGCCCGACCTTCTTGGCCAACACAGGGAACAGGCGCTTGGTGGCCGAACCGGCAACGTCACCGACGCTCTTGCCGGCCAGCTTTTGCGGCTGGTCGATACCTTTTTCCTTGAGCGAAAGTATGGCCAGGGGCGAACGCTGGTACTTCACCGCCACCGCGATCAACTGCTTGTCCGCGGCCGCCTTGGAGTTGTATTCGATCATCGAGTAGATGTCGCCTTCGCCCATGTGATAAGCGCCGGTGCCCACCTTGACCACCGAGTCGGCGGAGCCGAAGCCACGCTCGAAGTTCACGTTGACGCTGCGCCCGTAGTAGCCCTTCTCGCGGGCGAAGTACAGTGGCGCATCAACCCCCTGCAGCAACCAGCTGGTGATGAACTTCACCTCACGCACCTGCTGGGCGCGTACCAGCGGCGCGGTGCCGGCGAGCCAGGGGGCGGCGACTGCGGCACTTAAGAACGATCGTCTTTGCATGGGATTTCCTTGAGTTGAAAAAAGTGGACGGCTTGGCACGCAAAGCTTGCGGGCGCGCCGGCGTTACGGCACAGGTCTTGCAAGCTTCGTGCCGAGCGCGGCGGCCGCATGCGGCGGGGAAACCCTTGGCGCACGCCTGTCGAAGCGCACCAACCTGAAAGAGAAAAAAGCGATGCATGCATGTCACTTGAGCGCACGCGCGCTGGCGCAGGCGATCGCCGACGGCACGCTCAGCGCGCGTGAATCGGCAAGCGCTGCGCTCAGCGCCATTGCCGGCGCTGACGGCCGCATCAATGCCTTTACCGCCGTGCTGCGGGAACAAGCGCTCACTGACGCTGACGCGATCGACGCGGCGCGTGCGCGGGGCGCTCTATTGCCGCCTCTGGCCGGGGTGCCATTTGCCGCCAAGAACCTGTTCGACATCGCAGGCCTTACCACGCTCGCCGGCTCGAAAATCAACCGCGAGCTTGCGCCCGCCAGCGGCGATGCGGTGGCCGTCGCGCGCCTGCGCACGGCCGGCGCGATCCTGGTTGGCGCCACCAACATGGACGAGTATGCGTTCGGCTTCACCACCCGCAACACCCACTATGGCCCGACGCGCAATCCGCACGATCCCGCCTGCATCGCCGGTGGGTCCTCGGGCGGCTCGGCCGCCGCTGTCGCGGCCGGCATGGTGCCGCTGGCCCTGGGCACCGACACCGGCGGCTCGGTGCGCGTGCCGGCGGCGCTGTGCGGCATCTACGGCATCAAGCCGACCTTCGGCCGCATATCGCGGCGCGGGGTGTTTCCGTTTTCATCGAGCATGGATCATGTCGGTGCATTCGCGCGCACGGTCGATGATCTGGCACTCACCTACGATCTGCTGGCCGGGCCCGACGCGGCCGACCCTGCGGCCAGCACCGGTGCTGCGGAGCCGGTCGGGCGGCGCATGGCCATGGGCATCGAGGGTTTCAGGTTCGCCCGCGCCGGCGGCTACTTCGAGAAGAACATCGGCCCGCAAACCCGCGCCGCCGTCGATGCGGTGGCAGCCGCGCTCGGCATCACAAGCACGGTCGCGTTCGCCGAAACGGAACGCGCCCGCGCTGCAGCGTTCCTGCTGAGCCCGGCCGAGGGCGCGCAACTGCATCGCGCCAACCTGACCCGCCGCGCCCATGACTTCGATCCGCTGATTCGCGACCGCCTGCTCGCCGGGCTGTTGGTGCCGGCCGCCTGGCTGTTGCAGGCGCAGCGCTTCCGACGCTGGTATTACGGGGAGGTGCTGCAGGTGCTGCAGGCCAACGATGTGGTGATCGCCGGCGCCACCCCGTGGCCGGCGTTCGAGATCGACTCGGAGACCATCGATCTCAATGGCGAGACCATCGCCGCCGGTCCCAACACCGGCATGCTGACCCAGCCGCTCTCCTTCATCGGCGTGCCGGTGCTGGTGGTGCCGGTGCTGCTGCCGGGTTCGCTGCCGGTAGGTGTGCAGCTGATCGCCGCGCCATGGCGCGAGGAAGCCTTGTTTCGCGTCGCCGCCAGGCTTGAATCAATTGGCGTGACCACTGCGCCGCTTGCCGCCACATCGACTACTCAATGGCCGCAGTAGACGCGCGCCACGCCGCGCCGCTGGCTGCACCCAGGTGCAATGCGGCGCCGGCGTCATGAGGCCTCATAACTCACAGGCGTTGCCTGGTCGCATCAACCACGTCGGTGCTGCGGCGCGGCGTCCGGCACGATGCAACCTGGATCAACTTGTCCGGCGCCGACATGAGCATCGAGTGCATCCAGACCGGGCTGCAACTCCAGCGCCACAGCGTCTGACGCGGCGCTCCACGCCGGCGCGCTTGGCGGATCACCATTACATGCCGCGCGTGCAAGGGTCTCCAGTTCGCCGCAGCGTTGGGTATACAGCGCCAGGCCCGGAAACCCGCTATTCGACCTGTGCTTGTGCCGGATCGTCAGGGCTTCGGCCCAGTCACCGCGCGCGGCCGGCGCGTGTTCGCCCCTGCGCTGCGCAATCGGCACGTCGCGCGACTCGGGCGATGGCAAAATGGTGGTGACCTTCATCGCATGCCGTTGCGCTGGTTCGGTGCGCGCCTGCCGCTCAGGCCGGCGCCGCATGTGCCGTCACCGCTTCCATCACCCGCACGCCGCCGCTACCGATGATCTCGCTCTTGACGACAGCGAAGCTGCGGCCTGTGTGGATCGGGGTCGAGCGGCATTCCAGCGACGCGCCTTTGCCGGGGCTCAAGAACCACGCCGACAGGTTCGCAAGAATGGCATGGCGCGGCACTGCTTGCATCGCCGTGTGCGCGGCCAGGCCCAGCAGGATGCCGCCTTGCACATGACCGACACGATTGGCCATGTGCGGGCCGGTGGCAATCCGGCACACGGCACCGTCGCCATCGGCCTGCGGCAAGAGCCCCCAGAAGCGTCGCAGGAACGATGGCGGCGCATGTGCATGATCGGCCAGCGCGGCGTCGCAGGCGGCGAGGATCGCGCGTTCGCGCGCATCGAGATCCGCCGCAGTGAGCAACGCTGGCAGCGCGCGATTGCCGTCTTGCCAAGGCAAGGGCGCCAACACACGCCCGCCGGGCGGGGGCGGCAGGCGCATGAAAGAAGCGCTGCCATGGCACACCGGCACTCCGCCTGCTTGAGCGCTGCCGCGCGCGAGCAACTGGCCTGCCGCATCGCCCTGCGTGGCGCCCTCGAACAGCGCATCGATTTGCAGGTCGCCGTCAAGCGTGGCGCCGGTGAATTGCGCATGAAGATGGGTGGTGGCAATGCGTTCGCCTGGCTGGATAAACATGCGGACCGGTGTCGCCAATGCGGCATCGAGAGTCATCAGCAGCGCGGTCAGTTCCACATGACCGTTAGTGTCAGTGGCCTGCGGTGCGGCTGGAATGGTCACGCGCGCGCTGCCGTCGCCAATGCGTGGCCAGTCGGTATCGAGAAAAAATCCCGTGAAACTGAATCCGGGAATACGATCGCGCGCCATGCCGGCCAACACGCTGGCACGAATCCGATCAGCCTTGCGCTGCTGCATCAGGGCGTTGCCTCAGTCCGGCTTGATGCCGGCGCGCTTGATCACTGCCGCCCACTTGGTCATTTCGCTCTTGACGAAAGAGCCGAACTGCTCCGGGGTGCCGGGGTTCACTTCCACCCCCTGGCCCAGCAGGCGCTCGCGCGTTGCCGTATCGGAGAAGGCGCGCACGGTATCGGCGTTGATCTTGACCACGATCTCGCGCGGCGTGGCCGCCGGCACCCAGATGCCGGCCCATGAGTAGGCCTCGTAGCCGGGCACGCCGGCCTCGATCATGGTGGGCAACTCCGGCACCAGTGCCGAACGCGCGGGGCTGCCGACCGCCAGCGCCTTGACGCGACCGCTCTTCAAATGCGGCAGGGCTGTAGGGCCGTCGGAGAACATCAACTGCACCTGCCCTGCCAACAGGTCGGTCATCGCCGGCGCGCTGCCGCGATACGGAATATGCAGCATGAAGACGCCGGCCTTCTCCTTGAACAATTCGCCCGCCAGGTGGGTGCCGCCGCCGTTGCCGGCCGAACTGTAGGCCAGCCGCCCCGGATTGGCCTTGGCATACTTGATGAGCTCGCGCACGTTGGCCGCCGGCACCGACGGGTGGGCACACAGGATGATCGGAAACTGCGCGCCGAACATCACCGGCGTGAAATCCTTTTCCAGGTCATAGGGCAATTTGTTGCCGAAGCCCGGCAGTACCGACTGGTGGATGGCACCGACAAAAATGGTCTGCCCGTCGGGCGCGGCGCGCGCCGCCGCCTCGGCCCCGATCACGCTGTTGCCGCCGCTGCGGTTTTCCACCGCCACCTGCTGGCTCCAGAGTTCTGTCAGGCGCAGCGCCAGCGCACGCGCGGTCACATCCACCGGGCCGCCGGGCGGAAACGGCACGATCAGGCGCACCGGGCCGCGCGGAAACGCGGTTTGCGCCGGTGCGTTGCCGGCAATGCTGGCCAAAGTGGCCAGTTGCAAAAGGTTTCTGCGGGAAATTTTCATGGCTACAGGCTGGCAAAGATGCCGCAAGCGGGCAGTGAAGAAGTGCGCGGCGGTGATACAACAGTAGCGCGGCCGCGCCGGCCTGCTACATCCACGACTTCGCAGGCTCGGGCATCGCTTGCGCCTTCGACAACGCAATCCAGCCGCGCGCGATGCGATACAACACCCACAGGCCGGTGACGATCCAGATCACAAAGGCAAACGGTATTCCGATCAGCGAAATGAATGCCAGCCCGCCGATCAAGGTCCACATCAGCGCCAGCCAGAAGGTGCGGATCTGCCAGCGAAAATGACTTTCCAGGTAGGTGCCGGCGGCCTCGCCGCGATACACGTAATTGAGAATCACACCGATGATCGAGGGCCAGCCCGCAAGAAAAGCGGTGACCACGAACGCCGCGGTTGTAAGCCCGATCACCGCGCTCCAGGCATGCAGGCCGTAGATCACGTGGGTGATGGTCAATGGTGCCGAGTCGGGCAGGCCGGTGCGAGCGTCGATCTGGTTCATGGTTCGGCGTAAATGAAGGTAAGCCGCTTTATACCCGAGAAACCATGGCGGCGGCCGGCGGCAAACCACTGATCGCGCTGGCCTCGGCCAAAAAATCGACAAAGGCGCGCACCTTGCCCGACAGATGTCGGCGGCTCGGGTACACCGCGTGGATCACTGAAGCGGGGGGCTCGAAAGCGGCAAGCACGCGCACCAGTCGGCCGGCACGCAGGTCGGCTGCCACGATGAAATCCGGTTCGCAGCAGATGCCCAGGCCGAAGGCGGCCGCGCTCGCCAGCATGTCGCCGTTATTGGTCTGCAGGCTGCCGCCGACGCGCACGCGCAGCTCGCGACCTGCCGCATCGACAAAGCGCCACTCGCTGCGATTGGTCAAGTATTCGTAAATCAGGCAGTTGTGTGCCGCCAGTTGCTCAGGCGTTGCCGGTGTACCGCAGCGCTTCAGATAGTCGGGGGCGGCACAGGTGATCATGCGGGTCTCGCCCAGCCGTCTGGTGATGACGCTGGTGGAGCCTGATTCACCGATGCGGATCGCGACGTCAAAACCCTCCTCGACGATATCAACCATGCGATCGGACAGAGAAACATCAAGCCGCACATCGGGATGTTTGGCCTGGAACGGCGCGATCAGCGAAGCCAGGTAGCGCAGGCCGAAATTGACCGAGCAAGTCACACGCAAGGTACCGCGCGCCCGGCCACGCCCCGCATGCGCGGCCAACTCGGCTTCTTCCAGGTCGGCCAGCAATTGGAGGCAGCGTTCGTTGAAGGAACGACCCGCTTCGGTAAGCGAAATCGAGCGGGTGGTGCGGTTGAGAAGCCGCACATCCAGATGCGCTTCAAGATCGGCCACATGGCGCGAGCAGGCCGAGGCCGAGATGTCCAGACGCGCGGCGGCACGCGCGAAGCTGCCCAGCTCCACAACCTTGGCGAACGCCTGCATGGCGGCGAAACGGTTCATTTAGTCTTTTTATTATCCCGATTTATGCAATTATATATCCCTTAAAAGCATCTTTATACTGAATAACGCAGCAGACACAATACCCCGCCTCGCCCTGCCATATCGGTCGGCGTCAACTTTTCACAGGAATACTCATCATGAAACTGTTTTACTCCCCTGCGGCCTGCTCACTTTCGCCGCATATCGTCGCGCGTGAAGCCGGTATCGATATCGAACTGATCAAGGCCGATACCAAAACCAAGAAGATGGCCGATGGTGGCGACTACTGGCTGGTCAATCCCAAGGGTTATGTGCCGGCACTGCAACTGGACAACGGCCAGTTGCTCACCGAAGGCCCGGTGATCGTGCAGTATTTGGCCGACCAGAAACCCGCCTCGGGCCTGGTGCCGGCGGCCGGCACACTGGAGCGCTATCGGGTGCAGGAGTGGCTCAACTACATCACCTCCGAGATCCACAAGAACTTCTCGCCGATGTTCAACCCGGCGGCTTCAGCAGAGATGAAAGACGCGGCCAAGACCAATCTGACCAAGCGTTTCGAATACGTCGGCAAGCACCTGGAAGGCAAGCAGTACCTGATGGGCGACAACTTCTCGGTGGCCGATGCGTATCTGTTCACCGTTTCCAACTGGGGCCAGTTCGTCGGCTTCGACATCGGGCAATGGCCGGCGCTCAAGGCCCACCACGCACGCGTGGCCGCGCGGCCAAAAGTGCAGGAAGCACTCAAGGCTGAAGGTCTGGTGAAGTAAGCGTCACTGGCAGGAGAGAAGAAGGGGCGCCTGCGGCGCCCCCCTGGCAGGAGGGAAGAAGGGGCGCCTGCGGCGCCCCCCTGGCAGGAGGGAAGAAGGGGCGCCTGCGGCGCCCC
>Ga0105046_10004295_pt1 | contig 22678 bp, 13 predicted proteins | sample MAT03_FD_78385 | JGI IMG/M metagenome (GOLD analysis project Ga0105046, IMG submission 78385) | Freshwater microbial communities from Lake Fryxell liftoff mats and glacier meltwater in Antarctica - MAT-03 (megahit assembly) | ecosystem: Environmental > Aquatic > Freshwater > Ice > Liftoff...
CTGGACGGCGACCATGCTCGCTTACAGAGTGCGACCGAATTGCAGTCTTTTGGGCTGATTGTTACCGCAGAGCCCTACTATGCGGTGTCGCAACCCAGTGACATGGTGGTAATGGAAAATGTGCTGAAGCAGGGTACGACGGGCACCATTTCGGTGATCGACGCTAAGTATGAGCTTTTAGAAAAAGGGAGCTTTGTAAATCGCCTTCCGGCGGCGGATCGCGCCAAGCTGCGCGAAAACAAGAATGCGCCTCTAGATCTGTTGCAGGCCCGCCACGCCGTAGCCATCGCCCGGTCATCCGGAGCGGGGCGATATGCTGCTGACACGATGCAGAAGGCCGATACCGACCTTTATAACGCCGAAGCCTTTTTCCGTTCAAAGGGCGACAAGAAGAAGGTTCAGACCTTGGCTCGTAATGTGACGCAGTTAGCAGAGGATGCCCGTATCATTACCGTCAAGAAGATGGAGCAGGAGAGCCTTGAAGGCGAGCGCAGGATGGCGGCATCCCGCGTGGCTTCTGCCGAAACGGCAGCCGACCAGGAGTCGCGTAGACGCGAGTTAGCTGAGGCCGACCGCAAGTTGGCGCTGGAGAGCGAGCGCAACGCCCAGTTTGTGGCTGCTCTCGAACGACGCGAGCGGCTGCGTGTGGAGTCTCAGAACACCGACCTCGACGAAGCACGCAAGGCAGCGCAAGCGGCGTTGAAAGAATCTGAAGCAGGTCGTTTGCAGGCTGAAGTAGCGCAAAAAACAGCGACCGACGAGCAGCAGAGATTGAGGGCCGAAACGGAAGCGAGTCGGATCTTGGCAGCCCAGGAGCAAGCCCGGCTGCGTTCGGAGACGGCGACCGCCCAGCTGGCAGCAGAACAGGCTCGCAAGCAAGCGGACGACGCGCGAATGAAGGCAGAAGGAGCCAGTAAGCAGGCGGAGGAAGCCCGAATGAAGGCCGACGCCGAGCTGGCAGCTTCGCGTCAGCAGCAGGAGGCTTTGCAGGGCAAGGTAACTCAAGCAGAAGCGGCCGCAGTGGCGGCGCGGGCAGAATTGCTGCGGCAACTCAATCTCGTTCTGCAGACCCGCGAAACCGCGCGTGGCCTGATCGTAAACATGTCCGACGTACTATTTGACACTGCAAAATTCGCCCTGCGTCCGGCCGCGCGCGAAAAGTTATCGCGCATTGCCGGCATCGTGATGGCGTATCCTGGCCTGAAGCTTGAGGTGGAGGGCCACACAGATAGCGTGGGCGACGATACTTCAAATCAAGTGTTGTCAGAACGGCGGGCAGAGAGCGTCCGGAATTTCCTGGTACAGAATAATGTGCCGGCGCAAGCCATATCCTCCAAGGGCATGGGCGAGTCCATGCCAGTGGCGGACAATGTCTCGGCCGACGGAAGGCGCACCAATCGTCGTGTGGAGTTAGTCGTAAGCGGCACGTCGATTCAAACGACGGTGACTACTACTTCTTCCATCCGATAGTACGCAGTTAACATCCTTCCAGCCCCTGCCTGGCCTCGCGCCAGACGGGGGCTTTTTTTATACTGAGCCGGTTCGAAACTTCAATGGAGAAAGTTCTTTTCCTAGTCTGATGGAAGGGAAGTAATAGAGAAGCGCAAGAAGTAATGAGTGTGGAAACACGAACGGCCTGAATGATAAAGGTAAGCGTTCACCGACTGCAGAGTGATAATACGTGGATAACAAAAAATCACCGCGTTCGGCAAAGGACGAAAATGCCCATGCTGTAATGCGGTTAGGAAGTGGGAAGGTTTAATTGACGCGAGGCTGGGGACGGCCTTGGATGGCGATTTCTTGGATGAGGCTTCCAAGTTCCATAAAGCTGCTCAGTTCACTTGGCTTGCAGAAGTACCGGTCAGCGCCAAGTTCCAGGGCCCGGGTGCGGTCCCGGATGGAGTCAGAGGAGGTAAGGATAATGACAGGGGTGTGATTAAACTTCGGATTCGCGCGAATGTGAGATAGCACATCCGCACCACTAAGTCGGGGTAGGTTGAGGTCCAGGATGATAATGTCCGGGTGGTGCGCGGAAAGGTCGTCCATTAAAAGTAAAGCGTCTTCGCCATTATGAGCTACCCGTATTTCGAAGGGAACCGCGCTCTGCTTTAGAGCGCGCTTCACAAGGAAGATATCGCCGTCATTGTCTTCGGCCAAAACGATGTGCATAAGGGTTTTGCTCAATCTTGACTACCTTAAAGAACAGAGCAACAGTTAGACTGGGCGCCGACCTTGGATCATGCGAATTAATACCACAGCCAGCGCTAAAAAGAGCAGGATGTGGATAAATCCGTTCAGGGTGTAGCTACTCACTAAGCCCAAAAACCAAGCGACTACCAGAACCACCGCAACAGTCCAAAGCATATCAGTAAAAGTCCTTCACGTAATTTCTTTGCAATTTGACCGCCATCGCTATCGACGCCAGTTTGGGACCCTGCCTGAGCCTTCTGCGGCAGAATATGCCAGTGACGTGCAAAATTTACCGAAGGTCAGAAGCCGGGAATCGTAAGTTTCACGCTTCTACCCAAGCCCTCGTAGATTTCGGAACAGACTTAGCATCGGCTTTTCGAAGGTGCTCTCTGTTACATTGCCAAACCAGTCCCGCAGCGCTCGTAATTAAGGCCATACCGGCCTCTGAAGATACCAAGAATCCGATTTCGTTATTGCAGTTTAATCACCAGCACGGAAAGCAGCGACGGGTGTCACCGTGGGGCGATCAGCAAACCGCACTCTGCGCGAAGTTCCCTGAACGGTCACCGAATTGCAGCCAGAGCGGAATGGCAACCAAATCGGCAAAAAAGGGCCTCTACGCAAATATTGCGGCCAAGAAGAAGCGAATCGCCAAGGGTTCCGGCGAGAAGATGAAGGAGCCGGGGAGCACCGGGGCACCGGGGGACGGGGCTTTCGAGAAAGCAGCGAAAACGGCAAAAAAGAAGGCCTAAATGTACGCCGACGCTTCAGCCGCCATTCTTTAGTTTATTTAATCGTAAGCCGCTTCTATCCAGACATTCCGGGGGCTCAAGGTGCAACCCAATTCACCCGAGGCATTAGCCGGGGCGTTAGTTTAAATTAAGCTGTAGGACTCTCGCAGAGATAAATTTGCCCGGTTTGAATCTCCTGAAACAAATCGGTCGTGAAACGTCTTGGGCGCCGGAAGGACTAGCCGTAGGGTATGACGGAGGGCAATCGCTTCCGAACCCACAATATGGACACGGGTCCTCTGCTGCCGTCTGCATTGGTGCACGACCGGGTGCCGGAGGGGCACCCGGAGCGATTTTTAGCCAATCGGTCAAAGAATTGGAGCCAGGTGTTATGTACCGGACCGGTGAAGGCGATGACCGATCGGTGGCGGGAATACGAAGCGCAAACCGGGAAGAAGCCCGGTGGGCATGACCCGAAAGTGTCGGACGCCGAACATTCCAAACCGGATTCAAAAGCGGAGAGGAATTGGACCGCCACCGCCATCGACGCCAATTTGCGGCCTTAGCTAAGCTCAAAAGCCGCTCACGGTCAGACGCCAGGAAGCGTGAACTTCATCGTAGTACCCAAGCCCTCCTCGGACTCGGCCCAGATCTTACCATCGGTATTTTCGACAATACGCTGGCAGATCGCCAAACCAATCCCGGTGCCCTCGTAATCGAGGCCATGCAGGCGTTTGAAGATACCAAAAATCTGATTTAGGTATTGCGGCGCAATGCCCATGCCGTTGTCTCGCACGGAAAACAGCCATTGGGTACCACCGTGGCGAATGGCGGAAACTTCAATTCGAGGCGGAACGCCTTCGCGACGGTACTTGATGGAATTGCCCACCAAATTCTGCAGGATCTGTGTCAGACGAACAGACGGAAGGCGCACGCGGGGCAGGTCGCCGATGGTTACGCTCGCCTGGGTGCGCGCGATTAGGGATTCGAGATTACCGATCGCGTCCAGGGCGGCGACGTTGGCTTCTGCCTCATGCTCGATCCCGGCAGGCGCTGTCACTAGCGAATAGGCAAGCAAGGCCTGTAACAAAGTCTTCATGCGGCGGGATGCATTCAGCGACTGGTCAATGAAGGAGCGTGCCGTATCGTCTAACTGGCTGCCACACTCCTCCGCTAGCAGCTGTGTGTAGATGGCAACCATGCGGAGAGGCTCTTGCAGGTCGTGGCTGGCGGCGTAAGCAAACTGTTCAAGGTCGCTATTGCTGCGCAGTAACGCTGTATTGGAAACACCGAGTTCCATCGAGCGGCGGCTTTGGTCGTCGATATCGGTGCAACTGCCGAACCAGCGGACCACCTTGCCGGCATGGTTCAGCAATGGCACACTACGGCACAAGAAGCTCCGGTAGACGCCGTCGGAAGCTCGTTTCAGCCGCGCTTGAAAGTCATAGGACTGTCCCAGGGCCATCGCTTCGCGCCATTTCGGCAGCACCTGGGCGGCGTCTTCCGGATGAAGGATACTCTCCCAGCCCAGGTCGACCGGTGGGCCCAGGTACTCGTCCCAACTTGGGTTGGTGTATTCAAATTGCCCGTCCGGGCGGGAAGACCAAATCACCTGCGGCAATGCCGTGGCTAGCGCCCGGAAGCGGCCTTCGCTCTCTGCCAGTTGCTCGTGGTTAGCTCGCTCATCGGTAATGTCGGCATGCACTCCCACCCACTCCCGCACTTGGCCGCACTCGTCGAGCAATGCTGATGCTCGCACCGCGAACAGACGGTAAACCCCATCGTGCCGACGCACGTGATGCTCAAAAACAAACTTTTGCTGGTTGGAGACGGCCAGGTTCCAGGCCGCGAGCGTAGGTTCTGCGTCGTCGGGATGAACCGCAGCAGACCAGCCGTAGCCTTGGTATTGCTCATAAGTTTGGCCAGTGAAGTTAGACCAGGCAAGCTGTTCACCCTCCATGCGGCCCTCCGGGGAGTTGGTCCAGACGATGTCACCCACCACTTCGACAGCCATCCGGAACCGGTCCTGCGTGTGTTGATTGATGCGCTCGGCCAGAATGCGGTCGCTGATATCAGAGAAGTACGCGGCTCGTTCAGTGGCCAGACCCACATCGTTCTCAAAGGTGGTCATGTCGGTGAGGACAGGGAAGACGTGCCCATCCTTGTGCTGGTGGATGGATTCGAACGTTACCTGACCGTTATTCCTGTAGAGGCCAGATGACTCTCCGGGATCGGCCAGCAAAGTAGCAAAATTCTTGCCCACGAGTTCCTCTTCCCGATAGCCGTGCATGGCGGCGAAGGCGGGGTTGATATCTCTTAAAGTGTCATCTGTAGAGTCGATGATCGCCATCCCAAATCCGCTGGCGCGGAACAGGCGATGCCACTTCTCGATTTGACGTTGCGCCTCGCGGCTCTCGCGGATATCGCGAAAGACGAGGACCGCGCCCAGGATCTCGCCCTCTGCCGAACGAATGTGGGAAATACTGTCGGCGATGGCCACTGGCTCGCCTTGCTTGGGCAGCAACACCGCGTGCAGGGGTATTTCCTGAATCTGGCCTGTCTTTATCGCAATATCTAAAGGACTGGCAAGTGGCATCCCTGTGTTTTCATCGGCGATTCGAAATACGGTTTCCGCGGGCTGGTGGAGAGCTTCCAGGCGGCTCCAACCGGTAAGTTTTTCGGCGACAGGATTTAGCAGCGTAACGAGACCCCTGGCATCGGTGGCAATGACGCCGTCGCCGATGCTAGCCAACGTAGTCTCCAACCGCTGGTGTGCATTTGCCAGTTCTCGCCTCGCGGTTACCTGGCGGGCGATGCCGCGGTCGACGGCCTGTTGCATGAACCACAGAATCACCAGGGTTGCCAGGCAACCCAATGAGACGAACAGGAACGCCTCAAAAGTGAGGCGTTCAGCCAGTTTCGAGTTGAGCGCTTGCCGATCGTATTCTGCGATAAACATTTCGTCGTGCGCCGTGTGTAGCTCTGCCATTTTTTCGAGCCCGCCTCCGTCCCGGACGAATTCGCCTGCGGCCTTCAGCCCTTGCTCCCGCCTGATTTCAATACCAAGCGTTAATAGAGTCAGCCTCTCGTTGGTCAGGCGGTTGATGCGTTCCACGAGCGCCGTCTGGTATGGGGCGGCTACATCAAGGAGTCTCTTTCGCCGCATGGGTAGCGACTCGATCAGATCGGTGTACCGCTTCAGATCCACTTCGCGGCCCGTAAGTACAAACACGCGCATGGCTGCCTCAGCGTCTTCCACGGCGTTGAACAACCCGTCATCCGCCTCGAGCACGTTCCGGCTTTGTGCAGTCGAGGCTACGGCAGCTTGAAAGTGTCGCCAATTCAGAAACGATAGAAGAGCAATGCTCAATAAGATGAGCATGGCAAGCCCCGTGAGCACTTTATCCAGGCGTTGGTGGAAGCCGTACATTTCGTTTTCCTTCTATCGGCAATTTTTGCACGTTACGCGGTTTGGTGCCATCGCGAAACTGATGAATCTATTGAGTCCGTGGATTGGCCCTCGGCTTGCACTTACCCACCACGCCGGTTGCCAGCCATTTTAAGAATCCGTCCCGGATCGGATTTGCAAAAAGGATCGGCGCCGCAAGGAGGACAGAAAATGCTGGGTTGGATGACAATGTTCGCTATATTGGCGGCCGCAGGTTCTTCGTTGGGGGCGGGTGAATGCAGCCGAATTGCGGTCCCCTTGTTTGGTTTGCTGTTTCTGGCAGCCTGGTTTGCGCGGTCTGCTCAACGCCGGGTTTGGTAGGGCTTGAGACTTTATAGGAAAGCTTCAAGGCGCGTTTCAGGTCGGCTAGTCCTGGCTATATACGGTTCCGGTTCCGAGGGCGCTGAAGTTGCTTTGAAGCGGCTACGTGCCGCCGGCGCGAGCCGTAGCGAAATCGTTCTGCCGCCTGGGCAGGGACAGACGATGCCAGCTGCTCCGTTTTCAAACGCACGGGAGTACGGACGCTTACTGATCCCCGGGGAGCGGTTGCTGCTGGTGGAGGCCGAGCAACTATCAACTAGGGAAATTATCGAAATTCTAGGCATGGACTCCATGCCAGCCGTATTTGTTCTGCCGACGAGCTGGCAACCGGGGGACGAACCCGCCACGGCCAGCAACAACGCCTTGTTTAAGGCCAAACCTTCGCTGCCAGGGCTTTTGGCGGAAGTAGCGCGGACCTTGGCCAAATCGCGAAGCGGCCTGATGGACTCTACCCGCCTGGGCCATTCCCTGACCGCTTCTTCCGCTTGGCTATTGGACAATCCGCACGTCTTTGAAAGCCACTTGGCCGAGGTGCGGGCAAATCTGCCGAAACATTACGAGCGCATTCTTCCTGCTCTACCGCACCAGCCAGATCAGTTACGAATCTATCAGTTAGCGGTGGACACGGTACGCGAGACCGGTGGTATTCTCACCCAGGAAAAACTGGAAGCGAGCCTGACTGCTTATCAACGAAGCGACCCACTCGACATTGCCGAGCTTTGGGCTTTCCCGCTGATGCTGCGGGTGGCATTGCTTGAAGAATTGGCTCGCCGCGCGATGGCAGTGAGTCACGATCAAGACCTGCGAGAAGCCGCCTACTTGTGGGGTAACCGCCTGGTGGCGGCTGGCCGATTGGGCCTGTCCTCTCTAGCGGATCTATTAATGGAATTGGCTCCGCAGCCCTATGCCGGTAACCGTCATTTTCTGGCCTTTCTGGGCGAGCAGCTCCTGGGGGATGACGACGCCTTGGGCCCTGTGCAGCGCTGGGCCGAGGCCCGCACCGGCGAGCCCCTGGCGGAACTCGTTCGCGACGAACAGCACCACGAAGCGGCGGATCGGGTTTCGATCGCAAACGGCGTAACCAGTTTGCGCGAGCTGTCGCGGATCGACTTCAAGATCGTGTTTGAGGCGGCGTCGCTGGTGGAATCGATTCTGCGCACTGATCCCTCGGGTTTCCATGCTCAGCAGGATTTCGATACGCGAGACCGATGCCGACGCGCGGTGGAGGAGGTGGCCCGGCACAGCCCCATGGGTCAACTGCAGGTGGCCTGGCTGGCTGTAGAACTGGCGGCGGCAGCCGAACCAGCACGGGAGCGCCAAACCGCCTATTATCTTTTGGACGAAGGCCGTTCGTTGCTGGAACGGCGCGCCGCTGCCACCCCACCCTTGAGTCTCCGATTGCTGCGACTGGCGAGGCGTCATCCGACGGCTACTTACCTTAGTTTGCTGGGTGGCCTCACCTCGGCGCTGGTCGCGATTGCTCTCTCACTTGCCTGGGAGAACGGAGTACGGCAGGAACTTCGCTTCGTTCTATTTGCACTCTTAGCCCTGTTTCCGCTCAGCGAACTGGCGCTGCAGATCGTCAACGCACTACTGGTGACTCTATTGCCGCCCACACGGCTGCCACGGTTGGAGCTGGAAGATGGCATTACGGTGGAGAACGCCACCCTCGTGGTTGTGCCGATGATGCTCTCAAGTGAGGGAGTGGTGAAGTACGAGGTGGAGAAGCTGGAGATTCGTTTTCTTGCCAATCCTGAACCTAACCTCTATTTTTCTCTGTTTTCCGACTTCACCGACGCCCCAAGCCTGACGATGAGCGACGACGACGTCTTGCTCGCGCTGGCTCGCGCTGGTATTGCGGACCTCAACCTGCGGCATGGTGAACGGTTCTTGCACTTTCATCGGCCGCGAACGTGGTCTGAGACTGAGCAGCGTTGGATTGGTCGCGAACGCAAACGCGGCAAGATTGAAGACTTGAACGAGTTCCTCCGGGGAGGAGATTCCTCGATTATTCTCGAAGGCAATTTGCCCGTACCCATCGTTTTTGTGATCACGCTCGATGCGGATACGCAGCTTCCGGCGGGTACCGCGCGGCGCTTGGCAGGGACACTCGCGCATCCCCTGAACCGCGTCGATCTGGCAGCCGATGGCCGTCATCGAAGGCGTGGATACACGATCATTCAACCCCGCATCAGCATATCGTTACCGAACGCGACGGCGACGCGCTTTACCCGCGTGATGGCCGATGCCCACGGTACTGACCCTTATTGCCATGCAGTGAGCGATGTCTATCAGGACTTGGCCGGTGAAGGCATCTTTCACGGCAAAGCGATCTACGACGTGCGCGCTTTTCACGCCATCCTGGGGGATCGCTTTCCGGCAGCGACCTTGCTCAGCCACGACCTCATTGAGGGGGCACATGTCGGCGTCGCTTTTGCAGGTGACATCGAACTGTTTGAAGGCATGCCGCTCGATTATTCAAGCTACTCCCAGCGCCAACATCGCTGGATTCGCGGCGATTGGCAGATAGCCCGTTGGATGTTACCGACAGTGCGTTCTGCCACCGGGAGCTTGATGGCTAATCCGCTTCCCTTACTCGACCGGTGGCGGCTCTTTGACAACTTACGGCGCAGTCTGGTGCCCGCCGCGTCCATGCTATTCCTACTATTTGGATGGTTGATCGCGCCGGCAGCCGGCGTGTGGACTCTGATTCTTGCCGTCGCAGTGGGTGTGCCTGCCTTGGCCGCGATTGCTGACCGGGTGATTCACCGCGTAAGTGGGGAAAACTACAGTTGGCGTGGGCTCTCTGAAGAGTTGCTGCGATTGTTATTGCTTGTGGCCTTCCTGCCTCACCAAGCCTGGCTCGCCCTCGATGCGATCGCGCGTGTACTGTACCGGAAACTCATCAGCCGGAGGCTATTGTTGCAGTGGCAAACCTCCGAGATGGCCACCTCGGCGATGCTGCGCCACTTCAATAGGACATTGCTGCACGTCTCACTCATCAGCGCCGGGTCGATTCTATTGATGGCACTGTTGGGAATCCGTCATGCGATTTGGCCCGCCGCCTGTTTTTTGAGCTTATGGGCCGCGAGCCCCTTGCTGGTGCGCTGGCTCAGCCAGCCGATCACCGATGGAAGGCAGAGCCCGTTAAGCATGGCGCAGACCGCCTTTCTGCGCCGTATGTCCCGCCTGACCTGGCGCTTTTTTGACGACCACGTAGGCCCCGCCACCCACTGGCTGCCGCCCGACAATACCCAACTTGCCTTGCGGATAGAGGTGGCACAACGTACTTCGCCGACCAACGTCGGCTTGTGGCTCACTTCTTGCCTGGCGGCCGTCGACTTTGGGTACCTCACTCCCGATCAATTCCTCACCCGCTGTGCCGCCAGTCTTGAAACCCTGGAAGGCTTGGAACGCTACGAAGGACACTGGCTTAATTGGTACGACACCCAGACGCTGGCTCCCTTGGCGCCTCGTTACGTATCCACGGTGGATAGCGGCAATTTGCTAGCGGCTTTCTGGGTGCTGGAGCGGGGGTTGATGGAGCTTCCTGATGCCGCCGTGCCAGGGCCTGCCTGTCTGCGTGGGCTAGCCGATACCGTCTCGGTGCTGGCCGAATTGGGCAGTGGGGACGAATCCCTGCGTGTGCCCGTGCGCGCGCTACGGCACCTCTTTCGTGCAAATGTCCGCGGCTATGAAATCATTGGCCGACTAGGCCAAGCCGTACCTTCGGTTACACAACTTACGGCTACCTTTCGCTGGCAAGTGACAACAGGCGGGGAACAGGCGTATTGGGTCGCCAAACTGGATCAACAGCTAGTGGCCTGGACCACTGCGACGGCCCGGTATCTCTCCTGGATGGAGACGCTCGCCGCGCCTCCCGATGACTTTCTGCTGAAGATCCACGAAGAGGCGGTAGAAATTCGCAGCCGGGCACTGCACATCGTGCCCACTTTGGCGATGCTCGCCACTGCCGTTGACACTCCCGTCGACGAGCTACTGCACTTATCCGGTAGCGCCTTGGGGACGCTACAGTCAGCCTGGCTGCGCCAACTCGCAGCCGAGTATAGCCAAGCCCGAGCTGCCGCCCGCGAAACAGTGGGCCGTTGCCAAAGCCTGGCAGCCCAAGTGCGCAAGCTCGCTGATGGAATACACATGGGCTTCCTGTATGATCAGCGCCGCCGTTTGTTTGGGATTGGCTACACAGTGGGCGGTCCGGTTGAGTTTTCCAGCCATTATGATCTTCTGGCTAGCGAATGCCGCATTGCCAGCCTCGTGGCAATTGCCAAAGGTGATGTACCGCTTGAGCATTGGCTCGCCTTGGGTCGTGCCTATGTGACGGTTCCCGGGGGCCAAATGCTGCTCTCCTGGACCGGTACGATGTTCGAGTACCTCATGCCTCTTCTTTTCATGCCTTCGTTTGAAAATTCACTTCTCGACGGTGCGTGCCGCCAAGCCGTTCTCCGGCAAATGGAATATGGTCGAGAGCAGGGCGCGCCTTGGGGAATTTCCGAATGCGCTTATAGTGTGGTCGACTCGAATCAGATATATCAATATCACGCGTTCGGAGTGCCGAATTTAGCCCTCAAACCCGGTGTCGCCGAAGATCTGGTAGTTTCGCCCTACTCGTCGTTTCTTGCCTTGGCGGTTTTTCCTGGTGCCGCGGTGGAGAATCTCGAACGGCTCGCGGGCATGGGCCTGGAAGGGCCGATGGGGCTCTACGAAGCGATCGACTTTTCGCGAACCAATAAGCGTGGAGGGGGTCGTGGCGTTCTCATCTACGCTTACATGGCGCATCACCAGGGAATGAGTCTGCTGGCTATTGACAACGTGTTACATCGCGGCATAATGCAACGCAGGTTTCATGCTAACCCCAGTATTCGAGCGGTGGAGTCGTTGCTTTACGAGCGCATCCCTCCCACCCGCTCTGCCCTCCAGCAAGCGTCGTCGGACCGGATGCCGGAATTGCTGGCGGAGGAGATTGTACCCGATGGGACGGTCAGCTTCCGTCCTAATCAAGAGGAAGGCAACGTGCCACGCGTACACCTGCTGGGCAACGGCCGCTATTCTGTGATGCTCACCAGTGCAGGCGGAGGATATTCACAGTGGAACGGCATCGCGGTCTCGCGGTGGCGGCCGGACACCGCTCTCGACAATTGCGGTAGTTTTCTGTATCTTCGGGACACTCGCTCGGGCGCGATATGGTCTACCGCTCATCAGCCGGTGGGTGGAGATATCGGTACTTCGTCGGCTTGTTTTGCGCCGGATCGGGCAGAGATTACAAGGCTGGCCTGGGGCGTGGAGACGCTTACCGAGATTTGTGTCGCGCCAGGCGACGACGCAGAGGTGCGACGACTGACGTTGATCAATCGGTCTAGCCGGGCGAGGACTTTGGAGGTGACCAGCTACATAGAGCTCACGCTGGCCGCAGCACGTTCGGATATGGCGCATCCGGCTTTTAGTAAGATGTTTGTCCAAACCGAGTATCTGCCTGACCGGAACGTCCTACTGGCGCATCGACGGCCGCGTTCCGCCGATGCGCCCGCCCTGTGGGCTGCCCACTTGCTGATCGCCCCGACGCCGCTGAATTTGCAGTTTGAATCCTCACGTGCCCGCTTTCTCGGGCGAGGCCGGACTCCGTCTAGTCCTATCGCCCTCGAAGGCGAGCTCGGCTCGTCTCAGGGAACGGTACTCGATCCGATCTTCAGCTTACGGGCGCGTTTGGCTTTGGCTCCGGGCGAGCGCGTTCAACTCACCTATGTCACTTTCGCCGCCTCGTCGCGCGAGGCGCTGCTGGCGCTGGTGGACAAGTACCGTCAGCCCGATTCCATCGCCCTGGCGTTTGAGATGGCGTGGACCAACGCGCAGCTGGAACTGCGTTTTTTAGCCTTGCCCCCGGCGGCCACGCTGGCTTTTCAAGAGCTCGCCGGCCATCTGCTCTTTCCCAATCCCCGTTTGCGTCCGAATGCCGCCCGGCTTTCGCGCAATACGCTCGGCCAAGACGGACTTTGGACGTACGGCATCTCTGGAGACCTGCCCATTTTGACGCTGACCGTCACCGACGCGCGCGGCTTAAGCCTCGTCCGAGAGACCTTGCTCGCCCATACCTTCTGGCGGTTGCGCGGCTTCATGGTGGACTTAGTGATACTGAACGACGAGCCCCCAAGTTATGACCAGCCATTTCACGAGCAACTGCGTCGTCTGGTGGAGTCCCATTCTGTACATACCGGTGTCGATCAACCAGGGGGCGTGTTCCTGCGCGATGGGCACTCCTTGTCCGAAGCGCATCGGGTGCTGGTGTTAGCTGCCTCGCACGCCACCCTCACCGGCATAAGAGGGTCCCTGGCGCAGCAACTGGCTCTCGCCAACGATCCGCCTTTTGTCGCGCCGCCTCTCACTCCTACAGCCAACCCCAAAGGAGATGCCGCAGGGCTACTGCCGTTTCTCGAACTACCTTATTTCAATGGCTTGGGTGGCTTTACTCCGGATGGGCACGAGTACGCCATTTACCTGGATCAAGGAGCTTTTACCCCGGCCCCATGGTCGAACGTCATTGCCACGGCTGGTTTTGGCACGCTCGTTACGGAAAGTGGCCTTGGTTTTACCTGGTGTGGCAACAGCCAAGCCAACCGTCTCACCCCTTGGCAAAACGATCCGGTCAGCGATCCACAGGCTGAGATCATTTACTTACGCGATGAGGAAACGGGCGAATATTGGACGCCCACCGTGTTGCCAATTCGCCAAGCCGGCGCTTACCGCGCGCGCCACGGTCAAGGCTACACCGTTTTTGAACACCATAGCCACGGCATCCATCAGGAACTTACGGTATTTGTCGCCCTCGACAGCGCCGTCAAGGTTTGCCGCTTACAGTTACGCAACGACTCCGGGCGGCCACGGCGACTTTCTGTAACCTGGTTCAGCGAGTGGGTACTGGGCACACTCAGGGAGACAGAGCAGTTACATGTACTCCCGAAGTTTGACGCCGCTAGCGGCAGCCACTTTGCCGTCAATCCTTGGAGTCGCACGTACGCAAGCCGCGTGGCCTACGCTACTACCGTGCCACCGCCGGAATCCTGGTCGTCGGATCGCGCTTATTTTCTGGGACGGAACGGTACTTACACCAGCCCGTCCGGCATGTTGCGGCAAGATCTGAGTAAAAGGGCCGAAGCCGGGCTTGACCCGGCAGCCATCCTGCGAACCTCCGTCTCTTTAGCACCGGGAGAAACCAGGGAGGTCACTTGCCTTTTGGGCCAGGCCGAGAACGAAGATCAGGCTCGCGCAGTGGTAGAGCGCTTCCGGCGGCCCGGGGCAGCGGCAGAGTCTCTCGCTGCGGTGCAACGCTGGTGGGATCAGCGGCTGGGGGTGATTGAACTTCATTCGCCGGTGCTCTCGGTGGACTTCCTAATAAATCGCTGGCTGATTTACCAGACGCTCAGTTGCCGTTTCTGGGGCCGGTCCGGCTTCTATCAGTCCGGGGGGGCATTCGGGTTTCGAGACCAGTTACAAGATTCCATGGCCCTCGTTTACTCTGCGCCCGAACTCGCCCGTGCACACTTACTCGCCGCCGCTGCGCGCCAATTTCCTGAAGGTGATGTCCAGCATTGGTGGCACCCCGATTCTGGAGCCGGTGTGCGGACGCTTTGTTCGGACGACCTGCTCTGGCTGCCCTATATAACCGCCCATTATGTAAGTGTTACCGGGGATGTCGGCGTGCTTGAAGAATTGGTGCCCTTTATCGAAGCCCCGCTTCTGCGCCCAGGTGAGCATGAACGCATTTCGCCAGTCACCATCAGCACCCATTCGACCACCCTGCGAGACCATGGCGAACGCGCCCTGAGGAAAGCGCTCACGAGCGGCCCGCATGGCCTACCGCTGATGGGTAATGGCGATTGGAATGACGGTATGAACCTTGTGGGTGCGGACGGAAAGGGCGAAAGCACGTGGCTCGCCTGGTTTCTGATCGACGTTATTAAGCACTTCGCCCCACTGCTGGCGCCCGGGGTTGCAGAGCCTTATCGCGCCGCTGCCACCACAATCGCTGCGGCGATGGAGAGCGACGCCTGGGATGGCCAATGGTACCTGCGCGGTTTCTTCGACGACGGAACCAAGCTTGGTTCCCACGAAAACACAGAAATGCAAATCGATTCGCTTCCGCAATCCTGGGCTGCCATCTCTGGCGCGGGTGACCCGGCCAGAACCCGGCAAGCCTTGCAGTCCGCCGTACAAATTCTTGCGTCCGGCCCCGATCGAATCATCCGCCTCTTCACGCCTCCCTTCAATCTCTCCGATCCGCATCCTGGCTATATCCAAGGCTACCCGCCGGGGCTGCGAGAAAACGGCGGACAGTACACCCATGCCGCCATTTGGCTCGCGCAGGCTCTTTCCCGTGTCGGAGACCGGGCCGGTTGTGGCCGTCTGCTCGAAATTCTGAACCCCGTGGAGCAAGCCCGTGACTTGGCCTCACTCACTCGCTATGCAATAGAGCCCTATGTCGTTGCGGCCGACATCTACACCGCGGAGGGTTTGATGGGCCGCGGCGGCTGGAGTTGGTACACCGGCTCGGCATCCTGGTTCTATCGGTTGTGGATCGAAGAAGTGATCGGGTTGCGCGTGGAGGGCGATCACTTTCGGGTTGAGCCGAAAGCTCCTCCCGATTGGAAGACTTACTCCTTCACTTATCGACCTGCCGGGGCCACTTACCGGATTACCGTAATTTATGGTGAGGGCCTAGCCCAAGTGACTTTGGACGGAACATTACTGCCGGATGGCCGCGTGCCTTTACTTGCTGGCGATGGCCTTCGAGAAGTAAAGGTTCAATTACTGTAAGCCTTACTTAATATTCATTTTTGCGAAACTAAATGTCTGGATATTAAGAATAACTAAACTAACTATCAATTTGTGGGATAACATAACTGTGAACCCGTGTATTATGCGTCTGACTCACTAATGAAGCGTTTCCTGCCGAGACTTCCGCTACCGTTTGAAACTATCTACCTGCTGGGTGCCTTAGTGTTGGTACTGACGATTGCAGGTTTTTCCGTGCAGGCGTGGGTAGTCTACGAGGATCGTAGCCGTCAGCAGGTGACTAGCGAGGGTGTACGCCGGAATGCAGCCGCACTGCTTGCGTCGGTGATCGATGCGGAAACCGGACAGCGTGGGTTCCTTTTGACGGGTCTGGAGCGGTATCTCGAACCCTACCAGCGGGCTTTGAAAGACGTGCCTGTATACACTTCGCTCTTGGCACAGGCTGTGAACGAACGGCCGGATCAACTCGCGCGACTGGGAAAGCTACGTCCGGTCATAGCCGCCGAATTGGACCAATTGCGGCTGACAATCGAATTGCGACGGGCGGGCGATAAAGAGGCTGCCTTGGGGTTGGTGGCGAGCGATCGCGGCCGAATCATGATGGATGAACTGAGGCGTATTGCCGACGAGATGGACTCCCTTGCGACGGCTAGATTAGCCTTACAATCGGCAGAAGCGCAAGCCAGTCTTTCCCGGTTGGCCATCGTGAGTACGTTGGGTAGCTTGGGCATCTTTGGGCTATTGCTGCTGGCCAACTCTGCCATTCATCAGGAGAAGCGTCGACGGCAAGAATTGATGGAGATTGTGACGGCTGGCGAGCGGGAAACGCGGCGCGTTCGCGACTGGCTGCAAACTACTTTAAGCAGCATTGGCGACGGAGTGATCGCGACGGATGAACAAGGGCGGATTACATTCTTGAATGGCGTTGCCCAAAAGTTGACGGGTTGGACCCAGGAGCAGGCGGCAGGTGTGCCGCTCAAAGATGTCTTCGTCATTAGCAGTGCGGAATCTGGCAAAACCATGCAGAATCCGGCGCAACAGGCGCTGCGCGAGGGTCGCGCGGTAACCTTCGCGGAACCGACTCTGTTGCGAAGCCGGGACGGCGGTCAACTTCCGATTGAGGATAGCGCCGCGCCCATACGCGATGAACAGGGTGTGGTCAGCGGCGCGGTGCTGGTATTCCGTGATGCGACTGTGAGGCAGGAAGCGGAATTGGCACTGGAATTGGGTAGAAAGCAATTTCAGGTGATGGCCGATAACGCACCCGTGCTGGTGTGGATCGCCGATACCGAACGGCGGTGGACCTGGCTGAACAAGCCTTGGCTCGATTTTGCAGGGCGCGGCATGGAAGAAGAACTGGCGCATGACCTGACCAGCTATGTGCATCCAGATGAGCTCGACGAATGGCTCAGCGTGCGGCAAACCGCATTCGCCAACCGCCAACCCTTATCAATTGAATACCGGCGGCGGCGCGGCGACGGGCAGTATCGATGGTTGCTCGAGAATGGCGCTCCGCTACATGATTTGCGCGGCGACTTTACAGGCTTCATCGGCTCCTGCACTGACATTACCAATCAGAAAACAGTCGAACAAAAGCTGGTGCGGCTAAATGAAGATCTAAGCCAATTTGCCTTTGCCGCAAATCATGATTTGCAAGAACCCCTGCGGATGATCACGAGCTATTCGCAGCTGCTGGTGCAGGGGTTTCGCGGACAATTGGCCGATGAGGCCGAAATGTTTGTTAGTTTCATCACCGAAGGCACCCGGCGGATGAGCGGATTATTGACCGATTTGTTGGCCTATACCCAAGTGGCACAAGACGAAACTTCCGGCGAACCAGTGGATTTGAATGCAGTCTTCGCGATCACCTTGGAGAACATGCGTAGCGCGATCCTCGACAGCGCTGGAGTCGTCACCAGCGACTTTTTGCCAGTAGTGCATGGTCAAGCGGCGCACTTTGGGCAGCTATTTCAGAATCTGATCAGCAACGCGATTAAATACCGTGGTGGGGACAATCCGGTGGTACACATCTCCGTACAACGCGAAGCCGGACGTCCAGAAAATTGGGAGTTTTGCGTGGCTGACAATGGACTGGGGATTAAGGACGAATTTCACCAAAGCATCTTTGGGGTTTTCAAGCGTCTCCATGGTCGGGAAATTCCAGGTACGGGGATTGGGTTGGCTATCTGCCAACGCGTGGTAGAACGCTACGGCGGAAAAATCTGGGTGAATTCCGCAGGAGGAGATGGTTCTCAGTTTCGCTTCCGGCTGCCAGTGTGGCAGGCGGTGCCGTAAATTAAGTGCACTTTCTGCGCACACAGAGTGCCCTTACGGCAATATCTGCATAGGCTTATGCGCGGTAGCGTCAGACCCATGAAGCTTTACGAGCTTGTTATACACGCCGAGAATCAAAAATGTGGGGGCCCAATGACCAACAAAATTTGCTTTCTCTTTTTTCCCTGCTATTTCCAGCGCGAGTGCCAATCCAATGGACCCAAGGCCCGCCCAGAGAAATAGATCGGACGGCAGCCTCGCGGTTTGTTCTTCAATGGCTCGCGCCACCGGTCCCTCGCGGTACTGATTCATTTTTACAGCTGCCTCATTTTCCATGTTTAGAACTTAAGCAATCTTAGGGCCACTAAAACCCACTCACACTGTGACCTTTGGACCACTGCGTGCTGGTGAAATGGGATGACTACCTCTGGAATCAGCAACTCCACCGGCCAAGAAGGGCTTCAGACTTTTCAGAATCTTTTGGAGGGCCTTGAGTTTGGTATGGTAACAGCCGTCCAAGCAGGTGTTCTGCAGGCTCGCCCGATTAAATTTCTACAATGTAGTGCCAATGGCGATCTTTGGTTTCTCACCACTAAGCTCATCTCCTTTGTGAGGAATCTTGAGAACGATGCTCGCGTAAACATCTCCCTCAGTAGCGGAGACGGGCTATTCTCAATTTCGTTATCAGGCCGAGCCCAGCTCGTAGCTGACCGGGCGAAGCTGAAAGAGCTTCTGGGCCCGGCATCTATCGACTTGGTTTCTCGAGACCTGGAAGATTCGGGCCTGTGGTTTTTACGCATTGCGGCAGAAACTAAAGAAGCTTGGAATCTTCTCCAAGGGCCGTTTACCTTCCTTTTCGGCGTCGTCAATATTACCAGGTCTGGCGAATGCGGAGTTCCCACCAGCGATCATCTGAAACTGTCGGTTCATTAAGCATCCCTCGGCGATCCACTCAATGAATGAATCAGGCCCGAAGCTCGGTTTACGGACGGCGAACAAAAACTCTGCGATGGCGGAGCGCGACATCCTGACGGTTTCCGAATTAGAGCGGTTGGCGCTAGAAAACCGGAGCCCGGCAGAAACATTCAGTGATGGAGTGGTGAGCCAGGCCGGCCGGTTGCGCTCTGTGGTGGCACATGCCTTCTTCTACGGTTTATGGTTGACCTGGAATCTAAAAGTCGCTCCGTTCTATCCGAAATTCGACCTCTTTCCCTTCCCGGCATTGATCACCGTGGTGTCGCTCGAAGCTATTTTACTCGCGCTATTCATTCTGGTCAGTGAGAATCGGTCCAGTCGGCGTGCCGAAGAGCGAGCCCATCTGGATCTGCAGATTAATCTACTTGCGGAGCACGAATCCACCAAAACGCTCGAACTTCTGCAAGCTCTTTGTGCATTCCATGGGCTGCGTCAAGCTCAAGACCCAGAGGTGATGGAGTTACTCCAGCGCACCGAGCCGGCCCTGCTCGCGAGGGAGATTGAACGGCAATTGCCCTCTGATACCCGTCGTCTATAGATGAAGCTAAGGGTATTTGAGGATGGAATTTAACTTGCTGAAAGATTACCCCAAGAGTAATACCGTAAATGAGAGAAAGAAATCTATGAGTAACTGCGCAATCAAATTGGCAGACCTTACCGAGAAAACACTGACTGAGCAAGTGAAGGAACGAGACCCTGCGGCATTCACTGAGTTGGTTCGCCGTGCTTCTCAATTTTCCTACCGTCAGGCGATGCTAATTCTCCGAAATCGCGAAGACGCCGAGGATGAGTTACAGAATTCTTATCTGAACGCCTGGCGGCATATCGATCAGTTCCGCGCACACGTAAAGTTTTCATCCTGGCTGTCGATCATTGTAAAAAATCAATGCTTGATGCGGTTGCGAAAGTTACGCCGCGGAGGCTTTATCTACCTGGATGACAGGAATGAAGAGACGGGACACCAACCACCAGCAGTAGCCGAGCATGGCCCATCACCGGAGGAACTATTCTACTGCGGGCAAAAATCGGCATTGGTCAAGCGCGAGATCCGAGGCTTGCCGTTCAGATTTCGCGAGGTTTTGCAATTGTGCGACCTTGAAGGGCTGAGTACCGCAGAAGCCGCCCGGCAGATTTGCATCACGCTCCCAGCGCTAAAATCGCGGCTGGCGCGCGCCCGATACGAATTAGAGAGGAGGATTGATTTAATCGTCAACCCCCTCGCCATTCTGCCCGAGTCACCATCGCGCGTCTTCAATTATTGGCGTCATTCATCCTGAACAAAGTGCCGTTCGGCCCTCACTATGAACCTCTTGGGGGCCGCGCCGACAAAATAGAAGGGATAGCAGGTCACCAACGTTAATACCTGTCCCGCGTCCGAGGCAAGCACGGAGACTTCAGTCGGTGCAACGATCCGGGTGGATACAACGCGATAACGAAACGTACCTTGCTGCGTTACAAGTGTGACCAAGTCATGTCGGCGAACGTTGCGTAAAGGCAAGAAGAATGTATCGCGATGTCCGGCAAGACCTATGTTCCCTGATTTCCCCGGCATCGCGGTGTCTTCAACGTGGCCCACCCCACGGCGCAAAGTGAGCGGACTTGTTCCCTCATTCACCATAACGGACAGGGCGATCCTCGGGATCTCGAGTCTCCCAACCAGGCCCCGCGCTCTCTCGACATCTGGAGGCAGGGGCGCGGATGAAGCGCTCAGTTGCCGACTCGCTTGCTCCTGCCAGAGGCGACTATCAATCTCTACGTATGCGACATAGAGCAAAAGCCCAAAGCCAGCGGTCAGGAGGAAGCTTTGGATCCAGCGGCTCATGGTAATACGTAGCCGGCGCGGGTGCGGACCGTGAGTTTGCCGTGTTCCTTCGTGCGTGCTGTCACGCGAATGGATCGATGCGCACCCGGTTGCACATTGGTACTGGCGGACGAGTAGCCGATTGCATATTGATTCCGGATCTCCCTGGCGATGTTTTCACAAACCTTGACTACGTCATGCAACTCGCGCGGGAAAAACGCCTGTCCGCCGGAAACTCGCGCCAGTCGACGCAGGACGCCTGGATTGCGGTCCGGATCATCGGCGTCGAATATACCCACGGTGTAGATGAGAGCGTTTGATTTCTCGGCCAGGCGCGAGACGTCCTCCAGGCTATGAGAACTCACGTTGTCGCCGCCGTCGCTAACGACGACCAGCACTTTCTTTTCGTTTGAACCTGTGTTCACGATATTCAGCGCCCGGATGACGGCATCGTATAGAGCAGTTTGTCCTGCGGGGCGCATCCCCGAAATCGCGCCCACAAGCAGCTCTGGCTGGTTGGTGAATGGAAGGTTCTTGGGTAAGCCCAGTGTGACCTTCTCATTGAAGTTGACGACAAAGATTTGATCGGCCGGACTACTGGACTCAACGAAGGTTCGTGCCGCTACAACCACATCTGCCAACTTGCTTCCCATGCTGCCGCTATGGTCAATCACAAGGCCCACCGTCACCGGCAAATCCTCATGCTGGAAGTGCCGAATCGTTTGCCGTACGCCATCTTCGTAGACCTCGAAATCCTCTGGACGCAAATCAGGCGGCACGCGGCCCTTGTTATCGTGTACGACCGTGTGGAGTACCACCAGGTTTACATTCACCGCAATCTGAAACTGTTCCGGTTCCCGTTGATTGAGAGTCATCAAACCGAGCAGGGACAGGCCGAGGATGTTACTTATCGCCATGGGATCGCTTTATTTCTCCTGCAAACTAACGAATAGGGTCCAAATTCAAATTGTAAGGATTCACAACTTCGGGCTTAAATCGCCGCCTTCAGCACTTTCGAGAGGTGGGTTTCGGCGGCTGTGCCCGGCGCTGCCACCCGATACTTTTCTACCTTGTTGCATGCTTCAACTCGAGTACGTCCTCCGCCATCAACTTCGACTGCAGTTGCCCGGAGGCGGCTTGGCCTTTCCCCAGTGTAGGGTGTTAAAGACAACTACGACATCTCCTTTGTCCAATTGATTTTTTGCCACAAAAGAAAGATGCCAAATACCAACAGTTGATTGCGCTGGATTCTTAACCGCCAGTTCGGCTTCTGCTTTGCTGGAGAGAAGCGCTACCGCCGGTCAGTAATTCTCTATCGTTCTCTTTTCGTTGCCCGCTCTACACGAAAAGCACGGCGCGCTTTTCGGCGCCGTGCTGAACCGTCCCTGCCACCAACCAACGAAAAACTAGGCGGCGCGCTGACGTAGTCTACGAATAGCCAAACCCGCGCCTAGCGAAAATACGCCCATCAGCCCGAGCAGCGGCAGATTGCTGGATGTTGCGGGTAACATGGGAGTCGTTGTCATTGGCGCAGATTGCATTGGTGCTGTTTGCATTGGTGCTGTTTGCATTGGTGCTGTTTGCGCTAAAGTAACTTGACGTTGGGGCTGTGCATCTCTGGAAGTCGTCACTGCGGGTGAGTCAGCCGGCGGAGCAGTTACTACCTGCGCGACATCAACTTCTTCTCCAGTCGGCTGGACCGCCAGAATCGGCGCTTTCGTGAGTTCGCCCACCAGGTTCCCGTCCGTCAACTTAGCTGAATCATCGAATTCGGATGGTAATTCAGCTGAAGTAAAGAGGACCGGCAAGTTTGTCGACCTGGCTAGCTCCATCGCTTTTGCTTTCGGATAGACAAATTCCTCGCCGGAAAGTCTGCCGGGATAAAACCAGGCCCGCAATGCTGCTGGTTGGCCGGCTGGCCGCTCGCGGAAGGTGATCACGGTCTTATCTGTTGCCTGCAGCCGATAATTCGGAATCGCGAGGATCGTCGCGTAAACCGTGGTCTCTTCCTTATCAAAGATCTGTACGATGTGGCGGTCCGCCGCCGAGTTCACGATCTTGAAGACGTAGGTTCCGGCTGGCAGAACTCCCCAGTCTTTCAAATGAACGCCCGGTATCTCTACCGGCTCGCTA
>Ga0105046_10004299_pt1 | contig 22659 bp, 16 predicted proteins | sample MAT03_FD_78385 | JGI IMG/M metagenome (GOLD analysis project Ga0105046, IMG submission 78385) | Freshwater microbial communities from Lake Fryxell liftoff mats and glacier meltwater in Antarctica - MAT-03 (megahit assembly) | ecosystem: Environmental > Aquatic > Freshwater > Ice > Liftoff...
AGTTCGGAATACACCTCGCTCAGGACCAGCCGCGGCTTCTCGACGCCGAAAACGGTCGAATCGCCGACAGCGCCTGCGGCCGCGTTCCACACGAACCGGGGGCTGATGTCGTCGCTGTCGATGTAATCGACGATGTTCGCGGACAGTTGGGCGAGACTCCGCAACGTGTTGTACTGGGCCATTAGAGGCGTAACGGCAGGATTCACGGTCACCGTGACGCTGGGCACCCCAGGGTTCGCCGTGGCGTCGGTGGCAGGTATGCCGGCGGCGACGATCAGGCGAGCGAAGATGTCAGTCGCAAAGCGCTGCCGGTCGGCATCGGCGGCGGCCGCGTTGCCGATGTTCCCAGGGCTGAGAGCCTGGCGAGGGTTCACGCGGTAGTCGGCGAGCGAGCGGTTGAGGTCGATTCCGCCGATGGCTGCATTCACGGCCGAATACTGCCCAGTGGCGATCTCCGACGAACCAGGCATCAACCCTGGGAGGTCCAGAGAGCATCCACGCGTCGTAAACAACTGCCGGTTCCGGTGTGCCAGGTCGAGTCGGTAGCCGTTCGTTGTACCCTGCGCGGGCGGGTTGGGGTTCGTGACTGGGAAGGAGCCTTTCAATGAGTTCGGAGCGATCGCCCCCCTGGGTGGGGGCCCGGGCGTGGCAAACGCGCCGACTTCCAATGGCGAGTAGAAGAACGGCGAGAAGGCGTACTTCGCGCTGAGAAGCTTGGTGTCGCTAACCGGGAAGGCCCGCGGGAAGGGCGGCGTGGTCATCCATTCGGCGGCGTTGTACAACGCCGGGTGGCTGCCCACCAGGGCGTTAGTGCTATCGTACCCGCCAGAGTAAGTGCCGGCCGACATGAGCGGAGCGTCATCATAAAAGCGGGCATTTCCAACACCGGGAATCTGAAGCGGGTTCGCGCTCGCGCCAGTAAACCCGGCCCACGGCACGGCCGAGGATTGCGGGAGCTGCGTTCCGTTGGGATAGTATGGGGAGAACGACTGGCCCACGCTTCCCGCGTAGGTCCGTGGCGTACTCGCGCGCGCTCTCACCAACTGCCGGGATTCGGTAGCACCGAGGACACGCGACAGGTCGACTTCCCATGTGCCAAGTCCGGCTCCCGAAGCATGAATCTGGTCATTCGGCGCGGGTTGGCCGGTGTAATTCATCCGGTTCCCGTGGGCGTTCAGGTTCAATCGGCCGTCGAGATCGAGGATCAGCGGCGCGACGAGTTGCTTCACTCGCTTCCCGTTGGGTAGCGTGATCGCCGGTAGGCCAATGTCGATCCAGATGCTTTCGTTGCGCTGCGAGCCATTCGGACCGTAGGCACCTTGCAGGTTCTGCACATCGCCGGTGTAGGAACCGTCGGCGTTTGCTGGCACGGGCGGGAAGTTCGGGTGGAAGAAAGGCGTCGGCCGTGGCGTCTGGAAGCCGGCCGTAGCGGTCGTCCAGTTCGGGTTCATTGCCGGATTGAGCGAGCCGACGACACCGGGCCGGTGGTACGACGGCACGAGGATTTCGCCAGTCGCCGGGCACTGCGCGGCGAGGTAAAAGTCCTTGATGTCCGGGTAAGTGTATGCGGCATTCTTCGGAATGAATGTCCCGGTGATTGGGAGGACATTCGGGGCACGTTGCCCGGCGTGTTCGGGGTCGTACCATTCCGTCTGCCCGTTAAAGATGCGATGGTTAACGAAACGGGACCGAAAGAACGGCGGTTCGCTATTGATGGTCACGGTTTCGTTCGTGGCCCCGAAGGTGCCGATGCCGTTCCACGGCGTCGTGGCCCCAGTCTGCCGGCTGTACATCGTGGCCATGAGGCTGTGGCCGCGGGTCGCGTCGAGCAACCCCTGGCCGGAGTCCGGTTGGTCGTAGATGAACGACGAGAGGTAAGCGTTGAGCGCATCGACGCCGTTGTCTTGCGTACCTTCGGGCACGGCTTGGCCGATGTTGCGGGTGTATTCGCTCAAATCCTTCGCGCCGAAAACCGCCGCGAACGCGACAAGGGAGAGCAAGCCGAGCAAGAGCAGGGTAACGATCAGCGTGTTCCCCCGGCGTTTGGGGGGAGTCAGCGAATCAAAAGTGTTTGGCCGGAACATGGTGTATGGTCTCCGTGCGGACGTGTTCAAGTATTTCGGGCGACCAATTGGCGAGCGGTCACTGTGAGGTGACTGTTCTTCGCGTATCGGCTGGAACAGCCACCTCACGGTGGCCGCTCGCCAAATACGAAGCTCACTTGGCGAAGGTCATTGTGTTCTGCCGGGCTTGCTTCAGGTTCGGGTCGAAGACGCGAACGGTAATCTGAAGCGACCGGATGCGGACAGCCTGCGGGACGGTCGAGGAAATCCCAGGGGTATTTGGCTGGGTGTCGAACGCCGGGTTGATCGCCGAGCGCGTCAGGTAGTCGTAAGGGTAGTTGGTGTTTCCGCCCGAGTAATTCACGGGCAGGGGCGTCGTCGTTACCCCTGGGTTGAGGTTGGTATCCCAGTCGGCAAGCACTTGGAAGGACAGCACGTTCGACTGGAGGATGTCATCCCCGATGCGACCGGCGCTTGTCAGCGCGGTAAAACTCATGCGGTAGCTCGTTGGTGCTGGTAGCATCTTGGCCACGGTCGCCAGCGTGTTCACCGTGTAGGGCGACGGGTTGACTGCCGGAACGCTGATGACCTCACCATCCGGGGGGGTCAGGGGGGTGGTGAAAGGCGGCAGCAGACTGTTGATGTCGTCGGCGGTCTGTGCGACGAGGCGGTAACGCCGCACGAGGTTGTACAGAGGCTGGCCGCCGCTGGAGGTCTTGGGGTTGCCAGGCATGGGAACCAGGAAGTACGCCACTTCCGCCGCATTGCTCCGGTAGATGGTGCCCCCCGAGTTCACGGTGAACTGATCTTTCTCCGTCGCGCCCGAGCGAATCGACGTGAAGTGCAAGAAGTGGTTGGTGGCGTAGCTCATGGCGTTGCCTTCGGCGTCGGTTCCTTCGGAGGTCGGCTGCGGGTTGTAGGCGTAGAAGAAGCCGCCGCGTGGTGCCGACCAGTTCTGACTGTTCACGTTAACTTTGTGCATGAACTGGTCGCTGAGGCGCACGCCGCGGTTCGGCTTCCCATCGTCCGGGAGGAAGTGTTCGCTACGCATATCCTGCGACAGAGACGCGCTGACGCCATTTAACTGAAGGATCATCACCTTTTGCGAGTTGGCAACGCGGGTGAAGTCCAGCGCCATTTTGAACGCCTCGGTCAGGATCACCATGATCCCGATCGAGAGCGCCATTGCCACCATCATTTCGGGCAGCGTGAACCCCGAGCGGGTCGGACGGTTGCGGCCACAAGTGCGAATCAGGGTCATGGTGCATCTCCAAAAGTCGCGGGCCGAAGTTCGCGGCCGTTATGTGTCGTTTCCAACCTACCGGTTGAAGGCTGACAGTTGACAGCTAACAGTTATTCTTTACGCAGTCAGATTGACACATTCTGCCCCAAAGAGTGTGGCGTCGAGAGATTCTCCGTTCGCCCGCCAGGGGTTTCGTTGCGCTGCGCTTCGCGCAACCCCTGGCATGAGGCGTCAAGAGACACGCAACAGAGCGTCTGCCCCACCAATACCAACTGTGTCAATTCTGGCCGCGAAAAGCATAGCTCAACAGCGAGCGGGTTGACGCGCACCATGCCTTCACCTTAACTCCACTCCGATCCTCACTCGCCTGAGTTCAGCGGCGGGCGGACGTACACGCCGGACACCCCGCGTAGAACCGTGAGCGTGCCGTTGTACGGGCTCTTGTCATTGTCCGTTGGCGTCTTAATCGGGGTCTGGACTTCGAGAATCGTTGTCGCCCCGTTCGGGGTGACGCTCACCACTTGATAGAAGTTCGCGTGCCGAATGCGGGGCCGCGCCGCGCCGTTGGCGGTATTAGCTCCGGTCCCGACCGTGGCATCCATCACCCAGCCACCGGGCTTCACATCCGGTGCGCCGTTGACGGAGATGAACGTCGAACCGGGGGCGAAAGAAGTTACCCCCGGTGCCACGGCTTCGGCCCCATTGGGCACATACATGTGGGCGCGGCGGTCGAACACGACGACCGTCATGGTGGCCGTGGTTTGGTTGCGATTCGTCGGTCGTTGGATCACCCACAACCAGTTGTAGCGCATCTCGCGCTGATTCGCCTGGCCGTCGTCGGTGTACCCGAGGCCGTCCAGCCCGCTGGCGATGTGGAGAGAAACCGCCTGATCGTAGCCACCCGAGTTGAACACGGCCTTGAGCGAGCGCCGGGGCACGTTCGTTCCAGATGAGTCACCGGCCCAAACCTGAAGCGTGCTACTGCGAGCGACATAGCCCATTGGATCGATCACCACAGGGTAACTCGCCTCGTCGGGCAACGCATCCATGAGGGCAGCCCGAACGGCGGGGTGGGCTGCGGGGATGCCGGGCGAAGCGTTCGGGTTCCTGAGGGCGTCAAAGTACGGTTCCGAGACGCCGGTGCCATCAGAGAGTTTATCGACGATCTCGGCTTTCCAGTTCGAGCGGAGGTAGCCGTCGGCGTTCACCGCGCACTGAACGCTTCGATCTTCGCGCAGGGCAATCGCCTGATAGGAGGCGGCCAGCGGGAACATGGTGAGAAGCGCGAGCAACCCGAAGGCCAAGATGGCGAGGGTCACCACGACTTCCGTTAGCGTGAACCCCGGTCGGCGAGTCATGGTTGTGTCTCCGGTCGTGCCCGGCTCGTAAGCCGGGGTCGCCTGTCGGTCTTTGAGCGTTCTTATCGCGTTTATCGTTGCGAACTGGCATCACTGCCCTGAAACTGACTTGCGGGCAAACGAGAACCGGTCCGCTCCCCAATCCACGGGGGCCGCGCCGATGCCGCCCTTTGCTTTGATCCCCACGACCACTTGTTCGCCACCCTGTTGGAGGCTGTTCGGTTTGCCGGGGTCGCGGACACCCAGGAACACTTGGCCGACACCTTGCGTGGCGAGGGTGTAAATCAGGTTGCCGTTCGGGGCGAACAAGATGTCGTAATCCGTACCCACCGCGCCCTGTGGGATGGACATGCCCGCAGACAGATCGATACCCGTGTCTCTCGGGAGTTGGACCGTCGGTTCGCCGAGCAACCCACGCGGCGGGGCGTAGAATCCGAAGTGGTACGTCCGCCACGCCGTCTGGCCGCCGAGTTGCATGTCCGGGTACGAGTCGAGCGTCAGCGTGCCGCCAGCCCGCCGCAGAATGCGGTGCGTCGTCCCGAGCGTGGGCAGAACCATCACCGTTCCCACGTCGACAGAAGACAAATCGGCGACGCCGGTAACGGTACACGACCGGTTGACGATCTGGCCAGTGACTCCAGGTCCGTCGAGCGTGTAGTTGAACTGCACATATTGCGGCGAAGCGGGACCGAACTGGTTCGGCACAAACGCATACGGCGATTCGATGAACTGAATTTCCGTGGCATGTGTGTTGCCAGGGTTCACGATCAACCGCACGCCGCGCGGCATCCCGTCCTTGGCGGCCTTGGCCCGGGCGATTTGCAACGCCGTTTGGACGGTGTTGGCGGCGACTGCGGTGTTGTCCCGCAACTTGGGGGCAAACACCAGCGTCATCGCGGCGAGGGCAGCGATGATCGCCATTACCACGAGGAGTTCGATCAGGGTGAAGCCGGGCCGGCCGTGGCCGTTGGTGAAGCGTCGCATTACTTGGTCCCCCGCGCGCCGACCGACCGAACCCGGAATCCCAAGATGTCGTCGAGGGCGAAGTTGTTGAACGTGCCGTTCGGCCCCGCCGCGTAGGTCGTCAGCACCTTGTTCTTGCCGTCGAAGGTGACCCCGAGGGCGGTCTGGGCGGCGTTCTTGTTGGTCGTGTTGCCCCACGTCCAGAGTTTGCCGGCCGGGTCGAACGGGTCTACCGACTTCCCCGCGCTCAAGTCCTTCGGGTTGACGTAGGGTGCCTGATCCACGTCCGCCAGCGTGGCCGAGGTGAGCCAGCGGCGGAAGCCGACCGGGTTGCCCCAGGAATCCTTGTAGATGCGAACCGTCATGTTCGTCGTGATGTCGAGTTGGGCACCCGTGGTAGCATCGTCCGAGGCGAACGTGTTGCCCCCGAGCGACCGTAGCGACAGCCCCGCATAGAGCAGCGCGGCCGACACCTGATCCGTCGTTCCGATCACTCCCTGGAACGTGGCGAACGCGACCGGCCGGGGGAAGTTCACGTTGCCGCAGTTAAACCCCGCCGGTGAAGCGACATCCCCGGAAACGTGCGGTAAATATTGCTTCACCCGGCAATACGTCATGAGGGCGGCCGCCCGATCCGCGTCGCCGTCGCAGTACGCGGTCATCGTGTCGAAGTCATTCGTCCGGGCTTGGCGGTCCTTGGCGATCTGCTCGTTGATCCCCTTCAGGGTATTGTCGATGCCAAGTTGCGTTTTGCCGACGATGTCCTCCGTGGCGCGAACCATCGCGTTGACCCGGACCCGTTGCGAGGCGGCGGCCGTTAACGCCACGAGGATGGCGATGATGGCAATCACCACCAATAGTTCGGGGAGGGTGAACCCGGCCCGGCGTCGATTCTTCGCGGCAGTCGTGGAAATCACGGGTACTCTCCTTAGTTAAAGGCCCGCGGCGAGAGCCGCCTTGGAAAAGTTCGCCACATCGTCCATGCCGAACGGGTCACTCGCTGGCAACACGCCGGTGGACCCGAACTTCATGTCCTGCCCCGCCGAGATGATCTGGTAGCCGCTCTCGCTCACGTACCTGCCGCCGTTCTTGTAGGCAAAGGCGCTGCCGGCCGACCCGCCACCGTACGCCGCGTTCGTGTAAGCCCCAGGCTTGCCGTTCACCGCCGCGAAGTACGCGTAGGGAGTGCCATAAGGATCGATGAGCCAGGCTTGGCCATTGGCCGAGAGACCGGCCGGCGCTGTGGTCGTGTAGAGTTTCGGGGTGATCTCCAGCCAAGGCCCCTTGCGGGCCGTGCTGGCGGTCTCGAACGGATTCGAGGGGTTCTGCGAAAACCCCTTGTACTGTAGGGCGGTTCCCCCGGTCAGGAAGAACATGAGCGTCTGGTTGGAGTCCAGCGTCACGTCCGGCAACCCGGTGTTCATCAATGTTGCTCGCGGGAAGGCCGTCTTGAGAATGTCCATCTCCGGTTGCTCGTTCGTGTAGGTGTTTCGCAGCCGGAAGCCGCCGGACGGGATGTTCACGAGATTTAACTCCGTTTTGGCAGCGCTGATGCCGAGGCTGATCTTCTCGATGCGGTGGAAGTTCTCGGTCCGTGTGCCGCTGGCTCGCACCCGCATCACGGCGGCCATGGTCAGACTCACGAGGATGCCGATGATGGCGATTACCACCAGCAACTCGGGTAGGGTGAAGGCCGCCTGTCGGCGGCGCATCGGTGGCGTCAACGTCGTCATGAGCGGGTCTCCTGGGGTGTGTCACGCGGAATCGCGATTGTGATTCCGCGTGACACATTCCACATTACTTGCTAAGCCCTTCGAGCAACTTGATCAGTGGCAAGAACAGTGAGATCACGATGGCCCCGATGGTGAAACCGAGGAACACGATCATGATGGGTTCGAGTAGTGAGATCAACGACTTCACAAGGTTATCGACCCACTCATCGTAGAAGTCGGCGATCTTGTAGAGCATCGTGTCGAGGTCGCCTGTCTCTTCGCCGACTTCGACCATGTTCACGACCATGTCGTCCACGAGTCTCGCTTCCTTCAGCGGGTCGGCGATGGTATCGCCCTCGCGGATCGACTCGAGAACCCGCTGGAACATCCGCTCGAAGACCGCGTTGTTCGCCGTCTCTTTCACGATGTGAATGGCTTCCAGAATCGGCACACCAGAACTGATGAGGGTGCCGAGCGTTCGCATGGTGCGTGCCACGATACTCTTCTCGACGAGTTCCCCGGCCACGGGCACCCACAAGACAGCCATATCCAGCGCGAAGTTCCCAGTTCTGGTGAGTCTCATCAGCTTCATCAAGAAGTAGAGCGCCATCGGGAACAGCGGGATCGTCCACCAGAATTCGGACATCCACACGCTGATCTTGATGAGCGTCTGCGTGGCCCACGGCAGCGTCAGGCCGAACTCGTCGAAGATCTTCTTGAACTTCGGGATGATCGCCACCATGATGAACGTCAAAATGGCGACGGCGACGAAGATCACGACGGCCGGGTAGATCATGGCCCCGATGATCTTGGCCTTCAGGCTCGCGGCCTTTTCCAGGAAGTCCGCGAGGCGCTGCAAGATGATTTCCAGGGCACCGCCGGCTTCACCGGCCTTCACCATGTTCACATAGAGTTTGCTGAACGCCTTCGGGTGCTTGCCGAGCGCCTCGGAGAGCGACGCCCCGCTCTCGACATCTTCCACCACGTCGATGAGCGCGTTCTTGAGGACCGACGGCTTCATTTGCCGTTCGAGGATGCGCAGTGACCGCAGCACGGGCAGGCCGGCGTCCTGGAGCGTCGAGAACTGGCGGGTGAACGTCACCAGCATCTTTTGCTTGACGCCGCCGATGGTGAACGTCTTGCGGCTCTTGCCGGCCTTCTTCTTCTTTTTGCCCTTGCCGCCCGCGGCTCCGGCCATCGCCGTGAGTTTGGTGACGAAGTAGCCCATCGACTTGACTTTCGCCTGGGCTTCCTCCTCGTTGGACGCCTCGACGGAATCTTTCACCTCGTTTCCCGAGGTGTCGAGCGCTTCGTATTTGTACGTCGGCATGTCTACTCCCAAGCGGAATGCGGAATTCGGAATGCGGAATCAAGAAGCCGCAACCGCCTCTGTCAACTGTTTTTGGCGGTCTCCATTGACGCCACTGCTCCAACACTGATTTCATTTGCGACCACAGCGAACTATCTGGCGAGCGAGTTCTTGGCGAGCGAGTTCTTGGCGAGCGAGTTCTTGGCGAGCGGTGCCTGTAAGGGCACTGTTCTTTCACCACCACAGAACTCGCTCACCAAGAACAGTGCCCTTACAGGCACCGCTCGCCTCGCCCCCACATTCCTCGATCAGCTTTCGTCGTCCTGCACGGTTTCGCGGACAACTTCATCGAGTGTCGTGGTGCCCGAGAAGAGCGCTCGCAGCCCGGATTCGCGGAGGCTGGACATCCCGAGTTTGCGTGTGTACTGGCGAATCGCGTCGGTGCTGGCCCCACGACTGACCATGTCGCGCAGGTCGTCGTTCATGAGCATGAGTTCGTAGAGACCGGTACGGCCCTTGAACCCCAGGTTGTTGCACTTGTCGCAGCCTTCGCCGTAGTAGAACTGCTTCCCCTTCACCTGATCCTGGGTGAGGTTGACTTCCATCACCTGTTCGCGGGTGGGGTCGTATCCGGCGCGGCAGTTCTGGCACACGCGGCGGACAAGGCGTTGCGCCTGGATGGCTTCGACCGTCGCCGTGATGAGGAACGGTTCGACGCCCATGTCGCGCAACCGGGTCACGCTGCTGGGCGCGTCGTTCGTGTGCAGCGTGCTGAACACCATGTGCCCGGTGAGGGAAGCCTGGATAGCGATTTGGGCCGTCTCAAGGTCGCGGATTTCGCCGACGAGAATCACGTCCGGGTCTTGCCGCAGGATGGCCCGGAGGGCGGAGGCGAAGGTCACGTCGATTTCGTGGTTAATCGGGCACTGCACGATGCCGTCGATTTCGTACTCGACGGGGTCTTCGGTGGTGATAATCTTGGTTTCGATGTCGTTCAGTTCGGAGATGGCGGAATACAGCGTGGTAGTTTTGCCGGAACCGGTCGGGCCGGTCACGAGGACAATTCCGTTGGGCTTCTTGATGACGGCGCGGAACTGAGCCAGGATGTCGGGCGGCATGCCGATGCGGTCGAGGTTCAGGCCGACGTTCGTGCGGTCGAGAACCCGGATAACGACGCTCTCGCCGAAGAGCGTCGGCAGCACGCTGACACGCATATCGACGGGGTTCCCGCCGACGTTCAGTTCGATGCGGCCGTCTTGGGGCATGCGGCGTTCCGCGATGTCCAGGTTCGCCATAACCTTGATGCGGCTGGCGATGGCGGTGGCGAGGTGACGCGGTGGCGGGACCATTTCGTAGAGCACGCCGTCGCACCGGTAACGCATCTTGTATTCGTCCTCGAACGGCTCGAAGTGAACGTCGGAAGCGTGGTCGCGGATCGCCATCAACAAGACCATGTTGATGAGCTTGCGAACGGGGGCCGAGTTGGCCATTTCCATCGCATCATCAAGATCGATGGAGTTCTCGCGGCCGGTCGAGGCCGACCCGATATCGCTTCCTTCGAGCGAGGCGATAATCCCGGAGATCGACTCTTCTTTTTCGTTCGAGTAGGCACGAGCAAGCAGGACTTCGATCTGCTTGGGCGGCGCGAGAATCGGGCTGACGTTGCGGATGCCGAGCAGGTTCTTCAGGTCGTCCATCGCCTGGAGATTGTTCGGGTCCGAAAGGGCGACCGTGAGCACGTCGTTCTCGAACGAGATGGGCACGAGGTTGTACAGCACCGCCATCTGCTTTTGGACGAGTTTGACGGCGTCCGGGTGTGGCTTGGCGTCTTCGAGGTTGGCGACACGCATGCCGTGAACTTCGGCGGTAGCCTGGAGGAGTTGATCCTCGGTCACGAGTTTGCGTTCGAGGGCGAGGTCGCCGAGGCGGCTTTCGAGCGTCCGCATGTCCTCGTAGATGGCCTCCAACTGGAGGTCGTCCATGAAGCCGAGATCGATGAACTTCTGGCCAAGTTGCTTCGTGTTCGCGTCGATGTGCGTGTGCTTCTTGGCCGGCGTGGGCTTCCTCGCGGCGGGCTTGGGCGGTTGCGCACCCGGCTTCGCGGGCTGACCGGCGACGGGCTTCGTCGGCTGACCGGCGACGGGCTTCGTCGGCTGACCGGCGTTCGGCGTCGCGCCCGCATTAGGGTTCGTCGGCTTCTTTGGCTGGTTCGGGTTGTTCTTGTCGTTCTTGTCGTTTGGAGGCGTCGCCATTGGGTGTTGCCTTTTTGAGAAGAAGAAGGTTCAGGAGTTAGCGGGTTGTGAGTTTTAACTCCACAACCCTGACCGACGACGACTCACCACACACGAACCAGTCACTCATCATCGTCGTCTTCTTCCTCGTCCTCGTCCTGATCGTTATCCTCTTCGTCGCCATCTCCATCTTCATCGTCATCGTCCATGCCGCGTTCGGCCTGGGCGATCTTGGCGGCCAACTCGGTCGGCCGGTTCGACTTGAGCAGCACCTCTTCCTTTTCGCATTGGTCTTCTTTCCACAGCCGGAAGAGCATCTCGTCGAGCAGGAACATGCCGTGTTTGCGGCCCGTCTGAATGCTGGAGTCGATGCGATACGTCTTGTTCTCGCGGATCAGGTTGCGGATGGCGGGGGTGACCACCATCATCTCGTAAGCGGCGATCAGTCCTTCGGGTTTCCGCGGCAAGAGTGCTTGCGAAAGTACACCGATGAGCGACCCGGAAAGTTGGGTGCGAATCTGGTCCTGTTCGTCTTGCGGGAAGACCGTGATGATGCGGTCCACGGTGCTGGAGGCACCCGACGTGTGGAGGGTGCCGAACACCAGGTGGCCTGTCTCGGCCGCTTCGAGAGCGGCGCGGATGGTCTCGAGGTCTCGCATTTCACCGACGAGGATGACGTCGGGGTCCATTCGCAAGGCTCTCCGCAGACCTTCCTTGAAGTCCGGCACATCAATGCCAATCTCGCGCTGATTGATCGTCGATTTCTTGTGCTTGTGGTAATACTCGATCGGGTCTTCCAGCGTGATAATGTGCTTGTCGTAGTTGTCGTTGAGGAAGTTAACCATTGAGGCCAAACTCGTCGTCTTACCGGAGCCGGTTGGCCCGGTGACGAGGAGCATGCCACGCGGCCGAATGATGAGCGACCGAATGGCTTCCGGCGTCCGCAATTGCTCGAAGGTGAGGAACTGGCTTGGGATGCGCCGCAGCACCATCCCGACAGTCCCTTTTTGCTTGAACACGGCCACGCGGAAGCGGTAACCATCAATGTATTCGATGGCGAAGTCGCTCCCTCCCTTTTGTTGCAACTCCTGCTGGCAGCGGTCGGGGGTGATAGACTTCATCAACCCGGTGGTATCATCGTTGTCGAGCGAACCGCCACCGATATCCAACTTCCGCAACCGCCCTTGATGGCGGACAACCGGAGGTTGGCCAACGCTGATGTGCAGATCGCTGGCCTTGATCTGAATCACGGTGGCCAGCAATTTCTCCATCGACACTTTACCGGCCACGGGAAATCCTCGTCCACAGTGAGGTTACGGAACAAAATCACAGTGGAACGACAACGAGCCAACCGCCCCGCCTCACACCCACCAAGGGAAGAGTTGGGACGATGTTCAGCCATGACATTGCGAGTTTGGGAGGAGATGGGCCGAACCGAATGGGTGCGATCCCACTTCGGTCCTTCCTCCCCGGTGTCGCATTATGGGGCCGGGCACGTGTTGTTCCAAAAAAGAGTTTGGAAAAGCTCCAGAAGCCCCAGAAGCCCCAGAAGCTGTCAGCCAAACAGCCAGGATGAACGCTGAAGACTGATCTCGCTCCGCCTTTTCTGGCTGATAGCTGACAGCTTCTGGGGCTTCTGGGGCTTCCCGAGCCATTAGCTTTCAGCCAACAGCAGCGTATCGGCGTGGCAGATGCTGAGAATCTCGTCCAGCGTCGTAACTCCTTTCAGAGCCTTGCCGACGCCATCATCGAGCAGGGTCTTCATGCCAGCCGCGCGGGCCTTGCGGCGAATCTCCTGGGCGGGAGCCTGGGCGAAGGTCAGTTCGCGAATGGTGCCCGTCATCTGCATCAACTCGTAAATCCCCAGTCGGCCACGGAAACCCGTTTGGCGACAGTGGTTACAGCCACGCCCTTTCATGAAGTTAGCCTTGGCGGCAACGTCCGGATCGATGCCAGCGGCCCGGATTTCGCCCGCGGTTGGCATGACCGGTTCCTTGCACTTCACACAGTTCACCCGGGTGAGCCGTTGCGCCATAATCGAGATCACGGAACTTGCGATGAGGAATGGGGCCACCCCGATGTCCGCGAGGCGGGTGATTGCGCTGGGCGCATCGTTCGTGTGTAGCGTACTGAAAACCAAGTGTCCGGTCAGAGAGGCTTGCACGGCGATTTCCGCCGTCTCTTTGTCGCGGATTTCGCCAACCAGGATAATGTTGGGGGCTTGTCGCAGCATTGCCCGGATAATGCGGGCGAAGTCGAGGCCAATGTTATGCCTCACCTCGACCTGATTGATGCCAGGAAGGTAATACTCGACCGGGTCTTCCGCCGTGATGATCTTGCGGTCGGGGCGATTCAGTTCGTTGAGCGCGGCGTAAAGCGTCGTCGTCTTGCCGGACCCCGTCGGGCCAGTCACCAAGAAGATGCCGTTGGGGCGTTTGATCACCTTTTGGAACTTCACATAGTCGTCTTCCCCGAAGCCGAGGTCGCGGATGTTGACCTGGATGTTGGTCCGGTCGAGAATACGCATGACGACTGATTGACCGTGAACCGTCGGAAGCAGGCTCACGCGAAGGTCGAAGTGTTTGCCACCGACGGTCATCTTGATACGACCGTCCTGGGGTCGCCGCTTCTCGGAGATGTCGATACTTCCCATGATCTTCAAACGGGAGAGTACCGGGGCGAGCAACCGCCGTTGCGGGGCGTCGCGTTCCACGAGGACGCCGTCGATTCGGTAGCGGATACGAATGCGGTCGGAGAACGGCTCGATGTGGATGTCGGAAGCCCGGAGGCTGATTGCTTCCTGGATAATCAGGTTGCACAACCGGACGACCGGGGCGTCGGAATCCTCGGCCGACGCGAAGTTGGACATCGACTCGGTCTGGGTGAACTCGATGGCCGTATCGGTGAACTCGACGAGCATGGAGTCCACGGATTCGGTTTCGCTCTGACCGTAGTTCCGGTTAATCGCTTCTTGAATCTGCTCGGGCACGGCGAGAACGGGGACAATGTCCTTGTTAAGAATGAACTGGAGCTTCTGGATGGTGTCGTAGTTAGCCGGGTCCGCGGTGATAATCTTGAGCGTGTTGCCGTCGAGCGAGAGCGGCAGCACCATGTTTTCGCGGGCGACCGACTCGGGAACCAGTTCGATGACGGACTTGGGGATTTCGAGTTCCGCGAGGTCCACAAACTGCATGCCGTGCTTTTCGGCGATGGCGGACATCACTTCAGCGGGCGAGGCGTAGTTATGTTTCGCCAGCACGTCTTGGAGCTTCAAGCCCTGGGCGCTGGCGATGCTCTCGGCCTCGGCGAGTTGGTCGGGGCCAATGATTTTCTTCTTGAGCAGAATGTCGGTAAAGTCACCGCGTGCCTTGGCCATGAGCGTACTCCTGCGCGTGCGTAGGGGAATCCGGATTGAGTGCCGGGAGGGAAAGTCCGTGTGAAAGTTAGCGAGGCTCGCGGGCGAATCATGACGTGGAAAGGGCGTTTCGCCTTCAAGCGTTTGGGACGTATGACATCAAATGAAAAGCCAATGAGTTCAGCATGACTTCAATCGCGGCGCGATTCAAGAGAAAAGTGGCGTGGAATCTTACCGAGTGCGGCAAAACTTCCGGGAACGCCGAATTGTCGTCGGAAGTGAGTTGCGATAAATGGACCCCGGCAAGCCTCACGCCAGGGGTTGCGCGAAGCGCTCCACCCCTGGCTACCATCCAACGCCCATCCGGGCTAAGAAGGCTCCAGAAGCTGTTCGCCCCAGAAGCTATGAGCAAGCACAAAACCAAGGATCAGCACCGACTTCCGACGACTCGATGCCCAGCTTTTCTTGCTGAGAGCTTCCAGAGCTAATAGCTTCTGGAGCATTTTGCAGCCCAACGGGCGACCGGCGAGTAGCCAGCGGGTGAAGTGTAGCGCAGCGGAACGAAACCCCTGGCGGCGAACCGAGAATCTCTTGACGCCAAACCCTTTGGGCAACATGGGTCACTTGAGACCGCCGAGTGAACATTTACCGATCACCCCGCGCGGAAGACAGAAACGGCCCCCGTGCCGCTGCCGGCCGCGAGCGACTTATCGTCGTGGCTCCACGCCAACACGGTCGCTTCGCCGCTCGAAAACTTGAAGTTGCCGATCTGCGGGCCGCGTGTGTTCGTGGGTTGCCAGAGGAAGACGCGGCCGTCGTTCGCGGCAGAGGCCAGCAGGAAACCGTGTGCTTGGAAAGCCACGGCGGTTAGGCTGGCATCGTCGGCGTGGCCCTGGAACATTTGTGGCTTTGAGCCTTCCGGGCCGCGCGGAGTTGCCCGAGTATCCCAAAGGCACACGACCGGGCCACCACCAGTCGCCAGATAGCGAGACGAGTAATCCCAGGCGAGTTCCCGCACCTTCGTTCGGTAGCCCCACATTTGCAGGTCGGTTGCCTCATCGTAATACCAGAAGTGGACCGTGGAATCCTGATTGCCGTGGGCGAGAATCTTACCGTCGGGACTCCACGCCAGCGCAAGCGGTGAACCCTTCCAGGCCAGGAGTTTAACGGGTTCCGTACCCGTAATGGGATCGTAAGTCGTGGCTGAGCCGTAGGCGAGAAGTGTGAGGTGGTTGGTGCCGGGTCGCCAGGCCATATCCATGACGGTGCCGGCTTGCGGGGGGAGTTCACGCAGGAGTTCGCCGGCTGCCGTCCAAACGCGGACTTTCTTCCCGGCGGCCGTGGCAAACATCTGTCCGCTTGGGTGCCAGACGACCTTCTCGGCCCACGCCGCCCCTGCTTCCAACACACGCACTTCCTGACCGGTGCCGGTGTCCCAGAGCCTCACTTTGCCGTCTTGCCCCACAGAGGCAAGGGTGCTGCCCGTGGGTTGCCAGGCAATCGCGGCCGTGCCGAAGCCGTGGCCTTTGAGTTCGTGCGTGGGCTTTCCGGTGGCTGCATCGAAGATCGTGACGGGGCCACTCACGGCGGCGGCGGCGAGGTATTTCCCATCCGGCGACCAGGTGATGCCGATGGCGTGGTCCGCGACCGCCGCTGTCCAGGCTGTGCGGAGTTTGTTCTCGGGCTTGCCGAAGATGTTTAGACGCGGCATGGGAACGACTCCTCCGGAATGAATTGGCAAATGATTCCGGTTGATGTAGGAGTTCCGCCACCGGGTGTATTCTACCCGCGGCCCGCTGCATTCCGGCGAAAAAGCCGCGCTTCGTTCACGTTCCTGGCCGGTAGGTGGCAAACGAATTCTCGGTCTCCCAGAGCGTCACTTCCACCACGGGGAGACCGCTCGCAGCCGTGCGGTCGAAGATGAGTTTGGCGATATTCTCGGCGGTCGGATTCACGTCCAACACCACGACGGGTTCGCCCAATCTGCAAAGCTCCGGGAGAGCCGGGTCGTCGCGGTGCAAGATCATCCGGTGGTCGAGCGCCTCATCGATCCACGAGCCGACGACCCGCTTGAGTTCCGAGAAGTCAACGACCATGCCGAGGGCGTCGAGGCCCGGCGCTTCGAGCGTGATGACGGCTTTCCCGTTGTGCCCGTGCAGGTTGCGGCACTTCCCGGCGTAGTTCAACAGCCGGTGCCCGTAACAGAAGTGGATTTCTTTCGTCACTCGGAACATGTTTTTAGTGTGTGGTGTGTGGTGTGTGGTGTGTAGTGTGTATCGTTTCCCAGGCTTTCGACCTGGGCTGACAGAACGAGTCCTTCAGACTCGGAGAAGGTGCCGGTCATCGCCTTGAAAGGGCGTTTCTGTCAGCCCAGGTCGAAGGCCTGGGAAACGATAACCGGTCAAATACTTACGCAAATACTCATTACTCATCACGCATACACGGTCGGGTCCGGAACGCCTGCGTCCAGGAAGGCCGTGCGGCGTTCGTGGCACTTGCTACAACGGCCGCAGTGAAGGTTCCCAGGCCGGATACACGAGAATGTATGCTCCAGTGGCATGGCCGATCCCCGGCGGATGACATCGGTTTTGTGCAGGGATTCGTATGGCCGGATGACGCGAACCGCGCCGCATACGGATTCGTTCACGGCTGCCGAGAAGCGGGCGAAGAATTCGGGCGTGGCATCCGGGAACGGGTTCACGGCGAGCGGCGCGAGGGCTATCTCGGGGACGCCGTTCAAGTGGCACCAGAGCAACGGCTTGGCGAGAAGTAGGACGTTGCGACCTGGGAGGAAAACATCCTCATCCGGCGTACCGGCGGCCGGCACACCTTCGCCCGTGAGGCTCCAGTGCTTTCCGTAGAGGTCGGCGACGGGTTGATCGAGCGTCACGATTGGGCGGAGGTTCGAGTTGCGGATCGCGGCCAGGAAACGGTCGAGATAGATTCGCTCCGTGGCTTCCCAGGCCAGGCCCGTCCGAACATAGATGGGGAAGACGACTGGGTAAGCGCGACATGCCTCGGCCAGCATCACGGCGCTGTCGAGGCCGCCGCTCACGAGGACGGCGAGCGGTGCGGCAACTTCGTGAGCAGCAGGGGGCCACCCCGTGCTGTTGGAGCTTGTGGAGTCGGCGGAGTGTGGGTTGGTCGTCACTTTCGCATTGTAGGTGCTGCGTTCACGATCGGACCAGTTCGTACCCGTCGGACCAGAAGCCGACGCCGTTGTTTTGGCGGTCCCCCAGGAGGACCACCAGGCACACCGCCACCAGGCATGCCGCCACCAGGCATGCCGCCACCAGGCATGCCGCCACCAGGCATACCCCCTCCACCGCCGGGAGTCGATCCGGTGAACACGCCGACGAGGCTGCCGATGCTGTTCTTAAGGGAATTGGTCTCTAATGCCACGCTGACGCTGAACGTTTCGCCGTTCGCCTTGAAACTCAGGTAATCCTTGAGCGCGTTCGGGGCGGTCTTCCCGGCTCCAGTCTTGTTTGCCACGCTTTTCCACCAACGGGGCAACTCTTTCTCGTCGTCCTTGATCCACTCTTTGTCTTTCCATTTCTTGACCTGGTTACTGGCGGTCTCGGAATCCTTGTACCAGGTAATCCACTCGCCACGGATTTCGCGGGAGCCGACGCTTGCCTTGTACCCCCCGCCCTTTGACCCCTGCTGGATGCTATCTACTTCCTTCCTGAACTCCTTCTCGTCGTCGCCATCGGATTTCTGGAGAACGCCATCGCCAATGCGGGGTGAAGGCTTGCCTTCGAGGTAGAACTGCCACACCGTGCCGCGAACGAGTTGTTTGCCAAGCGGCCCCGCTCGCACAAATGTCGTCGTGTCGAGGTTCTCCTTGTTGCCAATCAACATCGCCTTGAATTTCGCGTCGCTAATCGCACCACCGCAGAAGACCACGAGCCGATCCGTCGGCGCGAACACCCGGAGATTGGCGTAACCCAGTTCCGGAATGGCGGTGATCGTGTAGTAATCGACGCCATTGGCCGTGTATTTCTTGGCCCCCGGCATCTTGCTGATGAGGCTCTGATCGAACTTCGTCTTGGTCCGCATGATGGTGGCGTCCAACCGGCCACCGTTGGCCGACCCACCGGAGTACCCCGAGCCTTGCACGACGTAATCGATGGCCTCGTCAATTTTCTCCTTGCCCAAGGTCACGGCAAAGGCGTCGCCAGCTTTCTTGAAACCGGTGCTGGCGAACGTGACCTCGCACGACTTGTAGAACAGCGGGTACTTTTGCAGGTGCCCGATGTTCAGGCCGAACACGACCTCGCACTCGTCGGGCAAGTAAGTCATCATCTCTTGGGACGACGATTTCTTCGTGAAGAACCAGATCAACGCGCCGCCAACGGAACCGATGAGCATGACGGCGCTCACGATGATGGCACCCAACAGCAGTGGCGACGTCTTGCGCTTCTTGCTTTTCTTCTTCTTCCGCTTCTTGGGTTTGGGAGTTTCCCCACTCGCGGGCTTCTTCTCGTCCTTCTTGAGGGTCTCGGCGGGCTTCTTGTTGGGGGATTTCTTCTTGAGTTTGGGAGCGTCGCCGCCGGCCGTCGCCGTTTTGCGGGGCGTGTCTTCCTCAGCCGCGCCGGCGTGGACGAGGTTTTCTTCGCAGGCGAAGACGTGCTCGCACTTCGGGCACTCAATTTCAGCATCCGGCTCCGGTTGTTCCGAGAGCTTGAGCTTGGTTCGGCACTTGGGGCAGCGGAGTTCGACAGCCATGACGGGATGAACTCTGGTCCGCGGGATCGCATCAAAGAATCCGAAGTAATGATCCTACCGGGCGAAGGGGGGCGAGGGCAAGCGTTATCTGAGTCCATCGCTTGACGTTTCCGCTTCGAGGCGTCAGTCTAGATGGAAAGCTGTCCCAGGGCTTCCGCCCTGGGCTACACAAGACGGCCCCTTCCGGCGGAAAACCCTCATGTGTCTTCGCCCTGAAGGGGCGATTCTGTCAGCCCAGGGCGTAAGCCCTGGGAAGCGATAGCCTCCCGACGAGAACTTACGGAGTCGTTCCGATGCGAATTCGCGTACTGATTGCGGTGGTGGGTTTGGGTGGGCTTCTCTCGCTGGCCGCGATTGAAGCACCTGCCCAGGAACCGAAACCGGTCGATCCCACCAAGGCGGCCCTGCCGGCCGACGTTGTTCCCGCCGCGTTCCGGATGTACATGGTCAGCGACACCCGATTCCCACCACTCAAAAACGACGATGGGACAGCCAAGAAAGGGGCGGACGGGAAAGATGTACAAAGCCCCAAGAACCGAGCCGGGAAGATCCATTGCCTCGTGTGCGAATACGGGTTAAACCCGACCGTCGCCATCTTCGTCCGCAGTGAGGCGGGGTTGCTCGGGGCCGACAGCGGCGTAGCGAAACTCACCCGTGGCCTCGACGGCTTAATCCCAAAATACCGGGCCGACAAACTCGGCGGCTTCGTCGCGTTCCTCCGACTCGAAGGTGGCACGAAGGTTGTGGCCGTGAAGGTCAAACGCGCCGATGGCAGCGAAGGTGAGGAAAAGGTCGAGCAGGATCTGGAATACCCCGACGACGAAAAGCGAGACAGTTACGCCAAGGATATTCGGGACTTCGCCGGCTCCTTGAATGCGCAAAACGTTCCATTTGGGCTGGCCCCCGAGAAGTCCAAGGCTGTCACCGCGTGGGGAATCAAGGACACGGACGAAGTTACCGTTGTGGTGTACTACCGGATGCGGATGGTTACGAAACCCTGGGCGTTCGCCAAGGTAGCCGACCTCACCGACGAGAAAGTCGCCGAAATTCTCAAAGCCACCGAGACCGCAATCACGGGCAAGAAATGACTCGGATGATTGATGATTGATGATTGAAACAGGACGCTGTTTAGCGTGAGTCCCAACGGACCACGCTTTGCCTATCTCACGGAACACCGTTCAGAAACCGTTGCAAGAACGGCCGTAGCGTTGCCTCGGGGTACAGCACCCAGGGGTAATCGCGGCGCTGCAACACGCCATTCGCGGCCACCTCAACCCGCAGATGCTCCAACTCCACTTCCGCTTCCGGAAGCTGCGCCGCGACACGAGGCCGGAGTCGTTCCGTTGCGAGTTGCAAGGCGCGGAACCACGCCTTTCTCGCGGCGTGGTCGGTAGTGGGTGGCTCATTCTCGGCGAGCGCGGTCTTGCTTGCGAGCAGGTCCGAAGCGGAACCGGGCGGCAGGTGCCGTTGCGGGTTCCAGTGCAAATCGCGGACACGGCGAGCGGCCTGCTCCACATCGTCATCGGTCGAAGCGAACCCAGGCAGCGGCAAGTGCAGCGTCGCGGACATCACCTGATACGCCGGCGGTTCGATGCCGAAGTAGTCGCGGATGATGGCGTCGGTCACCTCGTCGTACTTCCCGCCGCCAATGCCGTGAATGAAGAAGTCGCCGAGGCACACCCGCGCGAACAGCGTGAGCGTGAGCGCACGCGGCCGAAGTTGGTGGACGTCAGATGCCGGGGTGGCTCGCTCACGCCGGCCATCTTGACTGGTGCGAACCCAGAACGGTGCTTCGCCCTCGGCGAGTTCCGGCGCGGGGTGGTTCGCACTGCGGATGTTATTTGCTTTGCGGTAAGCAAGAATCGCCGTGTTGTACGCGACCCGGAAACGTGGTAGGTCCGCGAGAATATGACGGGCGAATCGGCCGAAGGCTTGCGTCCGCGAAAGACGACTGACGCCCAGTTCGCGGTTACAACAGCCCCAGGCGCACTCACGCTGCCGGCGCATGGCTGTGAAGATTTGTCCGATGTTCGAGGCAAGTGGCGGTGTTTGCTCCCAAACCTTCGCCAATAGCGGTTCATATCCCCAGTTCGCCCAGTGCGGTTTGACGTGTTCGGCGAATGCCTGGAATTGCTCTGTGTTGGAAATCTCGCGGTCTTCGTAAGGCACTTCGCCGGTGAACGTATCGTAAGCCACCGGTTCCAGGTGAACTGAAGCCGCATCACCGGTGCGGAACACGGGGAAACGGATCGCGGTGCTTTTCAGTGTGTCGGCGTCGGCGATGAGGTGGAGCGGGATGCCGTCGAGTTTCTTGGCGAAGGCGTGTAGCGCGAAGTTCTTAACCCACACGCCGGGGTGCGACAATTCAGGCTGGTGGCCCGCGAGTAGTAGCGGGCCAGTGGCATTGCCATCCGCGCCGGCGAGTACCAGCACTTCCCGACGGGCCAGCGCTCGTAGTTCCCGCAACGGCAACCTACCGACTTGCACATCAGCGTGGTTAAGCCGTCGGCGATTCGCTTCGACGAGTGCTTGAACCGCGTCGAAGCTCGGAGAAGCGAACACTTCACCGTTGCTCGTGGGCGCTCGCAGCGGAGGCATTAGCGGTTCCAGCGTGGTAAATGTTCTGTGAAAGTAGGCGACTCGCTCCGCGAGTCGCCATTTCTTTGAGTCTCACCAAAGCAGTACGAAGGGGTGGTCACTCGCGGAGCGAATGACCTACGGCGACAACGCTACCCAGATGGGCATTAGCACAACTCCGGGCACACGGTTGGTGTCGCGGCCGTGAATGTCGGCAACACATCCTGTTCGGCCGACGCCAACACGCCACGGTAGTAGACAAGCCGTTGCTCGGGGTCATTCATCATGCCGCCGAACGCCCGGTTCGGGTCGAGATACAACCGGGGTACGCCGATCTCCTTGACACGCAACCGCTGCCGGGCGGCCTGCACCCACAGTTGGAGCGGCATGCCCCAGCCCGATTCCGTGATGTGTAGTTTCGACAAAGCCTGACGCCGATAAGCCTTGAAGCCACAGAACGAATCGGTCAGGTCGAAGCCGTAGCGTGCGTTGATTTCCCGCGTGATGGTGGCGTTAATGAACCGGCGATCCGTGGGTGCCGGGGTGTCCTGGCGGAAGTCGCGGAGGTAGCGCGACCCGGAAACGATGTCGCAATCGTGGATCGCTTCGAGCAGCACGGGAATGCGGCTCGGTTCGTGCTGCCCGTCGCAATCCATCGTGACGAGGACATCGTAATCGTGGGCCAGGGCGAAGTCGAACGCCGAGGCGATGGCCGCGCCATACCCGCGATTCTTGGGGTGATTCACGCGGTGCAAGTCGCGTTCGGTGTCGAGCAGTTCCGAAGTGCCATCCGTGGAGCCGTCGTCAATCACCAGGATGTCTGACGAGTATCGGCGAGTGGTGGCCAGCACATCCGTGAGGTGCTTCGCCTCGTTGTAAACCGGGATCGCGGTGAGTGTGCGCATGGAGTTCGTCCGGATGCGGTGGGGTGGTGCGGTTCTGAAGGCCCGACCCATTATTAGGGCGGCGTGAAGGGGAAGTGCAAATTAGGTTCCGCCGCGTGTGAAGGAATACCGGAAGGCAAACCGCAGTTTACAGCGTTGTTGCGAGGTGTGAAGGCAATTGCGTTCGATTTGGTGCGTCGAATTGGGCAGGCAGGGAGATTTGAACGTCAACC
>Ga0105046_10004300_pt1 | contig 22652 bp, 22 predicted proteins | sample MAT03_FD_78385 | JGI IMG/M metagenome (GOLD analysis project Ga0105046, IMG submission 78385) | Freshwater microbial communities from Lake Fryxell liftoff mats and glacier meltwater in Antarctica - MAT-03 (megahit assembly) | ecosystem: Environmental > Aquatic > Freshwater > Ice > Liftoff...
AGATTATGAGACTAGAACAACAGCTTCCTTTCCGCGTTCGAAAGAACGCGGCCTCATTGAAGCTGGGCGACACCGACAACGCCGATTGATTACCAGCAACTTTCCGCGTTCGAAAGAACGCGGCCTCATTGAAGCCGACTATTTGCTGCCTTTACGGCGGCGAGCGTTCAGGCTTTCCGCGTTCGAAAGAACGCGGCCTCATTGAAGCGTAAAAATCTCGCCGCTCTTTGAACCTGAGGTACCTCTTTCCGCGTTCGAAAGAACGCGGCCTCATTGAAGCGTTGTTATTCTTGTCATACACACGTCACCACAACCCCCTTTCCGCGTTCGAAAGAACGCGGCCTCATTGAAGGAAGCGGTTTGAATGGTTGCGAAGACTGGTGCGGCATTGCGGTGGAACATTGCGATAGTGCGTCGTATGATGGCGTTGGTGAGCGATCGCCTGATCGTGCTGAATAAGAGAGCTTTGGATCGCATCGATCCGGCTCTTTTAATGGACTCCCGATCTGCCTCCTGGGATCTGAGGACAGCATTTTTGAAGCGGAGAAGTAGTGCAAAAGCACTGGTTAATGTCGGATGTACTCTACGAGATACAATGAAATCTGCGAACTTAGTTCGTTCGCCGTTGTCATCTCGTACTAGCTTGCATCGTAGCCAACTTTCGTTTGCGATTGTTTTGGCCGTCAAATGACCTGTTGGTTCGCGATGAGAATGATCATAGAGATTGATCGATTGATTGGATTTTTGAAACTGGCATTCAACTTATGAATTCTCGACAATTGGAAAAATTGGGTGTGCCTGCATTCTGCGCAAAGGAAGCGATCGTTGCGATTCAGCGACTGGTGAGCGAGCAGAAAATTCGCAACAAGGAAATCAAAGAAACGGTTCAGTTGGTGGTCGCAAGCCCACAAGCGTTCCTCTCCGATGAGCACTGGGGCCAATTGGCACAAAGTCTCGTTGAGATCGTAGCAGAGCCAGTTGCACGCGAACCGATTGCGTATCCGACGTGGGGTTCGAATATCGATCAAGCAGCGCATGCCCAGATGCGGTTGGCATGTCGGCTACCCATGGCCGTTGGCGCTGCGTTGATGCCCGACGCGCACGTTGGTTACGGACTTCCAATTGGTGGCGTGTTGGCAACGGCAGGTGCGGTCATTCCGTATGCGGTGGGTGTAGACATCGCCTGCCGCATGAAACTGTCAGTACTCGATCTGGAAGTGGCGACCTTATTGAAGAACCCGAGCCGATTCGAGGATGCTCTTCAACGCGGAACTCGATTCGGTATCGGTTCCACTCATGAAACGCCACAAGACCATCCGGTGATGGACCAGGACTGGACGATTACGCGTGCGACTCGCGAAAAAAAAGACACCGCGCGAATGCAGCTCGGAACCAGCGGTTCCGGCAATCACTTCGTTGAATTCGGAACATTGACTCTTGCGGACCGCGATGATTCCCTGGGCCTTGACGCAGGGGTATACACGGCGCTTCTTAGTCATAGTGGAAGTCGTGGTACGGGCGCAAGTGTTTGTTCAACTTATAGTTCCATTGCCCGTTCACGACTGCCACGTCAATACGGCGACGAGTTCGGCTATTTGGCGTGGCTTGATATAGACAGCGAGGCGGGCCAGGAGTACTGGGCCGCAATGAACTTGATGGGTGACTACGCGGCCGCGAATCATGCGGTGATTCATCGGCTGGTCAGTAAATTGCTTGGGGCTAGAATCATTGCCGGAGTTGAGAATCACCATAACTTCGCCTGGAAAGAGACGCATCATGGTCGCGAGATGATCGTGCATCGCAAAGGCGCGACCCCGGCTGCGGCTGGCGAGTTGGGCGTGATTCCAGGATCGATGGCGACTCCCGGGTTTGTGGTTCGCGGTCGCGGTAATGTTGAGAGTTTGGGCTCGGCATCACATGGTGCGGGCCGCCGGATGAGTCGTACCGTTGCACGCAGCACGTTCAACTGGAAAGCGGTCCGCAATGATTTGATGGCGAAGGGCGTTCGTGTGGTTTCCGCCGGCGCTGATGAAGTTCCCGGTGCCTACAAGGATATCCATCAAGTGATGGAGGCGCAGGCGGACCTGGTCGATATCGTTGCTCGCTTTGATCCCAAGGTTGTCAAGATGTGTGATGACGACAGTCGCGCGGAGGATTGAAAATGGGGGTTGGCCGTAGCGGTAGATCCTAGACGACGATTCGCCAGCATCGATGGATGCGGCGGTTGCGGTAATTTGGTGGCACCGTCTGATTGCTGATCTCATGAATCTGCTGGACGCTGAGCGATTCAGTGTCTATCTTGAACTGTCGAAAATTGTTCGAAAAAAAGATCACCCCGCCGGGCTTCATTAGTAGGACAAGTTGCTGCAGCAGCGGGACTGCATCTCGCTGGATATCCCACAGCGTTTCAGTTCTCTTGCTGTTGGAAAACGTGGGCGGGTCAACGACGGCAAGATCATAGGTCGGCCCGCGACGATGGTTGTAAACAAAGTCGACGGCGCTCTCGCGAACGAAATGATGCGCCGGATTGTCAAAGCCGTTAAGCGACATGTTTCGCTTGGCCCAGTCAGTGTACGTATTGGACCAATCGACGGTGGTCGTTTCGATCGCACCACCAGAAGCTGCGTATACGGAGAAGGAGCCGGTGTACGCGAAAAGATTCAAGAACCGTTTTCCGGCGGAGATCTCTCGAACCATCCCGCGAGTGATTCGGTGATCGAGAAATAGCCCGGTGTCGATGTAGTCCGATAGGTTGACGACGAAACGCAAGTCACCTTCTGTGACTTCCAGCTCGTACTTGAGGTCAGCGATATGCTCATGCTGAGTGGTTCCGGCCTGACGACTGCGCCGTTTGAAGAATATCTTTTTTGGGTCGACCTCCAAAACTTCACAAGCCGTTTTCGCCATAAGATCGAGCCATCGCGAATGCTGGCCAGCGGTTCGTTGATACGGCGTCGAGTATTCGGTCAAGTGGAGATGGTCGACGTATCGATCGACTACTAGCGGTATCTCGGCGATGTCCTTCTCGTAGAGTCGATAGCAAGTGATTCCTTGCTTGGTCGGGTAACGACGCAGGTGTTTCGAAAGCTTCTCCAATCGACGACGGAACAAGTCGGCTTGCTGGAGTGATTTTGCCGCGTCGGCGTTATCGCTCAGTGGGCCGGCGGCCGTCGTTTGAATGCCATCACCATCGCCGTGTTCATCGAAGTCCTCGTTGTCGCTTGCGGATGGATTCATGTCGATTCCGGTGGCGAGATCGCCTTGTCGTAAATTCGCAAGATCTTGGTTCTTCTACCACCGGCACGTTCGATCGTGTTTCGACTCAGTCCATTGCTCTCCAGGACCCAGGAAAACTCACCAACTTCGATGCCATATGCGATGGCGTCTGGCAAAATACGCGAGAGGGTGACGAGGCCTAAACCCCATTTTTGATATTCGGGTAGCACGTTTGTACTGATCAACCGAAGCCGCTTGAGCTTTTTTTTGCCGAACAACAAGTGGAACCATCCGAACGGGAACAACTTGCCATTGATTCGCTTGATGATCGGATTGAAGTCGAGCAGGCCGAAACCCGAGCCGACGGGCCGGCCATCGATCTCGGCGATGCTGGTAAGTTCCGGAACGATCAACAATTTCAGCCCTTTAGCTTGATGAGCAACTTCCCCTTCGCTCATCGGGACATAGCCCCAAGTCCCTTGTAAAGACTGGTTGTAAATGTTGAGGAACGTACGAACGTCCTCATCAAATCTTTTTCGATTGATCGGTCGACACACAACTCCGAAACGTTTTGATGCTTCGTGAATCACGAAGGCAAGTTTGGGGTCGAGTGTTTCAAGCATACTCATGTCAGCATCATAACTGAACAGGTCTTGTACCTTTTCGAAACCTGCAGCGACCAGCAGCGCTGCGTAGTAATCTCGGTTATAGGGAATCATGAACGTCGGTGGCGTATCAAAGCCGTCGATGAGGAGCCCGCAGTCATAGTTAAGGCTAGGATTGACCGGCCCACGTACATGCGTCAAGCCTCGCTCGCTTAGCCATTCGGATGCCGCCGCGACGAGTTGTTTGCAAACGCTGTCGTCGTTCACACACTCGAAGAAACCGAAGAAGCCGAGGCCATCCTGATAGCGATCGATGTGTCCCTTATTGTGAATCGCCAGAATCCTGCCAACGGGTTTACTGCCTTCGAAGGCAACGAATGCTTGGCAGGCGTTGCTTTCATAAAATGGATGCTTTCGAAAGCCGACGAGCTCATCTTGAACTTGCCAAATCGGTGGGACCCAATTCGGGTCATCCCGATACAAGTCTTTCTGAATCTGGATGAATGCTTTTCGGTCGGTGGACGTCAAGCATGGACGGACGGTAACGAGCATAGATAAGACTTAAGTGGATGCGGTTCGAGGATGGGTCGATACGATGACAAACATTAAACAACGTGATGAGCCGAGATAGTCACTGACATTTGATGGGATTGGCCAGGACTCACTTGAATCGAATTGGTACCTACGTTCGCGGTCTCGATACAAACCATACCGGGCCATTCGTCGTCGCCAAAGTCGGCCATGCGAGAACTTTTTTCAATCCAGGGATTCCATATCACGGTCGAAGACGAATTCTTTTTCGCGACCTCAATCGTTCGTCTGAAACCGGGGTCATTTAACACACAGGTCGCTGTTGTATCGAGATACACGCGATCGCATTCACCATCAAAGAGAACGGACTTTCCTGTTGCGGGTTTGACCTTCGCGCTGTCAACTTTATCGACGAACCCCGTTGCCTCGAGGCCGGCGATGGCGATCTGGCGAACGTCGCTAACGGTAAAATAGGTGTGTAATGCTTCCTCAAAAGTCGCAGGTTGTGTCGCCGTTTTTTTCAGTTCGACATGAAGCGTCAATTGGAGCGATTGGGCGAACGTGACATCAAGCTTGACTAAAAAATCATTGATTTCGGATTGTAGTTCAATCGCAACGGATCCGTCGCTGAGCGCCTGCGTCGAAATTAAGCTCCAGAGCGTCGTGCGAGCAAAGCCGTGGCCTGGTGCTTTGGGATCCGAGGCGAGCGGGCCGAACCAAGGAAAGCAAATCGGGATACCACCACGAATGGGTTTTCCGGTCTCAAAAACAGATTTTTCACTCATCCATAGGACCGGCTTCTGACCTTCGGGCTGAAAATTTGTGACGTGAGCGCCCTGCATATACAGTTCGCCTTGGGACAACGGAGTTCGGATCACGGCCTTTAGTAAGCCGCCATTTCCCGCTTCGAATTTGAGACCATGGACTGCAAATTGCGATGAAAGCTCATGAATGCTCGGAGGCATATTGGTACCCGATAGAGTGAAATTGGTATCGATAGGACCCTTTTTTTACCAAAATCCGCGTCCGATTTTCTCCCCTTGGCTAAATATGCGTCTATCTGCGATACTTCGACACCAAGTTTATCGGAATTACACTCCAACCCTTTACTAGCTGATGTGGCGACGAGTTTGACGTCGCTCCAGCGCACTATTTGAGTTTCCCGTCGTATGTACAAGAATTTTTCGCCTTCGGCCCTTGGAATCACTGGACGGCAAAGCGAACTGATCGAATTGGCCCTGACCTACGGTTTTCGTGGCATGGACATTGACATGTCTGAAATGCGTCGCCGTGCGTCTCGTAGCACGCCAACGGAAGCTTTCAAGTATTTGAAGGCGACAGACCTGTCGATCGGTGGTTTTCGGCTAGATGTCGATTTGGACGCCGATGACGAAGCATTCAAGACGCAACTTGCGGCGCTTCACCCGGTTGCCGATTTGGCATCACAATGGAAGGTCAAGCATGGCTTGATGATGGTTCCTGCCGCGACAGATCGAATGCCCTATCACGAGTATTTTGACTTCGTAAAGACTCGTCTAACGCAAATCGCCGAAGTTCTCGCTCCCCGAAAGCTTCGCCTTGGCATCGGTTTTCGTGCCGGAAAGGAATTGGAGACGGACAAGCAGTTCCCATTCGTTCGCAACGCCGAAGGTTTGATTGCCTTGGTTAAATCGGTCGCTGGCGAGAACGTTGGCTACATTATCGATTCTTGGGACTGGTTGGTCAGCGGTAGCACCATTGAGCAGCTCAACGAAGTTCCGCCAAAGAAGATCGTAACGACTCGTCTTGGGTCGGTCCTAGAAGGCGTCGCAATCGTCGACGCAACGAGCCAGGACCGCGTTTTGCCGGTCGTCGTCGGTCCCTTGAATCATGTCGCATTTGTCAAGAAGCTTAAGTCGCTGGGTTACGATGGTCCGATCGGACCATCGGCAAGTGCAACCCAGTACAAGGGTGAGACCCGTGAATTCATTGTCAGCAATGGTCAGGAACTGATCGATGACATCCTGACCCAAGCGGGCATCACCGTGCCTCCGCGTCCAAAGGATACTCTGTCGCAGTACCCAGAAGAGCCGATCATGGTCATGTAGAGCGGGCAAAAGCCTCAAAATTTTTCGCGGTGATGACGTACTCTCGCCGCGACTGTCTCCATCGCTTACCCTAGACAGGTCGGAAAGACCAAGTCAACACGAGGGTAAGCAACATGAATCTGTTCACAGAACTAATCGCCCAGGCAATCCCACCACAAGTCATCTGGTTGATCGTGGCCGTCGTGGCGGTGCTGGTAGTCATTCTCATTATCGGCATCATTTTGTCGAGCTACTTTGGACTTTGGATTCAGTCGCAGCTAACCGGCGCAGACATTTCCATCTTTGATCTTGTCGGAATGACATTTCGGAAAGTCAACGCCAGGTCCATTGTTCGAAGCAAGATCATGGCAACGCAGGCTGGATTGACCGATCCCGATCTGACCAGCCGCGCCCTCGAAGCTCACGACCTCGCCGGTGGTAATGTTCAGCAAGTCATGCGGGCATTGATCGCAGCGAAGAAAGCGAAAACGATCTCGCTCAGTTTTCGTGAGGCGACTGCGATCGATTTGGCAGGACGTGATGTACTGGAGTCGGTACAAACGAGCGTATATCCCAAAGTCATCGACTGTCCTCCCCGCGGTTCTTCGAAGCCTTCGCTCGACGCGATTGCCAAGGATGGAATTCAGTTAAAGGTGAAGGCTCGGGTGACGGTACGCGCCAACTTACAGCAATTGATCGGCGGAGCCACGGAAGAAACGATCATCGCACGCGTCGGCGAAGGGATCGTCAGCGCGATTGGTAGTTCTCAAAGCCATAAGCTTGTGCTTCAAAATCCAGACGTGATCAGCAAGACGGTGCTTGCGAAACGACTCGATTCGCAAACGGCGTTCGAGATCGTGTCGATCGACATTGCTGACATCGACGTAGGCGCGAACATCGGGGCTCGATTGCAGGCAGACCAAGCCGAAGCAGACACGCAAGTGGCTCGCGCGGCAGCGGAAAGTAAACGCGCCCAGGCTGTCGCTGAAGAACAGGAAATGATTGCGAGGATCGAAGAGTCTCGTGCGAAGGTTGTCGAAGCCGAAGCGGCGATCCCTCGAGGCATGGCGGAAGCGTTTCGGAGTGGCAAACTCAACATCGTCGATTACTTCAAGCTGCAAAACATCAACGCGGATACCGATATGCGTAAGGCGTTGGCGAAGTCTGCAAAGGATTCGGTTAGCGCCACTAGCCAGCGATTAGCATAGAACTCGTATTCGGGAAGCCTCACCATGCCCAACAATGACATCGAAGAGTTCCTTCGGCGAGCGGCCCAGCGTCGCCAAGCGAAATCCTCTCAAGCACCGGCACCATCGCCTCCGCCGGCTTCGGCTCGCCCCGAGTACACCAGCGCTAAATCAGAACGAATTCCTCGAAATCGTGATGATGAGGCACCTATCCAGGCCGTTCTTGTTGATGAAGACGTGTTCTCTGAGTCGGTTGCGGACCACATGAAGGGGCTCAGTAAGAAACGCGCTCAAACGACTAAGCAATCGGATGAACGTCGCGCCGGCGGGACCGTGAAGCCCGTCGAACCGCCTAGCATGGTCTCCGGCGATTCGTTCTATGTGGCAAAAGAGCGAGCGCCCAGTGTCGCTCCGCAAACAGTTGTCGGTGATGCCTCCGGCTTTACGGTCGCCGATCGACTTGTCACGATGCTGCGCCAGCCCGAAGGCATGATGCAAGCGATCTTGTTGCAAGAAATTTTGAAGCGTCCTGAGGATCGATGGTGAGTTGTGAATACTGATGGTGTTTTCGGAGTGAAGCCTGGGCTCAAGGCGATCGGTTGGGTTGGAACGGGAGTCATGGGGCAGAGCATGGCTGGTCACTTGCTGGCCGCAGGGTATCCCTTGACGGTCTACAATCGGTCCGCAGAGAAAGCAAAGGCGTTGACTGACCGCGGAGCAAAGCAAGCCGCATCACCAGAGGAAGTCGCGGCTCAAAGTGACGTTGTGTTTACGATTGTCGGATATCCAAGCGATGTGCGTCAGGTCATCCTCGGTGACGAATCGAAGCGCGGCATTATCGATGGAATGAAGTCGCGCGGTGGCATCGTGGTTGATATGACAACCAGTCAGCCGGCACTTGCCATCGAACTTGCCGAACGACTTGGTCAGGTCGGTATCGCGAGTATCGACGCGCCGGTCAGCGGAGGTGACATCGGTGCAAAAAATGCGACGTTGTCGATCATGGTAGGGGGAGACAAAGTCGCGTTTGATTCCGTACTTCCCTTGTTTGAGTGCATGGGAAAAACCATTGTACACCAAGGTGGTCCGGGCGCGGGCCAACATACCAAGATGGTCAACCAAACGCTCGTCGCGGCCAACATGATCGGCGTATGTGAAGCGTTATTGTATGCCGACGCGGCTGGACTTGATGCGACCACGGTGCTCAAGTCCGTATCATCAGGGGCGGCGTCGAATTGGGCGTTAATCAATCTCGCGCCCAAGATTATCAACGGAGACTTTGCGCCGGGCTTCTACGTGGAGCACTTCATCAAAGATATGCGAATCGTGTTGGAAGAAGCCTCGCGGATGCAGATTGCGATGCCGGGGCTGGCGTTGGTAAGTCAGTTGTACGCAGCCGTCGCTGCTCAAGGACACGCAAGAAGCGGCACCCAGGCTCTCGCGTTGGCACTGCGTAAGCTAAGCAATCGAATCTAGAGTCCCTTTGTGCGTTTTCCGATGTATAACCTCAAGCACCGGCTTACCCGTCGCCTTGTAACGATTGCCATCGCTACTTGGCTTATCAATTCCAATCTCTCTTCACATCATGCCTTTGCGGACGAAGGCATGATTCCGATTAGTGAATTGGCGAACGGCAATCTCTCGGAGCGTGGAATTGAACTCACAGCGACTCAACTCTTCAATCCCGATCAGATCAGCTTGGTGGATGGCGTTTGCCGCGTGAATGGTTGCACTGGCTCATTCGTTTCGGAGCAAGGCCTCATCATCACGAATCACCACTGTGCCTATGGTGCAATCCAAAAGGCCAGCAGCACTGAGAATGATTATCTGCTCAACGGATTCAAAGCCCAAACGCTCGTGGACGAGATTCCAGCCCCCGACTACACGGTACGGGTTACCGAAGATTACTTTGACGTGTCTGCCGACGTCCTTGCATCCGTCACTCAGGGCATGACTTTTCTTCAACGGACCAAAGCAATCGAAAAGCGAGGCAAAGAGTTAGAAGCGACGGCAGAAAAAGAACATCCCGGCTTGCGCGCCGAAGTGGCTGAGATGTTTACGGGAAAGACTTATGTGCTCTTTCTTTACACTTATCTAAAAGATATTCGGCTTGCGTTTGCCCCGCCCCAATCAGTCGGGAATTTTGGCGGCGAGGTTGACAATTGGATGTGGCCACGACACACGGGCGATTTTTCTTTCATGCGAGCGTACACGGCCCCCGACGGTTCCTCGGCGACTTACGCAGCGAACAACGTTCCGTATCGACCAAAGCGTATGATCCGAATCGCTCCTCAAGGTGTTCAGGAGAATGATACCGTGTTTCTGTTGGGATACCCAGGAAAGACGGCACGTCATAAGACCGCCTCGTTTCTTAGCTTCGAACAGAACGTTCGCTTGCCTGCGATTGTAGAACTTTACAACTGGCAGATTGACTTGATGACCGATGCTGGGAAGGAAGATCGTGCGATCGAGATCAAGCACGCGTCACGCATTCGAGGCCTCGCCAATGTCGAAAAGCGATCGCGCGGTCAACTTAAAGGACTGCGCAAAGCAGGCATCATTCGGACGCGCACGGATCAGGAGTCACAACTGCAATCGTTCATCGAGAGCGATTCGGATCGCCGAGCAAAATACGGAAGCCTATTGCAAGAGATCGATGCGACTTACAGAGAAATCGCGGCGGCAGCCGAATTTGAAATCAACCTCGATCAACTGCGTTCGGCAAGTCGCGCGTTTGCGTTTGGGTTCACGCTGTACGATGCTGCGGTGGAGAGACAAAAGGAGGACCTTGATCGCGAACCTGACTACATGGATCGCAACTGGGTCCAAACGGTCCAGCAACTAAAGACGTCACTGGCCGACTATCACGCGGCAACGGATGCGAAGATGTTGGCCGGCATGCTTCAGCGGCTTCGCAAAATCGACGCCTCGAAATCGAACGTCGCACTTGCACCGTTAATCGAGGTGCCGGTCAAAATTGATGCCGTCGCAAACGATTTGATCGAGCGCACGCATTTGGGCAAGCCATCGTTTATCGACGCTTGTCTCGATAAAACGCCTGACACACTTGCCAAAATTGACGATCCCTTGTTGCAGTTGGTCGTCAAGTTGTATCCGAGTTATACCGCCATGCGAGAGGCCAATAAGGCTCGCGAAGGCCGCCTTAGTCAACTGTATGGCTCGTTGATGGAGATCAAACAACAGTTTCTCGCAACCAGTTTTGTGCCCGATGCCAACGGTACACTGCGACTTACGTCCGGCACCATCCGCCGCTACTCGCCAGAAGACGCAATCATCAAAACGCCGATCACTACGCTCGGCGGAGTTATCGACAAGACGACGGGGACCGAGCCGTTCATTACGCCAGACGCCGTGATCGAGAAGTATCGAGCAGGCGAGTTTGGACCATTCCGTAATGAACAAATCGGCGATGTGCCGGTCGCTATCCTGTACGATACGGACACCACCGGTGGAAACTCTGGCAGCCCAGTCTTCAATGCTCGTGGCGAGTTAGTAGGAGTCAATTTTGATCGTTGTTTTGAAGCGACGATCAACGATTTTGCGTGGAACAAGGACTACAGTCGGTCGATCGGAGTCGATATTCGTTACGTATTGTGGATCACGGGAATCGTGTACGGTGCCGATCACCTATTGAAAGAAATGGGCGTGACGCCTGCGCAATAGCGGCGCGATCAACCAATCTTCAGGGAATTCTTGAACGTCGCTGGTAAGGATCGAGTGGGAAATAAGTGTCCAGTACCATTTGCCAGGAACTGGCCCTTCGGGTGCTTCGCACAAATGGTACCGGACACTTATTGCCCGCTCATTGCTAAGGTACAAAGTTCCTTAAGAACAACTCACGCAGTGGATTTGGACACGATTTACAACCGCTTGGACATCAAGCGTCCAGCACTGGTTCTTGAGAAGTTGGTTGCGATCAGAGTCGTCGCTTCGGCGGTGTTGTCGGTTGCTACACTCCGCTGCAATGAACGAATGCGACGATCGGCCAAAACAGGAATCACGCTCGCGAGCAGGTGCCTCAGCGCGGTGTCATCCGGTGACAACGCCGTTGGTTCACTGGGGTGAGACCAGGCGCCAAGAATGGCTTCGCTCGCCGGCATGACAGATGCTTCTTGATCACTTGTCCAGACATCGATGGTTGCTTTGATCTCGTTCGTGCGAAGGTCGACAAGCGAGTACCGTTCAACATCGAAGTGGATCATCCCTGCGGCAAACTCGGGCGTCAAAAAAGGTACGGTTTCATTCTTTATCTTCATCGTTCGGCGAATCGCGAGAAGATCCCGACTGACCGGTTGTCGATAGTTCGAGGTGCTTACTTCCCATCGATCAAACCGCTTCTTTTCCTGATATCCTGCGGCTTCCAAAAGCGTGTTCGTTCTGTCATCGGCAACATCAACACCGACACCATGCCCGACAGGGTCGAGTCCTTGATATCCTCGACCGCTACGGAAGTGTACCCCCACCTGAAGTTCGTTCATTCCGTCAATCAAGGCACTGCGTTCTGCGAAAGCGAGCATTTCATTCGCCGCGGCGTCGGCGTCGGGGCCCGTCAAATAGCAAAACGCCTCAAGCGAGCCTACGCCATCGGCCCCCGGAAACCATTGGCACCAGGCGATCGGCTTTCGATCCAGAATCGCCACCAGTAGCCGAGACGGTTCAAAAAAAAGTCTCGCGGCAACGGCCTGCTCGTAGATCGCCTCGTTCACCGCTGGAGGACTTCGGTAGGTTGCATGATGAATGCACCAAATGTCCGCCAAACGAGGCAGGTCGGCATTTAGAAATGAGCGTATTTCAAGCATCGCTTGCCGCGACGGTTACAGTGTTTGTTTTTACAGGTTCACATTTGCGCCCTGACAGCATCCGGATTCCTCCTTTTGCCGCCCGATTGCAGCCTGACGCCTTTTGCGTTTTTTTTCAACACCCCATCCACGCGGCGAGGGTGAGTGAGATACCTACTAAAATGCGTTTTGTCGCCTCGAAAAGTTCGGTACCTTGAGGGCAACCGAGTTGACGCTCACGTCGTGGTCGATCAACTTGCGATTGCGAAGGATCGAGCATCGTGGACGAGAAAAACTTAAAAGCCCGTATTGTAAGATATGCCAAGAAGCACCGTCGCCGAATTACCGTCTGACATCCGAGCCCGCTTAGGAGCGTGGTGGTTCATCGGCTCGCTAGTCATTTTCTTTTTTTCCAGCATCTTAATGTACGGGATCTATGCCTACTCGCGACGCGATGATCCTTTTCGCGATGCACCCCTTCCGCTTTCCTTCCTTGCCAGCACGATTTGCTTGATCGCAATCAGCGCCATGGTTCACCAAGCGACCATTGCGGTAAGGCGGGATCGTTGGTCGAAAACAAGCTGGTTGCTTTCGACCAGCACGGTCGTTGCGATCGTTTTTTTGGCAGTCCAGGTCTTCGCAATGCTAGAAATGCTCGACGAAACCGTCGGGGCGGCGGGAAATGGCCGTGGAGTCGTTGGAATGGTCGTCGTGCTCGCGTTCCTGCATGCTCTGCACGTCGCCGGGGGAGTCATTTCCCTTGCCATTGTCGCCGTGGGAGCGGCAGTAGGTAAATATGACCACGAGCGTCACTTTGCCGTCGATTTCGCTGCCCAATATTGGCACTTTCTGGACATCGTCTGGTTGGTCATGCTCGCCGCCTTCTGGGCAACAACCGGCGGTTTTAAGTTCGGGTTGTAACGGCTGTGACTGATTCGCTTCAAATTCTGACACGGCCATGTCGATAACCAAACACATACTTGACTAAAATGATCATCAATGTACAGTTTGTCGTTGTCAGCTACTTGTTCGAGGAAATTAGTCATGGTTGCTATCGCATTGCGGGCAGGATCGACAATGAATCATTTGCTACCGACGCTTCAAGGCCAGCCGATGCTGCGAGTGGTATCCGAGGATCCGGCGGAGAAAGACCTTCGGGGAGCATTGGCGGCGGATCCTCCGCTGTACCCGACAGAAGAATTTTCGGCTGAGTTGGCGAGGGACAGCGAGCGGCTGGAGACGGCAACACCGCAGGAAATTTTAAAATACGCGATCGATCGATTCGCTCCGCGATTCACGATGGCCACGGCGTTTGGTCCGGAAGGCATGACGCTGATTCACATGCTCGCCGAAATCGGCCCCAAAACGCTGATTTTTAATCTGGATACCGGATATCAGTTCGCCGAAACGTTGGAGCTTCGCGAGAAGGTGAAGTCGCGATATGGCATTGAAATTGAGCTGAAAAAGCCAAAGACCACGGTGGCAGAATACGAAGCGATCCATGGTGGTCCGGTTTACACGACGGATCCGAATCGATGCTGCTTTGATCGCAAACTCAGTGTGCTTCACGAAGCGGCCAAAGGGATGCATGCCTGGGCGAGCGCGATTCGCCGCGACCAGAGCACCGATCGGGCTCGCGCGGACATCGTCGGTTGGGACCACAAGTTTCAGCTCGTGAAGATCAGCCCTTTGGCGAACTGGACCAAGCAATTGGTTTGGAAGATGATCAACGACGAGGGGATTCCTTACAATCCGTTGCACGACAAGGGGTTCTCGAGCGTGGGTTGCTGGCCTTGCACGCGAGCGACATCGCTGGGTGAAGACGAGCGAGCCGGTCGTTGGAGCGGTTTCGAGAAAAAAGAATGTGGCCTCCATACTTCCTAAGGATCCAGCCATGCAAATACCAGCGCGGGTACATTATGCAGCCCTTGCGATGATGGAACTGGCTTCGATGTCCAATCGTGACCAGCCGCTTGCGATTCGCGACATCACCCAGCGGCACGGGATTCCACAGCCGTTCCTGGTCCAAATCTTGCAGCAATTGAAGACGGCCGGGTGGGTCACCAGCACACGCGGAAGTCAGGGCGGCTATCGATTGTTGATTTCGGCTCGGGATTTAACGCTTCTTGATGTGGCCGAAGCGGTTGGGTGCCAGGAATCGGGTTGCAGTGCCGAGTCAACTTCCAATGCAGCATCACGCCAGTTGAAAAAGGTGTGGGATAAGGCAGGCGATGCGTATCGAGAGGTTTTGGCCTCCGTAACGATTGCGGACCTGCAGCAACGATACGAAAAAGCGGACTGTTCGATGTTTTACATATGACTTTTCGGTTCCGCGAGTTGTTTTTGTGATTGGCTCGGCCCGCAAATCTCTGTTCGTTTTGTTATTATTTCGAATTGCTACCCGAATGACACTTTTGGAATTGTGACGACTCTTCATGGCGACGGTTCTTGACCTACGGCGGATTGATGATCCACGTGACAGCGTTCATCGAACCGTAGAGGCGATCGTTCGAGGACAGGTGGTCGCGATCCCAACGGAAACCGTTTATGGGTTGGCTGTAGACGCATTGAATCCTGCGGCGGTAAAGCAGTTGATCGAGTTGAAGGGTCGCGCCGCTTCGATGCCGCTTGCCCTGGCGGTTCGTGGCGAACAGGCGATCGAAGACTTTGTCTGCCGATGGACGCCTCTGTCCAAAAGATTGGCTCGGCGCTGCATGCCCGGGCCACTAACGCTTGTTGTGCCCTGTGGTTCTCCGATGTCGATCGCGACAAGGTTGCCACCATCCATTCGCGAGATGCTGATGAGTGAAGACGATTGCATTGGATTTCGCGTCGTTTCGCATCCGGTGATCTGTCAGTTGCACGAGTACCTTCGAGGACCGTTGGTACTAACCAGTGCCAACCTAAGCGGCCAGCCGCCAGCGACCCGTGGTCAGGATGTTGTTGCGCAGTTCGGGGAAACGGTTCCGCTGGTTTTGGATGACGGTCCAACAAGGTATGGTGGTGCTTCGACCGTCGTTCGTGTGATCGACAATCGATTTGAAATTCTAAGGCATGGTGCGATCGAGGCTGCCGCAATGACTGAGTTTGCTAAACCGATGATCGTCCTGGTTTGCACTGGAAATACGTGTCGAAGTCCGATGGCTGAAGCAATCCTGAAAGACCTACTGAAAAAAGCCGGTGGCGGTCTGGAGTCGGTGATCGTTCTTTCTGCGGGTGTTGCGGCAAGCGACGGTGCGATGGCAAGCTCGCAAGCGATCGACGTGATGGAAGAGCGCGGATTGGATTTATCCAACCACCAGAGTCGTCCCCTGATCGATGCGATTGTTGATCGCGCGGACTTATTGCTAACGATGACGCGTGGACACCGCGCCGCGATTATTGCCGCTTGGCCAGATCGTGCCGATCAAGTGCAAACGCTTCGCCGCGACGGTGGCGATGTCGCGGATCCTGTCGGTTCATCAGTCGATATCTACAAGCAATGTGCGGAACAGATCGAAAGGGAACTTACGGCTTGGATCGCGAAGCTGCCGTCCGATTTCTTACCCGTCAATGTTGACAGTTCGAGTTCAGAGCACCGCCCCGTACCGACCATTAAACGCGATTCACAGGAGTCGGAGTAATGCTAAAAATAAGTTTTGCGAGTGATCATCGCGGTGTCGGTATCAAGGGGCGAATGATTCAGAAGCTGATCGAGTGCGGGTACGAGGTCTCCAACGAGGGAACGAATTCCGATGATTCGGTCGACTATCCTGACTACGCGATGCTTGTCGCTCGGAAGGTGAGTTCGGGTGAAGTCGATCGCGGTATCTTGATTTGCGGAACCGGGATCGGCATGGCGATCGCCGCGAACAAGTTTGCCGGCGTCCGCGCGGCCCCTTGTTACGACGAAGTCATGGTTGAGTTAAGTCGACGTCATAACGACGCTAATGTCCTCTGCTTGCCTGGTGATCTGATCGGTGAACGACCGATCGATGACTTGGTTTTGATGTGGTTGAGGACTGAGTTTGAAGGCGGGCGACACGGGCGGCGCGTCGAGAAGATTCAATCGATCGAGAATGGTCGAGGTTTCTAGTCGCCATGAGAGAGATCATTGGCCATCGCCAGCAGATGCAAGGTTTTGCGAATGCCATCGCGAAGGGCCGGCTCAGTGGAACCTTCTTGTTGGTGGGGCCTCCCGGCATTGGAAAGACAACGGTCGCACGAACGATTGCCAAGGCCCTGCTCTGCGACCGCATGGATCAAACCAGCAGCCCCAGAGACCGAATCCGACCATGCGGTGGCTGCGAAAGCTGTGTCCAGGTTGAAGCCGATTCGCATCCTGACCTCGTGCAAGTCCATAAGCCGGAGGATCGCGCCTACATTCCGCTTGAGCTCCTGATCGGACCGCCTGATGCGAGAATGCAAGAAGGCTTCTGTCGTAACATACGGCTGCGCCCGTTTCGTGGCACTCGAAAGATCGCCATTCTTCACGATGCCGATTTTTTAAATGAAGAAGGTGCTAACAGTCTGTTGAAAACATTAGAGGAGCCTCCGCCCGATGCGGTCCTATTCCTGATCGGTACCAACGAGCAGCGTCAATTGCCAACGATTCGTTCGCGATGTCGTATCGTTCGATTTCTGCCTCCGACCGGTGATGATGCTCGAGCGTTGTTGCTTTGCCACGGCGTTGATTGTGATGCTCAGACCGCTGACAACGCCATCGCGCTTTGCGGAGGCGACTGCGAAGCGGCAAAGTCCTTGCTGTCTGGCGAAGCCGATTCGTTCCGAAAGGAGTTCACGAAGCAATTGCAGTCGCGACCGATGCCAGTAGTTGAACTTGCGAAAAACGTGACCGCCTACGTTGATGACGCCGGCAAAGAAGCGGCTCAACGGCGTGATCGTTTGCGAGATGTGTTCTCGATCGCGACGGCTACGTTTCGTGATGAGTTAAAGCGAGTCGCGGAGTACTCCGACCGGCTTCCGCAATCGATTTATCGAATCGATCGAACCATTGACGCGATCGGGCAAATTCAGCGGAACGCGAACCAGTCGACGCTTATCGAATCCTGGTCCGCCGATGTCGCTCGTGGCCATGATGTTTAACTCGCGGCGACGTGCTCATGCTGATTTCGCTTTGGCTTCACCTCGATCGCGGTGTCTCAACTGGTCTTGATCGGTGTCGTACGGTTTGTCTGACGGTCGATGAGCGACCGGGTCATTGCCAATTTCTTCCGAGTCAGGTGGGAACTTCGATAGTCTGGGAAACAAAGATCGCACCGCGGCATAGACGGCGATGGCTGAAAATGTACCGGCGGCATCGGCGGCAAAGTCGCGGATATCGGTGGTTCTGCCACGGACGAAGCCCTGGCTCAGTTCGTCAAACGCTGCGTAACACAATGAAATGGCTGCGACCCACGCAAATTTTCGAACCACACTGGTGCGTGTCGGTATAACCCAGCACAGCAGTGTCGCCAGGCCGAAGAACCCGCTGAAATGCATCAGCTTGTCGGATACATTGGGAGACATCACCATCATGGGCGGGACGTGTGTTCCCGTGAATAGTGCGATCCAGTAGACGATCAACACGCAAGTTGCGAGTCGAATCCCAAACAGCGAAATTTTTGTCAGCGGTCGCATTTCAAATCGCTTAGTATTATTTGCGTCCAATCTGCGACAGGGCGTCGCAGATTGCCTAATGTAACACGAAGGCGTGAAGAGTCTCGAAACTCTTCCGTTAAACAATTGAAAGATTTGTCACATGCTCTTCAATCGTCATATTTTTCCGCCGGGCATCATCACAACTGGCTTATTCCTGATGACTCTGTTCTTTACGACGTCATTCGGCACTCCGTCATTCGGCCAAGAGCAATCGTCAGGCCAGGAGGCCAGTAAGGCTCTCGTTTTTACCGAGAATTCGAATTGGAAACCTTGTCATTTCGGTGGCGATGGTCCCATCGAGATGAAGAGTGAAGTGCTATCACTTGGATTCGGCGATCCATTCACGGGGGTTCGATGGGAAGGTGATTTTCCGAAACAGGATTACGAAATCACCATGGAATCTCGCCGTGTCGGCGGGTTCGATTTTTTCTGCGGCTTGACCCTTCCCGCAGGCAAAGAACGTTTCAGCTTGATTCTGGGTGGTTGGGGTGGATCGCTTATCGGCCTATCGAGCATTGACGGATTGGATGCGTCTAACAATGAAACCATGATGATCCGCGACTTCAAGAAGGATCAATGGTACAAAATTCGTGTGCAAGTGACGGCGAAGAAGATTGTCGTTTGGCTCGACGAAGAGGAGATCATCAGCATTGAACGCGAGGGGCGAGTTTTTGACGTACGCTCGGAGATGGAAGAGTCGACACCAGTCGGAATTGCAGCCTATCAATGTGAATCGGAGGTCCGAAAGGTCAGTGTTCGCTCACTACCTTCAGACAAGAAGCCTAACGAACCAGCAACTCCGCCGGCGACACAGCCATGATTTTTGAAGCTGATGACGGAGGCGAAGAGGAAGACGGACAATCCTTTCATCCCGATGCCGATCAATGGGACCAGCACTGGATGAAGCGTGCAATTCAACAGGCTGTCGCGGCTCGAGAAGCCGATGAAGTTCCTGTTGGCGCGATCATCGTGCGCGAAGGACGTGTGATCGCAGAAGCACACAATGGCCGCGAACAACTTCGTGATCCGACTGCCCATGCGGAAATGATCGCGATCACGCAGGCCGCTGCCGCAGTTGGGGATTGGCGATTGGAGAACTGCACGCTCTACGTGACCCTTGAACCTTGTCCCATGTGTGCGGGGGCAATATTGCTGGCCAGGATTCCGCGGGTGGTGTTTGGCGCTAGTGACCAAAAGGCGGGAGCCGTCGTGAGTCTTTACCAGCTTCTGAACGACCCAAGGCTCAATCACCATGCAGACGTCGTAGGAGGCGTTCTTGCGGGTGACTGCGGCCAATTGCTGACGAGTTTCTTTGCTGCCAAGCGAGCAATGGGGAAAAAGTAAGCCCAGGATTCCTATCCTTTCTATCCTTTCAAAAAGCCATTCAGTAAATGCGAAACTGTGACGGTTTTAGGATTGACACTGGCAAACTAAGTTCATCCCGCAGCTTCGGATCGACCGATACTACCGGCACAACCCAATTTTCTCACGGAGCGCAGGGCCTTTTTTCAAGGCCAATATGGAAGCCGTGTGAAGATTGATTGGGTCAAGCATCAGCGTGCTGGGGAATCTTCGATCAAGTGTTTTTGGTCGTTGGGGCATCATCGCAACAGGCACGCTGCGTCGCATACGAACGAACGCACAACGGTGGGACAAACCATGTCGGTACGGAAGCTTGCGCTCGCGATTGCATCGCGGGTTAACGGATTGCGAGAAAGATTGATTGCTGAGCCTCAGGCGAAGCTCCGAACCGTTGCACTCGCCGGCGCTGCGGCTTGTCTTGCGAGCATCGCAGGTCAGGAACCGTGTTATGCCCAGCAGCATACGTCGCCCTTTCAAGATCCTTTTGCGTTCGACCCAGACTTCAACTGGTTCGAGCCGATTTATCAGGCTGACTTCGAGGATATGAAGCCTAAAAAACGAGCCAACCGAGGGTGGTTCGCAAGCTTCGATCGGATGTACCTTTATGGCTCAAGGCCAGAGCAAGGCCCCGGAGCGACTAAATTAGACAGTGGTTGGGGCAATCGATATGACCTTGGCTTCATGACCGATGAAGACAACGGCTGGCAGATGACCTACATGGACGTCAATGGCCCGAATCAGTACGACAGCTTCGAGCGGCTAAGGTTGAATCAGCGTAACCTCACTCAGAGTACTACATTGCCACTTCCCACAGGCGGTGGAGGTGGTACGCCAATCTTCAATATTTTTCCGCAGGAAACTACGAATAATCCAGGCTTCAACACGAGATTCGTGGACGTTGCTGACAGCGAAAACGTGGTCGACTTTGATAGTTTCGAGTTGAACAAGACTTGGCGACTGGAGCCGTATCATTATGGTGGAATGCTTGAGCCGCTGGTTGGCTTCAGGTACATGAAATACACCGATACATTTCAAGACATGAACTATCAGACAGGCTTGGTCTCGGATCCTGCGGGTATTGGGCTAGTCCCGCTCAACTTTGGCGAGCGTGTAACGACTCAGACCTCGATCACTGAGAACGACATGGTCGGAGGGCAGATCGGCTTCCGATACTTCAAGTTCCAGGACCGCTTCCGCTACTCAGCAGAACTTCGTGTCTTCACCATGGCAAACTTCCAATCCAATACAAACGCAACCGTCCAAGACACGACCGTCTATGCGGCGACTTCACCAGCGACGCCAATCACCCTCGGGCAGTTGCCACTGGCACACTACCGAGAGAAAACACCCAACCTGTACGGGCGAAATGAAGAGTTTGTCTTTGGGTTCGATGTACGCAGCGAAGTTAGTTACACGCTTACAAAGATGATCGAACTGCGTGGCGGCTTTCAACTGATCGATATTGCTCAAGGGTTGTGGCGAGGAAATCTCACCGACCCCAACGTCCTAAGAGATCAGCAGGCGTTGATGGTAGGGGCAACTTTTGGCATCGCCCTCAATCGGTAAGACTTACTTAGAACCTATCCGAAAACCGTTAGCCGCATGGCGTTAGCCGCGGTCTTCTCCGGTTTTCGGATAGGTTCTTAAGGCACTCAATCAACAAGGCCGCCGCATGAACTCATGCGGCGGCCTTGCTGACTTTGATGATACCGTCGTCAATAACTTGTTGCGAGCTCGCGGATGCCGCCTGCAACTGAACGTCTGGCTGGGATTAAGCCTTTGACGCCAGAGATCGAAGTTCTTCAATCTCTGTTCCCAAGCGATGACGTAGAGGGCTTTCTGGACGCAACTCGTCCAGCAGCTCCTCTGCGCGATCAAGCGTTGCTTCATCGTGCTCGTTTTCGTTAATGATTTTACGGAAACTCTTTTCGACTACAGCTTCGGTTAACAAAACATACTCCTTGGAATGGGACTTGGGCTCAGCGCGACAAATGCGGTCGAATCGATCCGCGATCAGCGTGAACTCTGAACGCCCTGGTCGACCACTTTATTCTAGGAGAAGCCGACGTTGCCGCAAGCCATTAAACGACAGAGAACGTTTAATTGAGCTATTCAGCTGGTAACGAATGTATGGCAGAACGAGCCGGCAGACGTCCCATTTCATCCAGATGGTAAACCAACCGCGAGACCGCAAAGCGAATTTGTTCTTCGCTGTGAAGGCTAGTGATGAAGAACCGCAATCGAGCTGCGGACTCGTCAACCGCTGGATAAAGGATCGGCTGAACGTTGATTCCGTCGGCAAACATGCGATGTGACAGACGAAGCGCAACCAAAGAGTTTCCGGTGATAATTGGTATCACCGCTGTCCCCCCGCTTGCCCCGGTATCAAGGCCAGCATTCTTTGCAAGCGATAGGAAAAGCTCGCTCCTTGCCCGTAGCACTTCAACGCGTTCGGGCTGCTGTTCAAGAACCTCGATCGACGCAAGGGCCGCCGCAGCCGAAGAAGGTGGCAAGCCAACGCTAAAGACAAAGCCTGGTGCGGTATAGCGCAAATACTCAATCAGTGCTTTCGAGCCGGCGATGTAGCCACCACAGGAAGCGAACGATTTACTTAACGTTCCCATCCAGATGTCGACATCGTGTGGATCGATTCCAAAGAACTCGGAGATTCCGTGCCCCGTTGCGCCCATGGTTCCCATGCTGTGAGCTTCGTCAACCATGAGCATTGCCTTGTGGCGACGCTTCACTTCGACGAACGCCGGTATATCCCCATAATCGCCGTCCATGCTGTAAACGCCTTCAACGACGATCAACACCCGACGATATTGCGAGCGGACTTTCGTTAGCATCGCGTCTAGTTGCTCTGAATCATTGTGAGCGAATGGACGTCGGCGGGCTCCTGATAGAAGCGCACCTTGGACGATGCTGTTGTGCGACAAGGCGTCATGAATGATTAAGTCACCAGGACCCACCAAATGTCCAATCGTGGTTTCGTTTGTGGCGTGTCCGCCGACCATCGTGATCGCAGCATCAACGCCGAGCCACTTAGCGATGCGCGATTCAAGCTGACCGTGAACGGGTTTTTCTCCGGAGACTAAGCGGCTGGCAGAGACGCTGGTTCCGTAGGTTTGTATCGCACTGATTGCCGCTTCGCTAACGCGAGGTTCACCGGACATGCCAATGTAGTTGTAGCTTGCGAAGCTGATCATTTCGCGACCACCGATCACAGTCGTGTCGCGAACGACT
>Ga0105046_10004301_pt1 | contig 22648 bp, 17 predicted proteins | sample MAT03_FD_78385 | JGI IMG/M metagenome (GOLD analysis project Ga0105046, IMG submission 78385) | Freshwater microbial communities from Lake Fryxell liftoff mats and glacier meltwater in Antarctica - MAT-03 (megahit assembly) | ecosystem: Environmental > Aquatic > Freshwater > Ice > Liftoff...
AATAACAATGTTCGGCATCCGCTGAGGCAGCTCAGCTTTTTTATCTTCTTCAAAACTATTCTCATCCAAACTCTCCAAAAAGTTGTCTTCACCTTCAATCGGTTTTTCCATAGATGATTCAGAGAAACCTTTTTCCGCAGCTTCTTGCTGTTCTTCGTCGCAAAAAGCATTATATTCCCCAATATTACGCACTTTAAAATCTGCCAACAATTTATATCGACGATTCATTTCTGCAACTGCCCAACGCAACGCAATCGCCGCTTTTGCAGGATCAGTAATTACCGGCGTTAATAAATGCGGAATACCGTTATAAGTATTCAATTCCACTTGCTTCGGATCAATCATAATAAAGCGCAAATCAGCAGGAGAATTTTGATACACCAATGACATCAGAAATGAATTCATCCCCACAGATTTACCAGAACCAGTCGTTCCAGCCATCAAAAGATGTGGCATAGAAGCCAAATCTCCACACATTGGTTTACCCGCAACATCTCGTCCAAGTGGCAAACGTAAATTTGATTTAATCCCTACAAAATCCGTGCTCTCCATAATTTCCCGTAAATGCACCACAGAACGGTGATCATTTGGCACTTCAATTCCCACTAAACTTTTTCCAGGAATTGGCGCTTCAATACGTACAGCAGTTGCAGCCAAAGCTAAGGCCAAATCATTTTTCAAACCCGTAATTTTCGAAAGCTTCACGCCTTCATGAGGTTTCAAAGTATATTGAACCACCGTTGGCCCAACATGAACTTCGTGCATAGCAACTTTAATGCCAAATTGATCTAACTTCGCTTTAATTTTCGTAGCGTTATCACTTAAAACATCGTCATCCTGAGCAATATCCGGCACGGGAGGTGAAAGTAAATCAAAACTCGGCGGCGCCCAAATATATTTTTCATCATCAATTCGATCATTACTCATGGTCAAAGCACGACTTTCATCCTTAATTTCGATTTTTCGTGTCGCAGACTTCATTTCCTCAAGAGCAGCAGGAGTAGCAGCGATGGTCGCACGTTTAATTTGAATTGTGCCTTCCTCTTCATCTTGTGGCATTCCAAAATCACTATCCGGCAAATCCTCAATCTTTCGTGCCAATTCTTCCGCAAACTCCTCTTCATCAATTTCATCCTCTTCCTCTTCCTCTTTTCGGGTTCTTTTGCCTTTTTTCTGCTCATCATTCACACGAATTATTTTCAAATCAGGTTTCAAATATGCAATCACGCGACCTAAAGAAATTTCAAAAGTAAGAAGGAAACCAATCGTAAAAATCACCAGCAAAACTGCCGTAGCCCCAAGTGAACCAATTCGCAGCACTTCCAACAACATAAAATTCACCATAAAACCAATATAACCACCATATTGTCCCTGCTGCGCCAAAGTATAAATTTTATCAGGAGGAACAGCCAAATGCACAATACTTAAACCAGAAATCAATAATAAAAATGCACCCAATATTTTAGAAAGTGCAAAATTAACGCTACGAGAAAAAAAGAAGAAAAGTGCAATAAAGATAAGGAAAACTGGCAATGCATAAATTCCCCATCCAACCACTGGTTGAACCATACTAATCCAAATTTCCCCCGCCCTTCCAAAATTTTTCTGCAAACTCAAAATCGTAAAAATCCCGAGCCCTAAATAAAAAACCGCCCAGATTTCCTTCAGCACTGAAGTTTTAATTTGCAACGTTAATTTTGTCTTTTTTCTTTGAGTTTTTTTCGCATTTGTTCGTCGCCTTTTGGCCATAGTCTGCACAGCATAAAATAAAACCTGGTGAGCATAGAGAGCTTCTTCTACTATAGCGAAAAATCACGGATGCCGCAAACCGATAATTCCATTTACAGCTGAATCATTTCAATAAACTTGGTTGAGTCAATGTGAGAAAGTAAGCCAGACATAATTCCAAGCGTCTTGACGATTTGCACAAAAGTTCCCGTTAAAACAAATTTATTGGCATTACAGAATTCAAAAAAACCATCAAGAAATTCCGAGCTGTTTTTATAACCATTTGATTGGGCATATTCAACCCACCGTTGGCACTTTTCTTCTACGTCTTGAGTTTTATTCTCAATAAAATTCGCCAAACCTTGGCTTACCAAGTGTGAATCTAATTGGAAAAAAGACGCCAGCAAATTGCTCAAATTCACCCTCTCCTGTGGATCAAGTTTTACCACATGACCCGTATCAAGCATCGTAATTTTCAATTTCCCTTGCGCAGTTTTCTTCACTTTAAAATTCCCCAAATTTGGATCAGCATGAAAAATACCATCTTGAATAATTTCCCGCACAATTTCCAAAGCTACCGCTTGCTGAACTTCAGAAGGATTTATACCAAGAGCCGCAAGCCCTTCAAGATCATCAATTCTCACTCCATCAACAAATTCCATCACGTAAATAAAATCAGTATTCAGCTCATGAATAACTTTTGGAACCGCAAATTCAATATTTGAGTCCTGAGCCCTTTGGTTTTGCCCCTCTAAAACCGCCGCCAATAATTGATTATTTTCATATTCACGCTGAGGGCTGATTTCCTCATTCACTTGAGCAAAAGAGATGTCAGCCAAATTATTTGGCAAACTTGTTTGATACAATTGCTTATTGGCATTAATAAAACCAACAATTTTAGCCAAGAACTCACGGTCAGAAGGAAGACTTTGCTTAATCCACGGATGAAGTGCTTTCACCGCCACTTTTTCACCTGCCAAAGCATGTCCTTGATTCCCCTTAAGCTTCGCCTCATATACCGCAGCCAACGAACCTTCCCCGCGTTTTAAACCAATATCAGCAAAAGGCTGCTCAGTATAACTCGACTCCAAATTTTCATGAAAAACGATTTTATCGCTCTGCGTATTTTCATCCGTTAACTTTTTAAATTCAATTTTCCATTCCTCCGGCAAATCGCTATGCGAAGAAAGATATTGACCAGCTTTAATCATCAACGGGCCATAAATTTGGATAATCTTACGGGCAACCGCTGGAATACTGGCATTTTCATTCCGCGTTGCCATCCAAATAGCATGAAAAAGTTCAGCAATTTTTTCTTTCGGACACTCGGTGATAGAAAATTTAATCATCTTCACCATCGCCTCTTTCTTACGAGGAGTAATTTCTTCATTAAATTTTCCCTTTTCAATAAAAAGTTCTGCCAACATAGTGGTAAAAGCTTGTTTATTCTCACCTGCAAGCGCTCCATTATGGCCAACCAGAATTTGCTGAAGCATTTCAATTTGTTCATTTTGAGTGGTAAACGCTTGCCCCTGGTCTAAAAGCAAATCTAAAGAAACCCCAGCTGTTTGGGCAATTACAATAACGCTATCTGGCTCTTCCACCTTGAAAAAAGTACGCAGGATAACGGGAAGATTTAAATCTTTCAACATCCTAAATCGGGGATCGCGCAAACCACCCCCAACACCATGACAATACTCCAGGAAAACAGCTACACCTTCTAGAATTGTATCATCCAACCCTTTTTCAAGATATATTGAAAGCTCCTTACAAAGTTCCACAATTTTTTCAAAAATTTTCGGAGAAGGAAGAAATGTTACATCATCTCCATCTCTCTTGATATGGCCACGAATTTCTTCTAAAGCTTGACTCAATGACTCGAGAATATCCAAATTGATCTCAAGATCCATATTACTTTTCATATCTTTGAAACTCAGCTGAAATAATTTATTTAAAAGTTTATTAAAATCAACCGTACGCCCAAAGAGAAAAAGCTTTTTCAAATTTTGAGCATCATCTTTTTCCAGGCGTTGCTCCAAAAACATACTTGAAAAAAAGCTTTTTTGGCCAAGTAAATATAGCAAGATTTCCTGTTTATCAAAAGTACCTATATGATTCACGGTATCCAAAAAAGTTTCACTCGCCACAACCGCAGCTTCTTCACGCGGCTGAACATTGGTAATTGGCGCAAGACGAAGCAAAGCACTTATTTTTTGCGCTCCTTCCATGGTTGGGGATTTTTCCACCAACGGCTTCAACAACTCATCACGTTCATAGGAAGGGAATGGATAGACCAGCAAAATATGGGCATATTCATCAAAATTTAATCCTGATTTTTGGCAGATGTTCTTCACTTCTGCCAACTGCATTCGGTCATAATTCTGTAGTAACTTCCCAAAACCTTGTGTAACCCGCAACCGATCGAGACGCTTAGAAATACTTTGAGTAAGAATAGGATTCCCGAAAGCAAAAAGCAGTTTACTCAAAAGCGTCACATCCTCACAATCATTTATTTTTTCAATAATCCGATGAATATCATTAATAAATTGTGGAAAAGGCCAAGCAATAATGCGCAAAATCCGTTGATCCCTGAAAGCATTCTTCAATTGATAGATATTCAAAAATTCAGTGAGCTTTTCAATAGCAGAAAAAGGCTTAGCCACAATTTCATCTTCGATCTCAGCAAAATCAAAATAGCCATCATAATTTTGATGCAAAGCAGTATTGCTGCTCCCAATAGTATAAGAAGTTTGTTCCGCCAGTCTTTTCCGGTCTAAAACTAATTTTTCAAAAATCTGCCTAGGTGTATATACATGGGCAAGCCTTGCATAATCCAGGAATTCCAAATTATCTCCACGGGAATTATCAGCACTTCTCACAATATTTGAATATTCACCATGATGATGTTTCCCCTTCAACGTCTCATTCATTTCTTGGATTTTCTGCAAACATATCACCCGGTCTAAATCTTTATTTTGTTGAAGAAATTTGGCAATTTTAATCATTGCTTCATTTACAGGATTGAATTCTGAAGCTAATAGCCGAAAATCGTAGTCCAAAAATTTCTGTACCAATGGATGGCTTAAAGTACCTGTTATTTTTTCAGGATAAAAAACTTGTGGAAGGGTTGTCTGTCGTTTTGCAAATTTATAACCCATCGATTCCAGGGCAGAAAGCAAATCCAGCCAGGTAGCATTTTGGTCTATGGTAAGCATCATCAAATCTCGATGAAACGCAGTTTCTCCTTTATTATTCACTTTAATGTTCCCAATATCTATTTTTTGAAAGGAAGCTTCTTGTCCGAATAAGCTCCTACTCTGCGCTGCCATCAACTTGAAAGAAACTGGAAAATGTTCTTGAAACATTTCCTGGTATCCAAAAGCAATAAACTCACAAACTCCACTCTGAGCAACAAGGTGCGAATAGCGCCGAAAAAGTTCAGACAATTCCTCGTCGGAACACCCACCCTGGACAGCCAGCCTTTCAACTTGATCCAAGAGATGCAAAAGTGGCAATGTCGGCGTTGAGTGATTTTGGCTGGCAAGATTTTCAAAAAGCGACCATGATTTTGTAATTTTCTGGATTTCTGTTGATGCTGCTTTGTTATAATACTCAAGAAACAAGAGTGTTAATACCGGCGATAAAGTTAAATTATTTACAAGTTCCTTAGCTTCATCAAATGACACCTCACACCCATCAAGTGTAAGTCGATATGATAGAATAAGTTTCTCTAATTGTTCAGAAGTTAAGCCTTGGAAATAAGCTTGAAGGTCCTCTTGCCCTTCTGGATCAGCTAAATAGGTTGAAAAAGTAAAAAGTAAGCCGATGGTTTGTTTTTGACTCAAGCGCTGAATTTTAGCAACAGGAGGCAAATCAACAAGTTCAAAATCTGCTGTTGGATCAAGCAACTCCTGTTTATCAAATATACTGTCTCGAACAAATCGCGTTTTTTGCACAAAAGCTTTTTCTCTTGCAGTTGTTAAAAGAATTTTACCACCATGAATTTTACTCTCAAGAACCTCATCTTCCGGAAATAATTTTTTGTAATTTGCTAACTCCTTACTGGCTACATATTTTGAAGTTCCAAGCTTTTCAGGAGGTTTTGAATCTTTATTCGGAATAAACTGCTTCTCAATTCTTTGCAAATGCTGAATCCTTCTGGCCGTTCCAGGATGCGTACTGGTAAAAAAAGGAAAGTCATCGTCTTTCTTTTTTTTACCAACAATAACTCCAGGTTCCTTTACTTTGCGTTTTTTATTATATATTATTGAAGTCATGCGCTGAATTGCTTCAAGGCCATGGCGTACTGCCGCCAAATCATAACCAAGCTTATTCGCCAAAATTAAGGCAAATTGATCACATCTATATTCCTCTTCAAAACTATGCACATGTCCATAAATGGCTTCATCGAGTCTTCCTTCATAAATATGGTTAGTTTGAGGATTCGTACATTGCAAAACAAAATGACCTAATTCATGGAATAACACGCCCATGACTTGATGGAGATCATAGCCTAAAAGCTTTATCAGTTCATCCGTAATCAGGATTTTTTGAAGACGGGGAATAGTAAAAGCGTTTGGGCTATCTTCAATCATATCAAAACGGAAATAATCCTTCGGTAAACCAAGAAATTCAACAGCTTCCTGCAGTGCTATGTTGATTTTTTGGTAATTGGAATCTTTATGATTAACTTTTTTGGAGAACAAATTAATACGCAAATCCAATTGCCGTAGCTGAAATTGTTGATTTTCTGGAGTTCTAATAAGATTCACAGGATTTGGCCTTGGCAAAGCCGATGCAAGCTGAAAATTTGACGGCTGCGCAAAGTTGACATCTTTTAACCGGTTTTTAAATGCCGAGTGAAGTTCTTGGAATTGTTGCTGTGGGAATTCAGGAAGTGGCGGATGATTAATATCGATGGCTTCGGCACGGATATCTGTGTTCTCACCAAGGTGAATAATAGGCATTGCCAGCTCAACTCTTGCGGCTTTTGGAAGCCAGATTTTGTTTCTTTTACTCATAAAGGTGATTACTGAAGCTAGTACTATAGCATTAAACGGGGCAAAGTCAACAACCTGCGCCTATGGGGTATGGAAAACAAAGAAAAGATGATTATAAATCACTAAAACAACAGTCAAGTTGGCTTATTAAAGCCGTGAATCAAGACTAAAGTTCTGCCCGGGCGGGCAGATTGGCGATAGTACTTTTCAATACACCTGATTATGTGTGCCAACATCCAACATAATGACGAGAATATAGTTGTCAATTTCCTCAAAAATAATGCGATAATCGCCAGTTACTTTTATGGCTCTTTTGCCTTGCAGTGGGCCTTGAAGGGCGTGATTTTGTAGTTGTTCATCAAATGGATTTTTTAAGAATAGTGCAGTTTTCTCATAAACTCTTTTTCGAAGTTTCTTGTCTAACTTTTTAAGGTTCTTCTTGAAATGTTTATGATACCTGATAATCATTTGAGACTATTTAAATATTCTAATGCTTCTTTTTCATTCATCGCCTTAGTTACATTAATGCCTTTTTTCGCTTCTTCTGAAGCTTTTAAAATCGCTTTTTCCTGTTTTTCAGTTAAACCGTTTTTCGTGAGAAGCTTCATCGGAATTCTCTTTAAAAGTACAATTTGTTTTAAGTAGATTTTGATTGCGGAGCTTAAATCTAAGCCAATTTCTTCAAGGACTTTTTGTGCATCCTTTTTGGTCTTTTCGTCAATTCTGATCTGGATATGTGACATATTTTTATGGTAATGAAATCTCTCCACATCATAGCTTTTTTGTCATTACATTGTCAACACGTAGTTCGAAAGTGTTTGAGCAGTGGGTTTTTGTTGAAAAAGCTTCTTCTCACTTAAAGCTACACGATTCACATTAAATTTTTCTAAACTTTTCGTTAAATAATTGTTAAATTATCGGTTTCTTACTTAGAGATGGTTCAGCCCTTATGTTTTAAATTCTTATAATCCCGCCCGGGCAGAACTTACAAAATTTATTCAAGCCTTAAATTATCTTCCAAAACCTCATCCAGCCAACAATTTTGCTTTTCCCCCTGAAATCCATATACTGAAAAGGAATTTTGACGAAATCTCATTTATAAAACACCCATCTATCATGCCAATCACACCTCCACGAGTCCGTTTCGCCCCATCCCCAACCGGCTACCTCCACATTGGCGGACTGCGCACGCTTCTTTATAACTACCTCTTCGCTCGCAAAAATAAGGGCGTATTTTTTCTCCGCATTGAAGACACAGACCAAACCCGTTTTGTTGAAGGCGCTGCGGAAAACCTCCTCAAAGTCATTTCGCAAATGGGATTGGCACCCGACGAAGGCCCAATGCTAGCGGAAACTCCCATAAAAAAATCTCCAAAAAATCTCCTCCATCTCACAGAAAAAGGCGCTTTTGGTCCATACATCCAATCGCAACGCATGGAACTTTACCAAAAGTATGCGCAAGAATTAATTGATAAAGGAGCCGCGTATTACTGTTTTTGCACGCCAGAAGAATTGACGAAAATGCGTGAAGAACAAACGCTCGCCAAACTCGCGCCAATGTATGACCGTCGCTGTTTAAAGTTACCAACAGAAGAAATTCAAAAGCGCATGGATGAGGGAATTCCGCACGTCATTCGCCAAAAAATCACCCGCGATTCACGTATTGAATTCAATGACCTCATCCGAGGAAAAATCAGCTTTCATGGAACAACAATTGACGACCAAATCCTCCTCAAATCAGACAAATTTCCAACCTACCATTTGGCAAATGTAGTCGACGACCACCTAATGGAAACTTCCCACGTAATCCGGGCGGAAGAATGGCTCGCGTCCACTCCAAAACACATCGAACTTTTCAAAGCTTTCGGCTGGAATCCACCAGAATACGGCCACATTCCCCTCATTCTCAACGCCGACAAAAGCAAACTTTCCAAGCGCCAAAATGACGTGAGCGTGGAAAGTTATTTGGAAAAAGGGTATTTAAAAGAAGCGATTATCAATTTCATTGTGCTCTTAGGCTGGCATCCTGGCAAAGGCGTGGAAAAAGAAATGTTCAATATCGATGAATTAATTGAGCAATTTTCCTTGGAAGGAGTCAACAAATCCGGTGCCGTTTTCAATCGTGAAAAACTAGATTGGTTCAACTTCCAATGGCAGAAAAAACTTCTCCATGAAGATCTTCAAAAAATCGCGAAAAATCTTGATGCAAAAGTTGAAATTGCAGCAATTGGAGAAGATGATTTCAACTACACTTGTTCAGACAAATCGACCGAAGAAAAATTTATCCATCAACGTGGTCAACTCCTTTACGAAATCGCTAAAAATTATCTGCAAGATTTCAAACCTGAAGGCGTTGGCAAATTCATGCGAGCCTTACTGGTAAATGAAGAAAAAATCCTCAAAGATAAATGGCACGCCAAAGAACATCTCAATTATTTTTTCTCACCAAAACCGCTCAACAAAAACCTGCTTTTGAATGAAAAGATGGGGGTACTAGACCACGAATCAGCAAAAAGGTCAATCGAAATTGGAGTGCATACAATAAAAGCTGTCGAAGATTTCTCATCACAAGAAGCAATAAAGTCAGCATTCCTAAAAACTATTGCAGAAAGCGGCTTAAAGAATGGTCAGGTCCTCTGGCCAATACGCGCAGCCCTCACCTCAGAACAGTTCTCGGTAGGCGCTTTTGAAGCGGTCTGGGTACTTGGCAAGTCAAAAAGTCTAGAAAGACTTGAACAAGTCCTCAAGTCGTAGGAAAATATGATTGAAAACCCACTTGGGTATTTTACAACTTAATAGTCTTTGAATGAACTTCAATGAACTTCAACAAATCATTCGGCATTTGAAGAAGACTGTGAGCTGCAGCGAATGCAACAAAAAATATATTCACGAAGATTTTGAGATTCTTTCAACCTTTCAAGATCAAGCTCTGCTATTTCTCAATTGTTTCCACTGCAAAAACCAATTACTCGTTCACGTCACGATTATGGATAAAAAAGATGGCAAAGGAAAAGGCAAGAAAGGTGACAAGAATCAACATTCCAACCATGCTCCATTTTCAGAAAAAGATCTTCAAATTTTCCGAAGTAAAGGCAAACATGTGACGACCAATGAAATCATTGATCTCCACGTTTTCCTGAACCAATTCAACGGAGACTTTAAAGAGCTTTTCGAAAAAAGCAAAAAATAGGCAGCCTTCACATCTTTATAAAACAAAAATGCCAAAACCATCAAAAGTACTGTCCCTTTTGAGTATTTTTATCGTAGCCGGATTTTTAGCTGGATGCCAAAGCGTAAAAGACCAAACGGATCAACTCAAACAACAAGCTCAACAAAACTTAGACGCAGCCCGCCAAAAAGTCCAAGAGACTCAAGAAAGTGTTCAAAAAACAAAGCAAGAACTTCAACAAAAAGCTACAGAAACTCAAAAAGCTATAGATACCAAAGTGAAACAAGTCCAAGACGCCGCTGACGCTTTAAATGATGCCAGCCAATCTGCAGCTGAAGCACAAAAGAAAATCCAAGCAATTGGCCAATGAAGAAAAAACCATTAAAAACAAAAGCAAAGCAATTCTCCACTTCAGAAGAATATTTTCTCTGGATTTTCATCCTACTGATTTATCCACCATCAGCAATTGCCTCAAATTATTATTTAATACATTACCTACCTTCGCTGAGCGAAAACTCTACAAATAGCATTTTTAAATTTTTCTCTCCCTTGATCTACGGCATAACCTTAGTTTTAGGAGGACCAGTTGTATTAGGTAGAACGGTAATTGTAGTAGCAATAATTTATGCAGTTATTTTAATTTATTTTAAACGACTCATCGTAAAACTTACAAAAAAAGCTTAACCTATGCTCAAAATCCACTTTCATCTCCATACGTCTTCAGATCCAGAAGACGCAATTCTACACAATGAATTTGAGTTGATTGATCGAGCTTCCGAACAACAATGCGATGTCCTAAGTTTCACTTTACACAACAAATTTCTTTTCTCTGAAGAATTAGAAAGCTATGCCGCTCAAAAAGGCATTTTGCTGATTCCTGGAATTGAAAAAACAATAGAAAACAAACATGTCCTTATAATTAATGCCACCCAAGAAACAGAAAAAATTGAAACCTTTGAACAGTTACGTGAATACCGCCACCACCATCCCGAATGTTTTACTATTGCAGCACACCCATTTTACCCAACAAACTATTGTTTAGGAGAAAAACTCCTTCAACATCTTGAATTATTTGATGCAGTAGAGTACTCATGGTATTTCTCTAAAAGCACGCAGCTTTTCAATCAAAAAGCTGAAAATTTTGCCAAAAAATATCATAAACCTCTCGTCACAACCGCAGACAACCATCTCCTCCAATTTCTTAATTTTAGCTATTTACTTGTGGACGCCGAAAAAACGCCCCAAGCCATTTTTAAAGCCATTAAAGCAGGTAAATTAAAGCGCTTCAACACTCCCCTTTCCACTTGGAAACTTTTCACCATTTTTATGACCATGGAATGGATGCAAATAAAAACCAAATTTCGAAAAAATCAGCAAAGAAAATAAACAAAATAAAGATTTCATAGAAAATACCCTAGCATGTTGTAACTCAGATTTTCTGGCGGTTGCCTCTTTTGAGCCAGCATACACAACTAACCTACTCAGGGCAGTAATGAACAATCCAGCCTACTCCATTAAAGTCAGGGTTGATTTCAATTTCATCAAGAAAATTAAGGCACAAATACTCAACTTGACAACCCCGGGATTCAATGAGAAATTGTGACAGAGTTGTGACACGGGATTTCCTGGAGTCAGTCCCAAATGGGATTCTTTACAAGACAACCAAGTCAAAAAGGTAAGCTAAATGTTCAACCCAATTGAAGTGAGCGATATTGTGGGGCAAATCACGTTCCACAACTCAAATCCCAAACAGAACGGAAACCTTTACGTTTTTATCCCTGCTTTGAAAGGGCAGCCACAAGTCGTAAAAGAGTATAGAGCTGAGGTGATCACGCTTCGAAACATGTTGCAACGGCAAGCACACTACAAGGAGGCGAACGATCTCACAGAGATCCTCAACGCCGTTCCGGTTTGACACGGTTTGAATCACCGTAATGGTTCACCCGCCCCAGGCCACTCGCAAGAGCGCCGGGGCATTTCTAAATTTTTCACATCTAAAATTCGGATTTCTCCACAGCCACTCCCCTGCTATACTTCATGCAGCCTTAAAAACAAATATGACGAATTTCCTAGAATCAATCAAAGAAAAAGCCCGCACACAAACTAAAAAAATAATTTTCCCTGAATCAGAAGATTTACGCGTCTTAGAAGCAGTGAAAACCATGGTAGATGAAAAAATATGCCACCCTATTCTCATTGGTGATCCAGCACAAATTCAAAAAGATGGGAAACAATTCCACCTCGATTTATCACAAATCACCATTTTAAATCCACAAGAACCTAAACTTGTAAAAGATTTTACGGCAGCTCTCTTTGATCTGCGCAAGGAAAAAGGCCTCACAGAAGAACAAGCGCAAGAACTCATAAAAAACAACAACTATTTCGGCATGATGGCACTCAACAAAAACTACGCCGATGGACTTATTTCTGGTGCCAACAATAATACTGCTGACACTGTTCGCCCCGCACTTCAAATCATCAAAGCGAAAACTGATGGCCACAAAGTTTCCAGTGTCTTTTTTATGGTTATGCCAGACGGCCAAATTTTACTTTTCGCAGACTGCTCTATTAACATTGAGCCAACAGCAGAAGAACTTGCCACTATTGCCTTGGATACCGCAGAAACAGCCAAACAATTTGGCATTGAACCAAAAATCGCTATGCTTTCTTTTTCCACTCACGGCTCGGGCCAACACGCCGTAGTAGATAAAGTACGACAAGCCACAGAAATTGCAAAAAACAAAGCACCTGAACTGATGATTGAAGGCGAAATGCAAGCCGATGCCGCTTTAGTTGAAAGTGTTCGTGCCAAAAAATTTCCTCAAGCAAATCTCAAAGGCATGCCAACCATCCTCATATTTCCTGATCTGCAATCTGGAAATATTGGCTACAAATTAGTTGAACGCCTCGCCCATGCCGAAGCAATTGGACCAATGCTCCAAGGCCTCAAAAAACCGGTCAATGACCTTTCCCGTGGTTGTAAAGCATCAGATATTGTCAGTCTGGCTGCCATAACTGTTTGCCAAACTTTCTAAAAAAACACACATGAAAATTCTCGTACTCAATGCCGGCTCATCCTCACTTAAATTCCAGCTCCTCAACAGTCAAAATTTACAAGTAATTTTTAAAGGATTAATTGAGGCAATCGGTCTACCAAGCTCCAGCTTTACAAGTGAATTCGACAACCAAATAATCAAAGAAACTTTCCCCGTGGGGGACCACAGTGAAGCGCTTAAAATTGGAATTACGAAACTACTCATTTCCAAAGCTATTCATGATTTAGAAGAAATTACTCTCATTGGTCACCGCGTGGTTCACGGCGGAGAAATATATCAAAAATCCGCACTCATTAATACAAAAGTAAAAAAAGATATTGCGGATTTGGCCCATTTGGCTCCCCTTCACAATCCAGCAAATTTAGCTGGAATTCTCAGTTGCGAAAAACTTTTACCCCATGTTCCCCAAGTTGCTGTTTTCGACACTGCTTTCCACCAAACAATGCCAGAAAAAGCCTATTTATATGGGCTCCCATACGAACTGTATACGAAACACAAAATCCGCCGCTACGGATTTCATGGTATTAATCATAAATATGTAAGCCAAGAAGCCATAAAATACCTTAAAAAAAAGCAGTTACCCTACGACCGAATTATTAGTTGTCACCTAGGTAATGGCTGTAGCATAACGGCAATTAACAAAGGAAAATCAGTTGATACCAGTATGGGTTTTACTCCGTTACAAGGGCTCCTTATGGGCACCCGTTCAGGAGACCTTGACCCAGCCATTCCCACGGAACTCTGCCAAATCCTCAACAAAACTCCTGCAGAAATTGAAACGATGTTGAATAAAGAATCTGGACTCAAAGGTGTTTCAGGAATTAGCTCAGATTTACGAATTCTTCATCAAGAAGATCTTTTAGGAAACGCTCACGCACGGCGTGCAATAGCTCTTTTTAGCTACACTCTCGCTAAATATATTGCTGCCTACACTACGATTTTAAATGGTGTCGATGCCTTAATATTCACGGCTGGAATTGGCGAACACGCGTACTATTTGCGGCAAGAAGTATGCCAATATCTCACCCATTTCAAAGTTCACATTGACACACAGAAAAACCAAGCGAACAAATTCACTATACATAAAGGCTCAAGCAAACCAAAAATCTTTGTAATTCCAGCGAACGAAGAGCTAGAAATCGCTCGCGAAACTTTAAAAATTTATCATCAAAAAGATTAGTTTGCTCAAACCCATTCTCCCCATTAATATAAACCCACTTTAAAAATTGCTATGGATTGTTTCCAAAACACCTCAATTTACCAAGAATCACTGAAACTCCTTCAAAAAACCCGTTCATTCACAGGAATGGAAAAATCTCCTATTCTCCATGAAAAAATACTTCATACCGCCATCGACCTGACCTCCTTTATTATCATTGGTTTAGAAAAAGAAGACATAGAAGAAGGGCAAAAAGATTTCCTGAAAGCATTAGAATACGTTTCAAATCTCAAAAATTTATTATTTTTGGCAACCGAAGAAAAAGTTCTTTCCAATGAAGATTATAAAGATGTATTAGCCCAGATTCAGATATTAGAGAAAAAATTAAAAGTATTTTTCAAAGAACGTCCACGCATCTTGATTCTAAGCTCCATCATGGGCCAAGGCCACATGAGCGCAGCCAAAGCCATTCAAGAAGGCCTAGAAGCCAAATATGGAAAAGACTATGACATCCAGATTATTGATTTCATTGAAAGGATTGGCAAACTATTTAACAAAGCTACCTTCAAAGTCTACGAAAGTTCCACGAAATATATTCCTTCCGTATACAAATTTTTCTTTGAAAGTTCTGACGCAAAATGGCAAGTCCGGCTTTTAAACATCCTCAATTATCCGCTCAATGCCAGTAAACTTGAGCGTATGTTTGAAAAAATAAATCCTTCAATCATCATTTCAACTTTTCCAGTTTGGGATTATTTAGTAGCACTTACCTGGAAAAATGAACATCCTGAATGCAAATTTATCAGCATTGTCACCGATTCAATTTCGATCCACAACTGTTGGGTTTCCGGAGTTTATGATTATCACATTGTGGCGAATCACGACACGGCCATTTCACTTAAAAAACTTGGCGCTGATGACCATAAAATTAAAACTCTAGGTTTCCCGGTACGTCTTTCATTTATGGAACAAGGCAACCGCAAGGAGTTCCTAGAAAAGTTTAGCCTCAATCCAAAACTCTTTACCATAATCTTTATTCCAAGTGCTGAAAAAGTAAATAAAGCATCAAAAACTATTCAAGAAATTATCGCTAAAGTAGATGATATAAACTTCATCGTTATCACCGGCAAAAATCATGAACTGAAGCCAAAATTAGAAAAATTTATCCAGCATAAAAATGTACGGATTATTGGTTGGACCAATGAAATGGCTGAATTCATAAAAAACAGCGATTTAGTGGTAACTAAAGCTGGAGGAGCAACAGTTATGGAATGTATTGCAGCAAAAAAACCAATGATTATCACCCAAATTATTCCAGGCCAAGAAATGGGCAATGCTGAACTCATTAAGAAATACCAACTTGGCATCGTGACAGAATCAGCACAAATGTCAGTCCTAGAAAGCATCCGCTTCATCCGCAAAAACTATCCAAATTTTGAAAAAAACCTCAAAAAATTCAGTAATCCAGAAGCTAGTTTAAAGATTGCTGAATTTGTTCATGAACAACTCCAAAATAACGAGTAAAAAAGCATCAATAGTTCATTGATGCTTTTTTACTTTTGTTGATAGTTTCTTCCTAAAGAATCACTCGATATACTGCAGTAGCAGTCAATACATACAAAGTATTGGTTTCTTTATCGACGACCATATCTTTAATACCTTTCAAGTCATCAAAAATATATTGGAATGCATAAACGGCAGAACCAGTTTTTTCATCTTTCATATAAACCATAATTCGACTTTCATTTGGTTCAAGAATATAAATTTGTGGCATGTCTTGCTGCGTATAAATTTTTGTAGGACTCATGAGGGGTTTTACTGGTTGTTTTTTGATTGGAAAATCTTCTTTTTGACCACTGAAAAGCTTGGTAATAAAACCATCTTGGTTCAGCACATACACATTTCCATCAATGGCTAAAGAAATTCCATTTTTCAAATCTACATCAGTCGCATAAGCCAACGCTGCATCAAACTGGTCACGTCGACGAGTATACCGCCAAATCTGGTTCCCCACTGAATCAAGAATATAAATCTTATTTCCATAGGCTTCTATTGCCACACCTTTTTTAAAAGCTCCATCAGTAGTTGTTAAAAAGCTCGTCCGGCCATCTTTATATTCAATCACTTTCCCAGCTTCTGTGTAAAAAAGTAATGACTTTTTATCTGCATAACTTGCAGCAGCAATTACTTTTTCATTATCATCAATCGTCAAAGGGTCTTGAAGTTTCCCAAGTAAAACTGGATACAAGGCATTATATTCATAAGCATATAATTGTCCGCTTTCAAAAAGTAAACCGAGTGCATTCACATTGGCTCGCTTACTAGTTAAATCGGCAAGTAATTCAGCTTTCGGATGTAAAACACCATCCAATGAATCACGTGTTGTCATAATTTCATCCAAAGATTGGCGGGCTTTATCTTTAAAATAACCAGAGTTGAGGATGGCAATTGCCTTTGCTTCAGCATCATTCAACATTTGCCCCGCTTGATCTTTATTATATTGGCCAGTCGTTTTCGCTGAAGCAATTTGCTCCTGAATTTGCACCAACTGGGAAGATAAGTCATTCAATTTCTTATCTTGTTCAGCTTTTCCTCTCAATGTCCAAAGCCCTATTGTCAAAATAATAAGTAAAAACACTATCGCAAAAATCAACTTTTCTTTCCCCCAATTACCGACTGAAAATCGGTCACCTACGCCCCGAAAAAATCGTCTTGGATGCCGAGCAGAGCCATTATCAACTTGATCCGCCATCATAGAATTCATTGTACCTTTCAAATTTTTAACACCGCGACTCAATTGTGATTTTACACCGCTCAAATCCAGTCCGGGTGGTTTCTCTAAATCCTCGGAATTCACTGATGGAGGTTCAAAATACACTTCTTCACGTTGTAAATGTGCAACCACAGGCTCTAAACTTGCAACAGTATGATCTGTTACAGCACCCGGAGCATCAACCACAAAAGCATTCACACCAATCAATGCAATTTTACTCAACACCTCGGTACTTAAAAAATCTTTAATTGATTGCAAACTGGTTTGCAAATTATTGCCAATAAGCCGTCCTAAGTCGTTTTTTGAAATATAACGAAGTAAACGTGTAGAGGAAAACATAATAAAATCCCCACTCTCCAATTCACCGGAAGCGATATTACTAAAAATATCTTTTGAATCAGCATCATCCAATCCCTCACTAATAGTAGTAGTAAACCGACGACGAATAAGATAAGCCTCGGCTTCTCCCGTTTGTGTTAAAAGTAAAGTCTGACCAACAATCGCGGCCACGACTACATTCATTTTACCTAAAAAGTCAGAATTCCTTTCTTGTCGAAAAGCATTCAAAGCACGATTAATTTCCTTGAGTGACTCCTCAAAACGGACATAAGGATCGTTTTCCAAATCCGCAAAAAACACTTTGCGCATGGTATCAAAAATAATCTCGCCAATTATTTCAGCATCATGAGCATTTTGTTGAATTTCCAAATTAATGAAAATTTTTCCACTTTTATCACCACCTTCTCCTAAATTGTAGGCATAATTTTCTACAAAGGCTCCTTCATCTCGACCCACAAAAAGGAATTCATACTGCGTTTTCAAAGATTTAGACATCACATTCGCTGTTAAAGTTTTTGTTTGAAGTTTTTTTAGCTCTAAAACACTACAATATAAATGTCAAAAATTCAAGCTTTCCCAAAATTGACCCATAAAACTGGATTTCTATATTCTAATAAATTCTCTCCATAATTTCCTGCTCATGCTGAAACCCTTACCAAAAAATACCTACATCTACTCCCGCATATAAGAAGAAAAGGCACTATCAATATGAAGCTCATTTGCCGTTGACATGTCCGCAGCCCTCCGCTACCATCAACAAGCCAGTTTTATTGTCATTTTTTAGTCCTCAATTTACTATGCTCGCGAAACTTAAACAGAAGAAACATAAGAGAGTCCACGGATTTCTTGCTCGAATGGCTACTGCCGGAGGAAGAAAAGTATTAAGCCGTCGCCGAGCGCGAGGTCGAAAACAACTCACCGTCAGCGATAAATAGTCTTTTTTTTTCCATGCCTGGACTTCCTAAGCGTCTCAAAAAAAGACTTTCCCGCACAGAATTAGAATACCTTTTTCGTAAAGGCCGCAAATTCCGAAACCCTGAATTTCCCATCACCTACTTGATCAATCAAAGGTCTTCTTGCCGTTTCTCAGTTATTATCAGCAAAAAAGTCAACGCCAAGGCTGTCCAACGCAATAAAATCCGCCGCCGAATCTACGAGATCTTACGAAAAAACGAAGTAATCTTTCCGACTGGCGTGGATCTTGCTATAAATATAAAGACAGATTTAAGTAAAACTTCATTTCAAAACACCAAGGAGCAGCTTCTTAAAGTCCTCCAACAACTTTTCCCCACCGGGACTTCGAAGCCATCCAAAACTTAACACCACCAAATGACTCAACCGACTACTAAGCCCACAAAAAATTATCTTCAAACAGTTTTAACCTTTGTCATAGCCTTCCTACTCATCAATTATGCTTTCAACTTCTTTTTTCCAAGCAAAAAAATTGACCCGACGGCGCAAGGTAAAATCATACTCATTACCGACAAAACGGAATTCGGACTCCGCGAAGTAGTGGGAGCAAATATTCAAAATAATACGCAAAACGACATTGTCCTAAAAAATAATTGTCCATCAGAACCTCTCCAAGTTGCTGAATTAACCAACTCTAACTGGGCACCAAAAACCTACACCGCCCAAATTAAATGTGAAGGAACAAGCGATATTATTATTAAGCCTGGCGAAAAATATCATTTCATTTTCAACAACTGGAATAACGCCTTATTCGAAAATCTTGGAACATACAAACTTTCTGCAAACATCGGCGACAAAACTATTGAATCCAACCAATTCCAAGTCACGCCACAAGGATGGTTCAGTTATATCTGGAACCTACTTTTCTACCAACCAATATACAATATCCTCATATTGATTATCAGCATTCTTCCTGGCAATGACCTTGGCTTCGGTATCATCATTTTAACGATCATTATCCGGACTATTCTCCTTGTTCCATCGCAAAGAGCGCTCAAATCCCAAAAGAAAATCCAGAAACTCCAACCACATATTGATCGACTCAAAGACGTCCACGGTGATGATAAACAAAAAATCAGCCTCGCCACTATGGCTCTGTACAAAGAGCATAAAGTAAGCCCATTCTCCAGCTGCTTACCACTGCTTATTCAATTGCCGGTCCTTATTGCGCTCTTTAATGTTGTACAAAACGGCTTAAATCCAGACAATAGCTATCTCCTATACAGTTTTCTTCAGAACTTTGATCTCAGTAAAATTCAAACCAACTTCCTTGGCATCCTTGACCTAACAAAAACGAATTTCATTGTTTTACCAATTATTGTAGGACTTTTGCAATTCCTCCAAATGAAACTTTCACTTTCAAAAAATAAAAATTCTCTCAGCAAAGTTATGCCAGAAATGCAAGCTGCCAATAACATGATGATCTACATGATGCCAATCATGATTGCAGTTTTCACCGCTTCTACTCCAGCTGGTGTTGGTATTTACTGGTGTTTCTCAACGCTCTATGGCGTGCTCCAACAAGTGGTGGTAAACTACCAAAGTGACAACGAAGGAACCAAAATTCAAGAGGTAAAATCAGCAAAGAATAAAGAGAAAAAAGAACTTTATAAACAAAAAGCAGAAAAAAGAAAAGCTTCAAAGACTTCATCAACTACTCCTGAGAAAATCGCAGATGAGGACGAGGATGATGATAATGAAAACCATGACGAAAATAAAATCATCAAAATCAAAATTTAAGCTGATTAACCTTTTTACTTTTCTCTATCATGCAAAACCTTATTCACGAGACCGTAGAAAATTTCCTCAAAGAACTCGATAGCCCCTTCGAAAAAATCAAAATTGAATTTGAAGAAAGCGACAAACTCTACCGTGTGAACATTGAAAGTCATGAACCAAGCTTGCTTATTGGTTATCACGGAGAAAATATTTGGGCAATTCAACACGTACTCAAACTCCTACTTTGGAAAAAAACGGACCAAGAATTCAATATTTTTATTGATGTGGATCACTACCGAAGAAAACAGGAAGACAGCGTGATTGATCTAGCGGAAAAGAAAGTAGAAAGCGTTCGGAAATTCCAAAAACCTCAATCACTTCCAGCAATGTCTGCCTATTTTCGCAGAATCGTTCATTTACATTTGGCCAAAGAAAACTTCAGTGACATAGATACGGAAAGTGAAGGAGCTGACGATTCACGCTTCATTATCATAAAACCTAAACTCCAATCTGAAAATGTTACCATCCAAGATTAAAACTACTTTGATTGCCAGTTTCGCAGTAGCATCAATATTTCAAACAGGAATAGCTTTTGCCACTGATGCAGCATTTAATGACGTACTTGAAGGAAATGTTTATTTTACTTCACTTCAATACCTCAAAGAACAAGGGCTGGTAACTGGTTATGAAGATGGCACATTTAAGCCAAATCAACCAATTAATCGTGCTGAAGCTGTAAAAATGCTGACCAAGATTATTCCTTTCAATGCTTTTAGCCTGGTAGAATTACCACGGGCTAGCATTGAAAAAATCACGGTTTCATCAACTCAACCTCTTATTAAATCCCCTTTTCCAGACATCCAAAATGACCAATGGTATTTTGAGCCGGTTGTACAAGCTTTTACCAATAAAGTAATTTCAGGATTTCCCGATGGAAAATTTCGTCCAACAGAAACTATTAATAAAGCACAAGCCATCAAAATGGCAGTTTTAGAAAGCGGAATGCCAACAACTACGGAACAAGAAACCAACTTCAAAGACGTTACAGCTGAGGATTGGTTTTTTAATTATGCCAAACTCGCCAAACAAAAAACCTTTGTGGTAGCAGACCGGCAGGGAAATTTAAATGCAGGTGAAACTCTCAACCGCGGTGATTTTGCCCTGCTCCTCTACCGAATGCTCAAAAATCAACAAGAAAGTTCTTATTTTGGCCGCGCCACATACTACGCAACGTATTTGGAAGGAAATGGAACCTCATCCGGCGAAGCTTACAACCCAGAAGCACTTACAAGTGCCCATCTCTCACTTCCCTTTGGAACCATAGTGAAAGTCACCAATATTGCTAACGGCAAAGAAGTTATCGTCAAAATCAATGACCGTGGACCGTACCCCGAAGGCATAGTTCTTGATCTTTCCAAAACCGCTTTTAGCCAAATCGCTTCGCTTTCTACTGGAGTTATAAATATTGAGTATCAAGTCGTACAATAAATTATGGATCTCTACGCATCAGTAAAAAAACGCGGCAAAATATTCCCGAATAAAAAACCACTTTCATTAGAAATTAAACGCAGCATTTCACTCCTTATTTTCACGCTTCTGTGCATTATTATTTTTGTGAGTATCGTGTTTCTTTTGAACATGAATCAAAGCTCGCAAAAAGGGTATAGCCTCAAAGCACAACAATTGATCAAAGATGAGTTATTAATGGAAAACCGTACGCTTCTCGAAAAAATTGTAGAAGTAAAATCATACAAGTTCCTAGAAAATAATCCTCTTATTCAAGGAATGGTAAAACCGTCAGAGCCAATTTTTATGAAAGAGAAAAAAAACCTTTGACATTAGTTCGCAGTTCTTTATAATCTCAGTACTTTAAATTCAGCACGTACCAAATTTTCGCATTCCAACCGCGATTCTACTTGGCGCCATCGTCTAATGGTTAGGACGGCAGGTTTTCATCCTGTAAATCGGAGTTCGATTCTCCGTGGCGCTACCAATCAAAAAAACTAAAAGTCTTCCGTCAAAGAAGGCTTTTTTCAATAAAACTAGATATATGAAGCAACAATGTGTATGATAAACAACAATGATCAACGCACACCAAAAAATCCGCTACGCCATCTTCGACTTCGATAACACCATCGCGAATTGGTATGAGTATGCCATTCCCGCGTATTTAAACATGGTAGAAGTTTTAAGTGACGCCACCAAAATTGACCGCACGCAAATTATTGAAGAAATGAAAAAGGTATACAGCCACCGTGGATCAATTGAATACGCGCCGCTGATTCAGGAAATGGACAGTTTTAAAAACCGTAGCGATTTAGACACTTTGGTGCGATTAGCGAAAAAAACTTTCTCAAAAACCAAGCGAGCAAAACTCAAATTATACCCAGGAATTATTGAACTTTTCGAAGAATTACGCCGCCAAAATATCACCATTTACGTGCTCACTGACGCGCCGTACATCCAAGCAGCAAAACGCGCAGAACGACTCAAAATTGCTCATCTTATTGACGTTCTCATCGGTCTCAAATCACCGCCAGCATCAAAAATCCACCATCTTTTCCGCAAAGCCAAACTCACCTTTCCATTCAAAACCGTAGTCAGCAAGTATGAAAAACCATTTACTGAACTTTTAGAAATCATCAGCAAAATTCAAGGCCACGATGTTTCCCATGAAGAACTAAAAACCACCACCATTTTTATTGGCGACAATCCTAAAAAAGATGGTGCATT
>Ga0105046_10004303_pt1 | contig 22645 bp, 17 predicted proteins | sample MAT03_FD_78385 | JGI IMG/M metagenome (GOLD analysis project Ga0105046, IMG submission 78385) | Freshwater microbial communities from Lake Fryxell liftoff mats and glacier meltwater in Antarctica - MAT-03 (megahit assembly) | ecosystem: Environmental > Aquatic > Freshwater > Ice > Liftoff...
CCACCGGCGACGATCACTGCTCCAACACGGCCAGCCGCTAGCGCTTTCTCGCCGTGGTGTTTCGCTTCGGCTTTTGTCCAAGTTGCACCGGTTCCGTCAGACTTTACGGCGGGGGGCGGCAGTGCTTGGTCCGCCATGGATGCGAAATCAGGCTTCGCATCTTCGCCCGCAACCAAGGTTGACAACTGCCTCAGATCGACGCTCGCGATTTGTGCGGCAAGTTGGGTACGCTGAGTTCCCGATAGCTCGTCCCAAAAACGGAGAACTTGGGTTTGACCAGCGGCCTCCAAGCGGGACTTCATTTTCTCAAAATTAATCGGTTCAGACATAACGAATTTGCAGAAGTTAACGCGGAAACAATGGACCCAAGGTCATCATCATAACCACTCCCCAGCTGCCAACCACGGCAGGCAGACGACTGGACACCCCTAATGCCGCCAATGCCATTCTGGATCGGCGTACTTTGACTGATGTAGCAATTGCGTCTCCTCTATCGGCCAGTCCACCATGACTTCTTCGGCCCCATAACGCTCCGCAAGACAGTCGCAAAACTCGGCTGCGTTGATCGAAATGTTGGTCACAAACTCGTCATGCTCACGCCTATTTCGGTACTCAGGCTGCCGGGGAGCCGTTTTCAGGCACGCTTGAATAAGTGGTTGGTCGACGGCCTGCAAGAGGGTTCCATGATAAAGTAAATGGTTGCGAGCGATTCGGAGGCTATTTCCCGAAAACTTTTTGTCTTCAAGTGTCAGGTCGCAAATGCCTTGCCACTGAGCTTCGGGTCGCTGCGATTGAATCGCGGCAACTAGGTTTCCGATGACAAATTGGTGAGCAAGGTCGACATTGCGAAGCTGCGGACGGGAAACCAGGTCTAACACGACGCTATACATCAAGCAATCTGGCCCAGCGACGATCGATGCGCCACCGCTGCAACGGCGCAGCACGGGAATTGCGTTTTGGTCGCAAAAAGCAAGGTCGACTTCATCGCGAATCTTGGAACCGCGTCCAAGAACAACGACGGTCCGGTGAAACCGCCAGAAACGAATCGACTCGCCTCCGCAACTCTCCGCACGAAGCAGCAATGCTTCCTCCAAAGCGAGATTCATCCCAGGTTCGTCAAGTGATAAGTCGAGACGCTGCATATCGTCAAAACACGAGGTACCGGACACCTAGAAGCTATCCGAAAAGGAGTCTGATCCTCTCCGTTGAGACCAAAAAAACCTGCAAAATCGATTCACGGCCAAAGGGTCAGACTCCTTTTCGGAGACCTTCCTACTTCCCGCGCAATGCCAGGACTGCTGTTTTAAACCAGACCGGCTCGTTTAAGAAAGGCCCAACGTTCTTTGCGATACGACTCTGCTTTTTGCCGCTTCCGTTCGCTTTTCTATGAAAGTAGACTGATCGCAGACAAACGAGATGTGACCTTGGGAGAATTTCTGCGGTCTAACCGTATTGTCGTGGTTTGCGCCGATCGAATTAGCAAGATCGACACCGTTGCCGTTACAAAAGAACCGTTAAAAAGCGTTTGAAAACGTTTGAAAGTACTCAAAGCGAAAGATGAATTCACCTGTCATTGCTGCGTCGCCAAAGCAGTTGCCATTTACCCGCGAAATGATTGATGAAATCAAGAAAACGTATCCGACTCCGTTTCACATCTATGATGAAGCGGGAATGCGACAAAACGCTCGTCGACTGATGAACGCTTTTTCCTGGAATGCAGGCTTCAAAGAATTTTTTGCCGTGAAGGCTCTCCCCAACCCGCACGTGATGAGGGTTCTGCAGGACGAAGGATGCGCCGGCGATTGCTCCAGCGTTGCCGAGCTTGAGCTCTGTCAACGTGTCGGCATGGTGGGCGAAGAGATCATGTTCACCTCAAACAACACTCTCGCAAAAGATTATGCAAGAGCGAGAGAACTAAACTCCATCATCAACTTGGATGATCTTAGCCACCTCGAGTACGTTGAAAAACATGTCGGGCTACCTGATCTAATTTCATTTCGATACAACCCAGGACCGCTTCGAAGTGGCAATGTGATCATTGGCAAGCCTGAAGAAGCGAAGTTCGGATTCACTCGCGAGCAATTGTTCGAGGGTTACCGAATCGCCGCCAGCAAAGGTGTATCGCGGTTTGGCCTTCATACGATGGTCGCATCGAACGAGTTGAATCCAGAGTTCTTTGTCGAAACCGCCGACATGCTTTTCAAACTGGCGATTGACTTGCATCGCGAGCTTGGCATCAAGCTTGAATTCGTAAACGTCGGTGGAGGAATGGGGATCCCTTATCGCCCCGAACACTTACCACTGGATCTCGAGCTGGTCTCTCAGGGGATCGAACGGATATACAACCAGATGATCCGCTCGACACCGATTCATCCGCTTGCGATCTATATGGAGAATGGTCGAATCATGACAGGGCCTTACGGATTCCTGATTACCGATGTCGTCCACAAGAAGAATACCTACAAGAACTACGTCGGTGTGGATGCATGCATGGCCAACTTGATGCGTCCTGGAATGTACAACGCCTATCATCACATTTCCGTTTTGGGCAAAGAAGATCGGCCGACTGCAGGCAAGTTTGATGTCGTTGGATCGTTATGCGAGAACAACGACAAGTTTGCCATCGACCGATCGCTGCCAGCGGTTGAAATCGGAGATACGCTTGTGATTCACGACACTGGGGCTCACGGCCATTCCATGGGCTTCCAATACAACGGCAAGCTTCGAAGTGCCGAGCTACTGCTTCGCGAAGATGGGTCCGTCAAGCTGATTCGCAGAGCCGAAACGCTTGATGATTACTTTGCGACCCTCGTAGACGATTGAGCATCAGGCGACCATCGAGTTACCGAGACATTGGTCACTCGTCTTTTTTTGGGACCGGGGGCGAGCCGAGTTCGATGGACGCGTTGCTGTCGCCGAACGATTCGAAGGGTGTCCCCATTCGGTCGAGCATCGAGACGTAGAGGTTGCACAGCGGTGTTCCCTCTGGGCTAACGATATGTCTGCCGCCTTCGATGGTTCCGCCTCCAAGGCCGCCTAGCACGACCGGGATGTTGCTCGGTTTGTGTTGGTCACCATCGGACATGGCTGAACCCGACATGATCATGCAGTTATCCAGAAGCGTTCCCTCGCCTTCCTTAATCGAATCCAGCTTATCCATCAGATAAGCCATTTGCTCGTTATGCCATCGCGTGATCTTGGAATACGGCTCAAACTTTTCGGGCTTGTTTTGATGGTGACTGAATTCGTGATGGCCACCGGCGGTACCTGGAATGATTTCACCAAAGTTCTTTCCCGATACATCATTCGCGTACATGAACGTGCTGATCCGAGTCGAATCAGTCCAGAAAGCAAGTGCGATAAGGTCCAGCATCAGACGGACGTGTTGCTGGTGGTCGCCTGGCGCTCCGGCCGGAGCCGCTAAATGCTCAAGCTCGGGATTCGATTCCGGGCGCCACGCTCTTGAATCGGGTTTTGAGAAGTAGGCGATGCGTTTCTCAACATCGCGAACCGCATCCAGGTACTCATCAAGCTTGAATTGGTCGTCGCGTCCCAGCTTTCCTCGCAGTGAATTGGCATCATCGAGCACCGTATCCAAAAGCAATCTTCGATCTTGTGATCGTTGTCGATTGCGAACGACTTCGGTCGACTGGGTCGATTCGATCGCATTCGTATTGGCACCGGATTCACGGCTCGAGCGAAGCACACCAAACAAACGTTCATACGCGAATCGCGGATCGATTTCGCGTGCCAGCGGTTGCGATGGTGAGCGCCAAGAGATGTACGAACCATACAAACGCGTATAGCCAACGATCGTATCGATCCCGGAAATGACAGGATCGATTCCCAGTTCTAGCGACGGAAGAGGCGTTAACAGCCCAATCCTTTGAGCTGCGAGTTGGTCGATCGAAATGCCTCCGACGCTGATGTCCTTGCCCGTGGTTTTGCGAACCGTCAGTCCGGTGAGATAGTTCGCAGTTTTGGAATAGTGGCCGTCGCCCGAGTTGTGGCTGTGCTTTTTGTCTAAGCCTGAGAACACAGTTAGCTTGTTGCGGTGTTTTTCGAGTGGTGCTAAAGCGGAGGGCATCTCAAAGTCGCGGCCCTCTTTCGTCGGAAACCAATCTCGTTCGAGCACGCCATTGGGAAAATAAAAACAAGCCATACGAACGGGCGCCTGCACTTCATCAGTGACTGCATCGGACGCCAACGCGTGAGCGGAAGGTAGCCCAACCAACGTTCCCATCGCATCCAACAATGGAATACTGAGGGACGCGCCAACGCCTCGAAGCATCGTTCTTCGCGAAAGATTCCATGGCCGCTGAGTCATGATTAACTTTTCCAGACAGGTGAGCAACAAACACTTTTACGGCTACTTTGGGTAGTAGCGATACTTAAACGGCAAGCTCGTGGCGATTGTTTCAACCAATACCGACGGCCTATATTCGTGTGCTTCCAAAGCTTTCATCGAGTCACGAATCACACAATCATCAAATCGATTCAATTCGCGTCCCAAAGCATATCCAACAAGACGCTTCGTCAGATGACTCATGATTTGGTGCTTGCGATTGACCAGAACTTGTTTCAAACCAATCGGACCTTCGAAAGCGAATCCGTCTGGCAATTGCGCCGACACATCGATTGGTTTCCCATTGCTTTGCGATCGTAACCGTCCCAGATTGTCGAAGGACTCCATGCTAAATCCAAGCGGATCCATTCGTTGATGGCATGCGGAGCAAGTCGCTTCTTTGCGATGCCGCTCCAGCTGTTCACGTATATTGGCCGCGTCAGCCTGATGATCGTCGGTTTCCAATGGCGGGATGTTCGGAGGCGGTGGTGGAACTCGCTCGCCAAGCAATACCTCTAGCACATATCGACCTCGCAACACCGGACTCGTTCGCAATGGAAAAGACGTCAAAGCATGAATCGCAGCCATGCCAGTAACACCACCTCGCGAGGAATCTTTAAATTTTACAAGTCGAAACTGATCTTGCTGACCGGCGCCTTGCCCGTCGGCTGCTCCATTCTTAATCCCATAAAGGCTCTGCAATCGATCGTCTAGAAAGCTGTAGTCGCTATCGAGCAAGTCGAGCAGGGTCCGATCTTCCTGAACCAAGTAGTTGAAAAACAGTATCACTTCTTGCTTCATCGACTCCGCCAATTGATCATCAAACTCCGGGAATCGTCCCGCGTCAGGCCGAACATCGGCACCGAGCTTGTCGATCTCTAGCCACTGGGCAGCGAAGCGATTGCCGAGCGATTGAATTTTCGGATCTTTCATCATCCGGCGAACCTGCGCCAGATAAACCTCGTTGTCCAATAGCTGTCCTGTCTCGGCTGCTTGAAGAAGCGTTTCGTCGGGCATCGACGCCCACAGGAAGTAAGACAAGCGGCTCGCTAAAGCGAAAGGTCCTAGTGGCTGAATGTCGCCTTGTTCGGATTCAGGTTCCACCAAAAACAGGAAGTGGGGGGAAAGCAATACGCCAGTGATCGACAGGCGTAGCGATGCGTCAAATCCATCGCCTCGGTTGTATGCGTGTTGAAAAATCACGAGGAATCGATCGATATCTTCATTGGATACCGACCTGCGAAATGCTATTCGCATCAATCGACTCAAGATACGTCGGGCGCGAGCTTCATCCGATGAAGCATCGTCGGGCGCGGTGTTCGTCGCCTCGTCGGTTTGTCCCAAGGCGAGCAGTCGTTCGCGCGCTTGTTTAAATTGCTCGTCTTGTTGCGTTGGATCGTCGGGCAAAATCTCGTTCAACAGCTCTTCGGCTGCCTCAATGAATTTTTCGATATTCAGCGACGATGTAAAAAGCGTGTCACCGGTCGTATCAAAACCGCCACCGCCAGCGGCATCGGCTGGCAAGCGATCACCGACATGAACTGGTAAACCGAACAAGTCGCTGAGCGTATTGTTGTATTCTGCGCGATTCAATCGGCGGCTCATCACGCTTCCAAGATAGAAATTGACCGTTCGATCGCTCGCAAGCTTGGTGCAATCCACGTCCTTCGCTTGATGCTCGCCGGCCCACCGGATCAGTTGTTGCCGATCTCCGAAATCCATCTCCTTAGAACCTTGAGGTGGCATCTCATCGGCTTGAACGCGTTCCATGACTGATGTCCAGGTTTGCTCACTCGCCTTGACTTGAGAGTAGTCCGCAATGCTGACCAAATTAAGACCACCCTGTGGGTCAGCCGGGCCGTGACACTCATAGCAATACTTTTCAAGTGATGGACGGATCTTTTCACTGAATTGCTTCGTCGCTTCGACCAACTTGGCCTCGACCGCCAGTTCCTCGGGAGTCTTCTGTTGCGCGTCTGAAGGCGGCTTCTTATCGCTGAAAACTGCCAAACCGGGCGGAGCCGATTTCCTTACTTCCGGACGATCCGGATCGGAAGCAAGTCCCACGTTAAGAACGAGTGAAATAGCGCATCCCAAAAGGCACCATGAAGCCCAGGCTCTTAAAATGATTTGGATGGGGTTCATGTGATCACTCAACCAATCAAGCTGAGGGTGTGCAACTTAAAGGTGGGATATGTAGGCGGGAAAGAATCGTCTGGCTTAGACCAAGTGTACTCGATTAAAGGCGCTTCGGCCCAACGCTTGCGGCAAAAGCAAGACGAGTAGATCGGACCGGTCGGTGGAGTGGGTTACCGAGGAAGCCATTGGTGATTATGGTTGACAGTCGTTTTCGGTCGACTTTTCGATCCAGGACGTTCGATTTCATAAATTCTTAGCAATGAGCGGGAAATAAGTGTCCGGTACTATTTGTGCGAAGCACTCGAAGGGCCAGTTCCTGGCAAATGGTACCGGACACTTATTTCCCGCTCGATCCTTAGTCACTGGTTCAGCTTTCGTTATGTTCTTTAAGACCCCACCACCGTCCCTGCTACACTTCTCAAGGACGGTATTTGCGTGCCTCGTTTTGGGATTCGTCCCGCACGTAGCCTTGGCATGGAACCCGATGGGGCATCATGCGATCGGTGCTCTCGCCTACGATTTACTTGACAAAGATGAGCAATCCGAGGTCATGCGTTTGCTGGCCAAGCATCCGGACTTTGATCGTCTCTTTGCGATTCCCGAGGGCGTTCGGGGAACGGAAGCGATCGATCGCTGGCGGATCGGAACGGCAGGCAATTGGCCCGACATGATCCGTGGCACCGATGCCGATCGCCCCACCTGGCACTACCAGTTGGGGGCGTCGTTGGTACTCGGTGACAAGAACAAATCGAATGTTCCTGCTGATCCCGGGGCATTACCGGACGAGGCCACGCTTGCGACGACAACGCTTCACATCGCTCAGGCTTACGAGCTATGCAGTCGAGTTCTAGGTGACGAGAGTGAATCTGACGCCGATCGCGCGATCGCACTCTGTTGGCTCTGTCATCTTGTCGCTGATGGGCATCAGCCTTGCCATGCCGGTTCCTTGTATGCTGCCAAAGCGTTTCCCGACGGTGACCGCGGTGGCAACTTCATCAAGATCGGTGAAGGAAATCTTCACGCCACTTGGGACAATCTGCTAGGAACAATGGGAGAGCCGAAAGACATTCCGAAGCTACTAAACGAACTTCGCTCTCAAACCGCCGTCATCAATCGAATCGGCAAGCATCGCGCCGAGTTTGGAACCGAGGGGATCGAACAATGGGTTGCGCCGGATCTATGGCTCGCCGAATCGCGAGCAGCAGCCGTCCGCTACGTATACACCGAACCGATCCTTCTTCCCGTCTATGCCGTGATGCGAGGCTTAACCAATACTGTCGCCGAGCCAAAGCCCGATGCCGACTATTTTGAAACGGCAGCTCAAATCGCCCGCGTCCGTGCGGTCCAAGCAAGCTATCGTCTGTCGGAAGTGTTAAAGCTCGGAGTTGCCGACGCAGTCCTGGTGATCGGCAGACAAAACGGGTAGCGAGATGCAATCGAGTCGAACAGTTTCCCACTGGCACAACAGAGTTTGGGCAGTCTTACTTTTCGCTGCCACGGCAGTTGCCTACCTTCCCGTCATTCAATGCGGATTTATATGGGACGACAATGACTACGTTACCAATAACTTAACGCTCCGAGACTTAACCGGACTCAAGAACATTTGGCTAGATCCAAGTGCGACTCCTCAATACTATCCTTTGGTCCATTCGACGTTTTGGATTGAGTACCAAACCTGGGCTCTAAGCGCGGCCGGGTATCACGTCACCAACGTAGTCATTCATGCAATCAACGCGATTTTGCTTTGGCGGTTGCTGCTCGCGTTGTCCGTTCCCGGTTCCTGGCTGGCAGCGTTGGTATTTGCAGTCCACCCTGTACACGTCGAATCCGTCGCTTGGATCACCGAACGAAAGAACGTTCTCTCAGGGATGTTCTACCTCTTGTCGATGATGTCGTTTCTTCGGTATTGGGATTTTACAAAATCAACCGAAGCGGAAGGCGTCGAACCATTGTCACGTCGGAACTGGGTTTGGTTTTTCGCTGCCAATCTATTTTTTGTCGCCGCGCTATTAAGCAAGACCGTCACCGCGACGTTACCGGCCGTCTTGGTTGTCCTAATTTGGTGGAAACGAGGAAGCGTACCGATCAAGCGTTCGCTGTCGCTAGCTCCGATGTTCTTGATCGGCGTTGCGTTCGGCTTGATGACCGTATGGCTTGAGAAGTTTCAAGTTGGAGCCAGTGGGATTGACTGGGAGCTGTCTTTCGTCGAGCGATTCTTGATTGCCGGACGAGCATAGTGGTTTTATGCCGGCAAATTGATTTGGCCGAGCAACCTAATCTTCACTTACCCGCGATGGGATATCGACGTATCACAATATTGGCAGTTTGCTTTTCCGATTGCTGCGATCACCGTGATTATCACGCTGTGGGTGCTAAGAAACAGAATTGGCCGAGGGCCGCTCGCGGCGATACTGATTTTCGCCGGGACACTTTTTCCTGCACTTGGTTTCCTTGACGTTTATCCAATGCGTTTCTCTTTCGTTGCCGATCACTTTCAGTATTTGGCCAGCGTTTCTCTTATCGCGTTGGGCGCTTCGATGGCATCTCGCTTAGCCGAGCAAAAAATGACTGAAACTCCGGTCATTCGGTGGCTCGCAGGTGCAGGCATCGTGGTGACCATGATGGGGCTAACGTGGCAGCAAACGAAAATTTACGAGAGCCTAGAGAGTTTATGGCGTGATACGCTTGCCAAGAATCCAACCAGCTTTATGGCCCACAACAATCTCGGTGCGTTGCTGAATCGACGCGAAGACTATCTCGAAGCCGAAAAACATATTCGTGAAGCGATGATCCTCAAGCCAGATTTCATTGACTCGGTCGTCAACATGGGAAAAGCACGAGAGGGCCAGGGCGATCTAGAGGGCGCGACAAAGTATTACCAAAAAGCGATTGACATGAACCCAAATTACGCACCGGCACTCAATGGCCTGGGTGCCATGGTCGGGGCCAAGGGGGACATGCAAGAGGCGAAGAGGCTGTTCGAATTGGCGGTTCAATCCGATCCTGAATATGCAGCCGCGCGAGTCAATCTTGCAATTTTATATCAAGGGAACCACCAAGCGGAAAAGGCAGTTGATGAGTTGCAACAAGCCTTGCGTTTTCAGCCCGACATGGTTGTCGCGCGTGATAATTTAATCAGAAATCTTATGCAGTTAGAGCGATTCGATGAGGCAAAGCAACTGCTCGGAAAATCATTGGTGGAGAATCCAATTGATGTGAATCTTCTCGGTGCGATGGGAATCATTGCGGCAAATCAAAAAGAATATCGGTCCGCGATCGGTTACTTCGAAAGTATTCTAAGAATCATACCCGACGAACCGAACGCACTTTTCAACTTATCAGCGATGCATCGTGAACTTGGCGAAGATGACCAAGCGGATAAATACATGAATACTCTCGAAGAACTTCAGGCTTCACCGCGTTGACTAAAAGCCTGTTTACCTCAATGGTCATGCAGGCCAAATTCGGTGGCCATTGCAAGCGGTTCTTGGATGTTCAGCGGATCGATCGTTCTGGCGATTTCAAAGCCCTGTCGAGAGAGCGTGAAGTCGCGATGGAGATGGTGGAGAATTAGCCCGGCCCGGCAAAGCTCGCAAAACCCGTCAAAAAACTTAATCGTGATCTCGGGGAACTCGCGACTGCGAAATGCAACCGTTTGATGTTCGCTCTCCTCGATGTAGACAGCCAATAAGCGGCCGGGCGCTTCAAAGGCCGTCTTCACTCCGCGAACTTCAATCACTCCGCGATTACGGGCTTTGTAAAGAATCGCCATCGCCTCGGCGGATAGCGGAATCGGATCGATCGTCTGCGGCTCGTCTAGCCTTCGCACCAACGCCCGTGCGCACAAGGCTGCGAGTGCGGCTAACGTTGGGCCTCCTTCCCCCATCGCGTCCCAGCTTGCGGCCATCTCGCGATGAAAGGTCTGGTATTCATCCAACTGCCGTCCTTTACCGATGGTCATACCAAACTCGCAGAACGATAGCCCGATCGGTTCCAAATGATTCGCGAGAACGAATCAATGCCCAGCCCGCAGTTTTTTAAGCTGGGCGGTGACGTATTCAACTGGAATTGGAATCCCCTTCAGCTCGCCTTCGCAGACGATTTGATCTCCAACGACGCCCTGAAAATGTGCCACGATCATCCGGTTGCGGCGCGCCTTCAACAGTTTGACCATCACGATCAAGCGATCACCGGGCAACACAATGCCACGGAACTTCACATCGTTGACGCCGCCAAACCCAATCATCTGAGCACCAAGAAGGTCGTGGCGTTGAGTGTAAAAGCTAGCGACCTGGGCAGCCGACTCGATCATCAACATTCCGGGCATCAACGGCATGCCAGGCATGTGACCTCGGACCCAAAAACTGTCGTAAGACGTTTGTAAATACGCGGCGCAAACCGCCCTCTCGCAATCCTCGTAAAGGATTGCCGTCAATTGTTCCATTTCGTGACGCTGCGGGTTGACCGCTCGTATCGCTTCAATATCCGCGATCGGACGATCAAAATCCAGCAGGTCAAGGTCGACAAAGAACTCAATTGAAGCCACGGTTTAGGTCTTTACCTTCTTGCGTTTGGCCTTCCTAGCTTTGCCGTTGGCCGGCCGTTGGCCGTGGTTTGCTTTTTTCAGTTTGTGGTGCGGTTTTGCCATGAGAATGGAATCCAAAAGTTAGTTGTTCGGGCAATCAACCCGTTCATTAGTGATTTAAGTGCAGAATCGTAACCGGAATCGGCCTCAATACCAACAAGCCATGCAGAAAAACATTATCGCCAGACCGAGCGTCCAAAATCAGTCGCGGGCGCGGCGGTTGGATAGGCGGGAACCGGAATTCCCGACGGGACCGCTCCTTGCTCCGGCTGCGGTTGGGCGACGGAGTAAATCGACGGCGGATCGGTCCGCGATCCCGCGATGTCCCGATGCAGAGGCGGTGCGGGTTTCGTTGCCGAGTCAACGCGGCGGCGACTGTACCAGCTATCGTTCGGATCAACGCCCGAGGTCGCAGCCAGGGGACGTTGGGAAAGCGAAGCAAGCTCGACTTCGGAGGCTGGATTCGCCGTAGATTGAACGTTCAGCTTCGCGAAGCGATCGACGGGGCCGTTACCGACTGAGACCCACTGGAGCCATTGCTCCTGCAATTCGGCAAGCGAATCGTAACCGTAATGCTGACGGATGTTTTCCGTCCAAGATGGCCGCTGCATATAATCACCGAGGAAGGTGACGAAATTTTGCGGCCCACGCTGGGCGATCAAAAACTGGCACACGGAATACCCTTGGGCGTACATCGGCAACACGTCGCTTGGATACTCAGTCAGCAGAAATAGCCGATTCATAGCGATTCCGCGGCGAGTGCGCAGAAACTCACGTAGCTTTTCTTCGTGTTTTTGCCTTTCGGAGACATGCTCGACGGTTGTACAAATTCCTTCGTCGGCCCAGCGTGGCAACGGACGGCCGAAATGTGTCGCCAAAATCGTGTGCGTGACTTCGTGAGGAAGCACGCTATCAAGGATACGTTCGGGAGTTCCGACCACTTCCATTTGAAAGTTACTGACAGGATTGGGGTTGTACGTTGTAACCCCCTGCGCAGGGATATTTCCCGCGACGACTCGAATCGGACATGGTTGCGGCCAATTCGGCAGCGTTCTGCCCAACCAATGGTCAGCCAGGTCGTTTCGATAGGTTTCGGCGGCTAGCCCGACGGATTGGGCTAGCTCCGCGTTAGGTGCGAAAACAATAAAGTTTTGCGTGCGAAAATCGGCTGCGTTCAGCGCAGATGCCACGAGATTGCACATCAATCCAAAGCAACAGAGGAACATTGTCGCGGCAGACCGCGAGCCAGTTCGAAATCCGGCATCCATGCCGCAAACCTATCTTAAGGAGTTCATTCCGAGCGAAAAAGCACCGCAACAACACTTTTTAACCGTCGCTGGTTGTCGTGCGATGCTCGTGGACAAGCGGAGTCTAGGCACACATGCCGGTCGACGCCTAGGTCGAATCTGTGATAAAAGGCAATCGACAACGGTTTAACATTAACGAGAACGATACCTGCACTGTTCGTGTCGGTTTAATGTACTGCCTCCTCCACCGATTCCCAAAAAACATTGCTTTGTTTTTGTTTCGGTGTGGCCGTTGCGTTACCATTGAGCGTACTAGCAGAGAGCTCTCCCTAGGCCCGCCTTCAATTCCTACCGTTTGTCGCTCCTCATGGAAAAAAAAATTTCTCGTGCTTCGACGCGTTTTCGTCGGGGCCGCATTTTCACGAGTCTACTGATAATTTTAGTACTCGGTGGAGTTTTAGGTGGTGCAGGCTATCTTTACTTTCAGAACAGCCGGAAATCAACGCTTTTTAACGATTTGATCGTTGCCAAAGCCTCCAAAGGCCCGTTCGATCACATCGTGCTTGAACAAGGCGAACTGGAAAGCGCGAGCAACGTTGAGGTCGTTTGCGATGTTCGGGCGCGGAATGGTGCCGCCGGTACCGCGTTGCTTTGGGTTATCGACGAAGGCACGATCGTCAAAAAAGGGGACAAGTTGGTAGAACTTGACTCCTCCGCTCTAGAAACTTCATTAAACGAGAAAAAAATTGAAGTCATCGCCGCACAGTCTGCGGTCGCTGCCGCAAAAGCGCTTGTGGAACAAGCGGTCATCTCGCGTCAGGAGTACCTGGAAGGCCTCTTCCAGAACGAAGAACGCTTGATCCAAAGTGAAATAGCGATTGCGGAACAGGGACTGCGCAAAGCCCAACTCGCACTTCAAAGTACCGAACGTTTAGTCGCCAAAGGATTGGTCAAATCGTTGCAACTGGAAGCTGACCAATTTGCCGTTGCCAACAATCGCAACCTGCTCGATACCGCCCAGAATCGATTGCGAGTGCTCCAGAATTTGACGCGACAAAAAATGCTTGTTCAGTTCGACAGCGCCATCGATGCAGCCCAGGCACAATTAGACGCCGCGACGGCTGCGCTTGACGAAGAAGAAGGTGACCTAAGATTTTTTGAAAAACAGATATCGCTTTGCAACATCAACGCGCCTGCTGACGGCGTCGCCATCCATGCAAATTCTTATAGCAGCCGTGGTGGCAGTGCGGAATTCGTCGTTGAGCCGGGCGCGATCATTCGCGAACGACAAACGATACTGCGACTTCCTGATCCGAAAAAAATGCAGGTGCGCGCCACCGTGAACGAATCCAGAATCACGCTGATTCGACCTGGCATGCCAGCGAAGATTCGAATTGATGCCGTCAGCGGTACCGAGCTACTCGGACGTGTCGGGAAGGTCAATCGTTACGCAGAACCTGGAAGCTGGATGAGCTCTTCGATTAAGGAGTACGCCGCAACGGTCGAGATTATCAATCCGCCGGAGTCGATCCGCACGGGCATGACTGCAGAAGTACAGATCTTCGTCGAGCAGATCCCTGAAGCCACGCAAATTCCGATTCAGGCAGTCTACGAACATGGCGGCAAGACTTACTCGCTAGTCCGGCGCAGCCCAACCGACTTCGAAACCCGTGAGGTTGTTCTCGGCGCGACCAATGAAAAATTGGCCACGATCGGACGAGGCATCGAGGCAGGAGAAAGTGTCGTCCTTAACCTGCGCCAAAACCTGTCTTTGCTAGATTTGCCCGAGATCGAACAAGAAGACAACACGGCGATGGCAAGCCTGTCGACTGTGGACGCGTCCGCGGAAGCCGTCGACGGACCATCATCGGGTCGTGAACCTGAAGGCGGAAAGCGACCTGGCGGCTACGGCGGACCTGGAGCAAACGCGGTAGGCGGCGGTGCGGCTTACGGCGGACGTCCTGGAGCACCAGGAGGTTCGCGTCCCGGCGGACCGCCTGCCGGCGCAGGCAGAGGCCAAGACGGCGGCGGCCGGACAGGCAGCGAACAACCACGCGGGGAACCTCGTCGAGACGCAGCCCAAACCAACAATTCCGCTCCAACCACAGAAGTCTCCCTGAATGCTGCCCCCGAGACGATTGCCTCGACGCCCGAACCATCAACTGCGTCTAGGAGTGTGGGTACGTCAGGCTCCGAAGGGAGTGAGTAAACAGTGCTCCCTTACAGTAGCCCAGCACTGCCTGCGACAGCAAACGGTTTGCCGTTAACAGGTTCCACTGGAATCACGACCAAACCAGCAGCCGTTTCGATTCGTGAGCTTGCCAAGACTTACGTGCTCAAGAGCGAAACCGTCTACGCGCTGCGAGGAGTCTCGTTCGAGGTGCCCGAAGGCGATTACGTCGCAATCATGGGCCCGTCGGGTAGCGGCAAAAGCACACTGTTGAACTTGCTTGGCTGCCTCGACAAACCGACCAGTGGTCAGTTCTTTTTGGGCCATGATGATGTGTCAAAGATGAGCGACGATGAGCTTGCCGATATTCGCAGCCGGCGGATCGGCTTTGTCTTTCAGTCCTACAACCTGATCCAGCAGTACACCGTTGTTGAAAATATCCAGCTCCCACTCTACTACCAAGGGCGATTGGGGCCAAAAGAAACACAGCGGGCGATCGAGCTAGCGAAGTCGGTCGGATTGGGTGAACGTTTGACCCATCGACCGCAGCAATTGTCCGGCGGCCAGCAGCAACGTGTTGCGATTGCAAGAAGCTTGATGAACGATCCTTACTTTATCCTCGCCGATGAAGCGACGGGAAACCTTGACTCGTCGACTACTGATGAAATCCTTTGCCTGTTTGATTCGCTGAACGCAGAAGGCCGAACGATCGTGATGGTGACTCACGAAGACGAGGTTGCCGCAAGAGCAAAACGAGTCGTTCGATTACGTGATGGACTGCTTTCTAGCGACCGTCTCAACAGTGAAGAAAGTCGGCAAGAGGCTCGTCGCCGCCAACGTGAAAACGTTATCGCTTTGGCACAACGCAAACACTGACACCTCCTTACCGGCTATTTGTTTAATATGGTTTGGCTGCGCACTTGGCAATTAGGCGTTAAGAGCCTCATGCTTCACCCACTGCGAAGTGGTTTGACGATGCTCGGAATCCTGATCGGTGTTTGGGCAGTGATCGTGCTGACTGCCGTCAGCCAGGGCGCCAGCGATCAGGTTCAAAAGCAAATCGAATCGCTCGGTGCTAACTCCATCATCGTTCGCAGCGTGAAGCCATCGGCTGATAAGATGCAAGGAATGGCAGCAGCCTATGGCCTGCAGCGACAAGATTTGGACATGATCGTTTCCAACATCCCAACTATCAACAGCGCATTACCGATTCGCGAGATTCGTCGTCAGTTTACTTTTGGTGACAACTTGGTCGATGGTCGACTCGTTGGTTGCACGCCCGATTACGCAGAGGTAAACAAACTGGAGCTGATGACCGGACGCTTCCTCGCCGACGCCGACGACATGCGGGCCGATACTGTCTGCGTTTTAGCGGCGAAAGTCGCCGAGAAACTGTTTCCAGTCAACGACCCGATTGGTAAACGCGTCTACATACCCGAGTGTCAGGATTACTATCGCGTCGTCGGAGTGCTTAAGCATCGCAACGCATCCGCCGCGATCGGTGGTTCGCTCGACTCGCAAGATTTCTCGGGCGACGTCTATGTCCCAATCAAGACCATTCGCCGCCGCATCGGTGACACGATCTTCACGCGGCGAAGCGGTCAGTTCGATGTTGAGATCATGGAGCTGAATCAAATCACGTTAGAGGTTTCACAGGTTGATCAGGTTCGAGCGACAGCTGCGATGGTCGAATCATTGCTTGCACCTCGACACGCCGCGAAGAATGACATCGCGGTTGTCGTGCCACTTGAACTGCTTGAGCAAGCTCGTAACTTACGATTGATGTTCCTCGGTATCGGCATTCTGATCGCATGTATTTCGTTGATCGTAGGCGGGATCGGTATCATGAACATCATGCTTGCCAGCGTTACCGAGCGAACTCGTGAAATTGGTGTGAGGCGTGCTCTTGGCGCTAAGAGACGCGATATCGTTCGCCAATTCTTGGTTGAAACGATCGTCCTTAGCTTCAGCGGCGCAGCGCTCGGAATTTTACTTGGTTTCTTAGGGCCACCGATGTACCGACTGATGATCTACAGCGTCGAGAAATTTTCGCCTGAAAAATTCGCATCGCTTCCCGCTGCGATTCGCGAAGCACAACCAACGATCGTTTATGAAACGATTCCGCTGGCGGTTGGAATTGCGGTCGCAGTCGGTTTGATCAGCGGCCTTTACCCTGCCATTCGCGCCGCCAATATGAACCCAATCGAAGCGCTCCGTCACGAATAGTTAGTACTCTAATCCTTCTCAAACCGAACACGGTAAACCGGGATCAAGTGCTGCACGCTGCGTCGTTCAAAGTGCGTTCGAAAGGCAATCGCATCGGTTTGTTCGTCCTCATCCGCTTCTTCGGGAAGCGGTGGGCCGAACTGCGGCACCTCTTCCGCAATCATCTCGATCGCGGATTCAAAATACTCCAAAACGTCGGTCCAAAAATGCAAGGTTCCGCGACTCGATAGGGCTCGATAGATCTCGCCAACCGTGGTCGCGTTGACGACTCGCCGTTTCTTATGCTTCTTCTTCCACCACGGATCAGGGAAATAGATGTGGGCCGCGATCAAAGATTGATCAGGGATCGTCGCCAGGATCTTCTGCGCATCACCGCTGACCATGATCGCATTGCTGAGGCCCAGTTTGGCAAGTCGAGACGCCGCATGTGCGGCATACATCTTCGCAATTTCGACGCCGACAAAGTTGTGATCGGGTCTTGCGCTCGCTGCATTCTGAATAAACAGCCCCTTGCCCGATCCAATCTCGAATTCAAGCGGCTGCTCGTTTGCGAAAAGAGCGTTGCTTGTCAACGCAGGTGGTAGGGCCTCCACATCATACAAATGGGCATCCAATACCAAAGATGGATCGCGTTTAGGAAGTTGGCCACGAGGCATGAATCACCTGAAGTTGATGCAAAACGGAACGACGAGTTTAGGTCTCCAGCCGCGACTCCAATTCATCTAATCTCGCTTGTAACTCCTCGAGCCGCGCTTCAACGGCGGCTAGTCGAGATTCGTGAACCGGTGATTTCGCGGATATCATCACTTTTTCTAAACCGGCGTCGTCCGCGTTCGCAAATTCCATCTTGTCGACCTTCGCCGCAAGGTAACGTTGCTCATCAGGCGGATAGAGTGCGTGAGCGAACGTTTGACCGCGTCCCGCGGGTGTCATCGCCTGGACCAAGCCTTTTTCTTCTAGCGTCGCAATGATGGTTGCGACCGCGTCAAGATCGGGCAGCTCATGCATTCGCGAGGCTCGCGTTCGCAGCTCACCCAAGGTTTGCGGCCCTCGCAAAAGCAATTCGGTCATGATCGCCACTCCGCCCGCATCAACGCCCAACCACTCATAAGCGACATGGCGGAATTTCGAAACTCGGCTGGTTCCTTGAATCTCGCGAGCAGCACCGAGAGCCTTTAAAGTGTCGAGCGCCATTTCAACGTCATCTTCGTCAAGCTGCATGACTGGCGAGCGATTGGATTTTTGATTCGCGCCGGCAACAATCGCTGCAATCGACATGGGATAGTTGTCCGGAGTCGTTTTTGCCTTCTCGACAAGCACTCCCAAAACGCGACGCTCGTTACGCCCCAGTGGGGTTGGCCGGTTGGGAGAATCGGAGGTTGATTCGGCGTCGGTCATTTTTTTGTTATTCTCCAGTGACGAAGCTGATAAGCATTCTGTACATGATGGCGTTTCGCGTGCGATTCGTCGACCTGTGCTACCCTTTCAAATTTGCCTGCATCGGTCGAGCAAAAGTCACCCACGGAACAAGATAGACATGACCAGCGATACCGATTTGAGAGAACGATGCCGCGCCGCATCTGGAATCGAAACAGACTCCGAGGTTGATCCTACTGCGATGATCGGGTTCTTCCAGCGATTTCGGCCCGATGGGCGCGGACTCGAAGGATTGTATGAAGGCCTGGCTCATGGCGATCAATACCACGAACGACTCGACCACCTGTTCGAAGCGGCGGGTGATGATCGTCGCCCAACCGGTGGCCGTGATGCTTACTTTGTCGTTCGTCAACCACCACCGATGTCGCCCGAGGCTGCCGAATTCAACGCGACTCGCTGGATGGAGGGGTTACAGAAAATCTCGGCTCGATCCGGCAATGCGGAACTCTCCAAGCAACTAGAAACACGACCAAGAATTCGCATCCTCGAAGGCTCTCCGCCCAAGCAACCCAAGGCTGACCAGGAGTCGTTTCCGCTGTTAAAGGCGATCAAGGTTCATGCCGCGTCGATGACCGACGGGCTGGCATCCGGTTGTCAAGTGGTTTCGCTACTTCGCGAAGCGTATTACTTCACCGCGTGCGATTCGATGATTCGCGATTATCTTCTCTGGCCTGCCTACGAAGAGGCGCTGGGTGAAGCAGACCCAATGGCTGGATACTTCGAACTCTGGCGCCATGGCATCAAACTGCGGGTCTTTCATGATGACATGATTGATCTCTACTTACCAAGGTGACAGCGTTCGTCCTGAGAGCTTTCTAGTTTCGAATCGATTCGATAAGCGGCATCTGTACCACGCGGGTCACGGTTACTAAGCCTGCAATCAAGCCGACGATGGCAATCAATCCGATCGCAATTAACGGTTCGCTTATCGGCGGCAAGACCTGACCCGCGATTGCCTGTGGTGCGATCGCGATCACCGAACAAACAAGTCCGGCCCCGATGCCGATCCCAAGCAACGAGGCTGCTTCGATCATGATGGAATTGGCAATCCTTGATTTTGAGAAACCAATCGCTCGCAACACGGCGAGTTCACTTTGTCTCTCAAGCGCACTGCGAAGTTGAGCGATCGCAAGCCCCACCGTTCCCAGCAATAATCCAAGTGCACCAAGACTCTGGAATGTCTTCAGATAAGTGTTTTGCACTGCCATCAAGCGAGACAAAACAACTGCCGACTCCGTAACATCCATTCCGACGTCGCTCAGCCGATTCTCGAGCACCTCTTCAACTCGCTTCGGCTGGTCGGTCGCGATCATAAAAAATTCGTAGCCGCTGACCTCGGGAAACACTCGCTCGAAATTTTTCTCACCGATCAACAAACTTCCTTGCAAAACAGAATTGGAGAGAAGCCCAACGACCCGAAAATAGATCGGTTGGTCCGCAGTCCAGCTAAAACTTTTCACCTGGCCAATACCGCCGGTCATCTGCAGGCTCCACATCGCCGTATTCTGATCGAGAACAAGCGGAATTGGATCGTCAACCGTACCCGAAGCCTTGGTCTCTAGTAGCTTCCACGGCGATGCATTCTCTCCGGACAATACATTTGTTTCGACCTTCGCCCAATCAAACGGAACCCGTCCCGTCTCCTTTGACATCGACATCGGAACCGCAAAGACTTGGGGTTGGCTTGCTTGATAAAGGTTGTTGCAACTCGCGTCTTGTCCTGACTTGAATCGCATCGAAACAATCTGAGTTCCTGGTATCGAATCACGGTCTTGACCAAGTAGCTCCGACTGAACCGTTCGGTCGTTCAAATCGCGATAAAGCGGAGTCGCAGTTCGTCCCAACAGCGCAAAACCGCCGACGCCAGACGCGGTCGGACGCAATTGAAACGACCCGATCGACACAATCAAAAACGTAGCAACCGCCATCAGTCCGATCGCAAGAGTGCTTCTCAAAGGATTGCGCCGGAGATTTCCAGAGGCTAGCTTAAAGAGGGTGTAATTACCATCATGAGCCGCGTTTCTCATGGGAGGCATGGACAATCGATGATGGATAAAAAGCAGCGCGGCGGCGAGCAACAGCATTCCCGCCCCCACAAATGCACCGGCCTGAGCCAGTCCATTTCCCATTCCACCAACGATCAGTGCAACGATCGCTGAAACCGTTAATCCAGCCGCAATCTTGATTTGAACCTTCCGTCCCATTTTTTGCTTGTCGACTGTCGTTAAAAGCTCCGAACTTTCAACTCGTCCCGCAAGCAATGCCTGCGCGGTTGAGCGTCGCAATCGACGAGCGGTTGACCAAATCGTTATCAAGGTGACTGCAATCGTCGAGACTCCACCAATTAGAAAACTTGTCGGCCTCGCGTGGAACTCAAGAAACGGGACCGTCACCGCACCGACCCACCATGAACGTAACGCAGCGAGGACAAGCCATGCGTAGCCGACGCCGCCAAGTAAACCAAACAATACACCGGGCACGGAACTCCACAGTCCTTCACGAATCGCGATTCGTGATACATCTTTGCCGCTCCACCCCGAAGCCATCAGCAACCCATACTCGCGGCTTCGTTGAATCATTCCCAATCGATACAGCAGTGAAATCAGCATGACTGCGGCAATGATCACAAAGAAACTGAGCGACAAAAACAGCGCATCGAACGGAGTCGTGCCGCGAGACGCCGCAAGCTGAGACTGGCGAATCATGATGGGAGCCCACCCGAGTTTGTCGCGGATCGGCAATAGCGATTGTCGTATTTTTGCTCCCAACTCGTCAGTGTTTGCAGCCGTGGACCCGGGAAAGCGAAGCGATGTTGTATCACCAAAACGACTGCCAAAAAGTTGCTGGCCTTTGGCGAGCGGAATGAACGCTTTGGGCGTCAATCGATGTTCGGCCCAGTAGCGATCATCGTCGGAGCTGATCTCTCGGTCGAGTTTGAAGGGAAGTTCCCAGTCCGAAATGGAGTCTTGGTCGGTGACACCAGGGACCGATGGTGTTAGGTCAGGATCGTTATAGACCGTTGGCTTGGTTTCAAATTGGTTAGGGCGATTCCGAACGTAAGGCTTTGATGGTTTCGTGATCGGAACAATGGACGTCAAGACGGCATCAAACGATCGCTCAATCTCCCGTCCACCTTCGACTTCCGGTTCGTAATACAGGACGCGAAGGCGATCACCGACGGATGCCTTTAATGCGTCCGCTGTCCAGTTGTTGATAACGATGGGCGAAACGTCGTCTACCGCACCTCCGTACTCAAGCGGCAATGATTTCGATGAATCAATCGCACTGATGATGCTGTACGGAACCGATGCGGTTACCTTTCCATCGACATCAAGTCGCTCAATCGAATTGGCGAGATAAGTCATCGCGACTTGCGGCGCGTAATCACCTTTAAATTCGTCAACCAGTCTCTTTGACGCTGCTTCAGGGAGCAACAGCCGATCACTTGAAACTTGGTAGTAATCCAACACGGTCTCTTCAGGAGTGTTGCCAGGCTTAAATTCTTTTGTGACCCGAGTGAGCTTTACACCAAAGTCAGACAACCTTAGCGGTAAGGAATCCATCCAATCCTCGCCGTTGCTCTCAACCTTTAAAGGCACGGAAACGAAAAGCGAATTGGCTTGACCTGCACGATCGAGTGTCTTGGCAATCGTTTCGCGATTAAGTAACGCCGTCATCGGCTCGACCTGACTTGGGTGCATCGCGAATCGTCCCAGTCCACGGTTCTCAACGATTGCTTTGACATTCAGTCTCGGAATGCCCTCGGTCTGTGAGTCCCGTTTTCCAAGTGGACTATCTGCTGGAACCGCTTGTTCGCTCGGCAATCTCACCGTTACCTGATCGCCAACCTCAACACCAAGCTCGTCAGCCGCCGCGCGGTTAAGCACCACATCACTTTCACCAATCGGTTCGTTCGGCAAAAAACCGTTCGTATCCAGAGTGCTGTACGAATCATCAACACCCAGAATCTGTACCGAACTTGCCCGCCGAATCGGTTGGCCTGCGACCGCAGCGGTTTCGACGACACCACGATCAAACAGGATCACGGCCGAAACCGTCCGTGAATCAATCTCTTGGGGGATGCCCTCGGTTTGGAAAAATCCACCCGGGATGATGATCTGATCGATTTTTCCCAGTCGATCCACCGTCAACGCTCGTAGGCTGCCCCGCATCGAGTCGCCAACAATCAACGCGCCGGTAATCACCGTCGCGGCTGTCGAAACGCCCAACGCAACCGCCAACGCAAGTCGTCGGTAAAACCACAAACTACGGATCGCGTACTGGTTTTTAGTGAATGTTGATGACATGAAAACAAGTGGTTGGCGATTCAAGGTCCAGTGCAAGCCGCGATCATTCTATCGAATGATTCGATTTAGCAATGAGCGGGAAATAAGTGTCCGGTACCATTTGCCAAGAACTGGCCCGCGGGTGCTTCGCACAAATGGTACCGGACACTTAGAACCTATCCGAGAACCGTTAGCCGCATGGCGTTAGCC
>Ga0105046_10004304_pt1 | contig 22644 bp, 18 predicted proteins | sample MAT03_FD_78385 | JGI IMG/M metagenome (GOLD analysis project Ga0105046, IMG submission 78385) | Freshwater microbial communities from Lake Fryxell liftoff mats and glacier meltwater in Antarctica - MAT-03 (megahit assembly) | ecosystem: Environmental > Aquatic > Freshwater > Ice > Liftoff...
GGCAAATCGCAATAACAACGCGGGAGTTTGAAACCGTGCAAAAAACAAGACCCCTCAGGTCTTGAATTCCCGGGGGGGGGGGTACCATCGCAATGGAAGTTCTGATGCGGTCAAAAGCTGGAGATGCATTGTTTGGAAACAAACATTTTTTCTCTGCGTTGGGATTTCTTCGTGCATTTTCGCGAGGCAGATCGAAGCGAGACCGACTTGTGACTCGGTCTTTGCAAGTTGTGACGCCGGAGGGGCTACCGCCACCTACGGCGGCTACTTCTGCCAGGCGAAAGCGAACAACCCGAGTCGGACTGCGGCTCCACAGCCAGGACAAGTTGTCCAAGCAGTCTCTGTCCCCAATCCAAACAATCCCGGCACGATGCAGTGTGGGGATCTCTATTCGGTGAACACAGACCCTGTGACTCAACAGCTTGTACTTGTCTTGGTATCGCGAGATTCATGCGGGGGAGACCAAGGGGCTAACAATTGTGACCAGCCGTCGCAGGGCTGAAAGAAAGATGATTCAAGAATGAAATGTCTGAACGCGATCGCCTCGTCTTTGGCAATCTGGCTGACGAGTGACGTTGGTTTCAGTCAATCGTCTGGCAGCGCCTTGTTCCTCAAGGGGCGTGATCAGTTGCGTCATGTGGATTCTTTTGAGTGTCGCGGTGAATACTTACCACCAATTCCTGAACCGCGGAAATCTTGGCTCTTTCGAATTGTGTTCGATGGCAGTTCCTATCGTACGGAAGTCGATTATCCGAATGCGTCAGAAAGTGTGACTCATGTGACAACCGTGTATGACGGTCAGAGATTTCAGATCCACTCCAACAGCATCATGGAGAATACTTTGTCTTCCGGTGCTTCTCCGCCGGCGTCTTATCACTATCAACTTCCGAGCCCTTTCGATCTACAGTACGCATGGAGCGCACAACCTTTGTCGCAATTGAAAACCGACGACAAGCTGTGGACCACATCTGAATTGATGCATGAAGATGGCGAAGTGACGATTCGTGGGATACGCTGCATGAAAGTTCATATTGATCGAAGCGATGGTGTGACAGTCACTCGATGGCTTTCCGTCGACCATCAAGGTGTCCCAGTCATGACGCTCGCAACCGATAACGATGGGAAGGTTTTGAAGCGAACAGAAGTTAAGGAGTTTATAAATGTTGATTTCGATGGAGCGTTATTGCTCGTTCCCACTCATGTGACCGGGGAGATGACTCATACATATGAGATGAAAGTGTTTCCAAGCTCGGTCCGAGTCAATAAGCCGATCTCGGCCAGTGAGTTCGACATTGCTGATGTGAATGTCGAAGAAATGTACGACTGGGACACCGGAGATCGACTCAATGTGCTCTCCGGTCGATCATTTGATAAAGACATGAATGAAACCCACAGTCCTTCTCCCGTAGAGCCCGTCAGCCATCTCAGGTTGGCGTTTATTGCTACGAATTGTGCTGGGCTTCTTGTTCTGTTTTTCGTCTGGCTGAGGAGGCGATTGTATTCAAAGCGAAGTCAAATCGAAATATAATCTTTTCTTTCGGTGTTTTATGTTTATCTACCCTTGTGGCTTTGAAAGACCCCCGCGAAGAAACCAATCAGCGACCTATTGCCCCTGCAACTCAAGAACTGCACGTTCCTGAATCGATCGAATTTCCAGCCGTGGCAATCGGGGAGTCGGTGGAAAGACAATTAGAGATCGTGAACACATCCAGTTCATCGGTTGTTATATTCAAAGTCGAGGCTTCATGCGGATGCACCCGAGTTGCTTCACGGAAGACTACACTTGCACCGCAGCAAGTCGCGCAATTCCAAGTCACTGTTCGCGGAGTATCCTACTCAGCTATGGCTGGAGACAAAGCTCTGAGGGTGACTACGTCAATTGGGGAGTTCTACGTCAAAGTGCTCACGCATGGCCTAAAAGGCATGGTTGTCTCACCGAACTCCTTGGAGTTCGGTACGATCTCGCATATGAGCCTCCCGGCTACGAGAGAAGTCAAGATATTTACAGCAGAAATGCCAAATCAACAGAGGCTGTCTGCTCAAGCGAGCTGCATCCACCCGTGCATCGATTTGAGTCCGATTAAGTTCAATGAGCAGGGAATCGCGACCGTCTCAGCGACGATTCACCGTTCTCCTCTATCGGGGTTCATTTGGACGGAGATCGAGTTCTCGGCAGATGGCGTCGACAATACTCGCTCATTCGTAACCGCTCGTGTTGAAGGTCTTCTTGTTTCAAAGCCTAGAGCGGTTGTCGTCAAGAATGGCACGAGCGGTATATTGAATATCGCTTCGAGTGAGACGGCGAGAGTAAAAATAGTGAAGGTAACTGCTAGCCGAGACCTCGAGCGATGTTTGAAGTGTTCGATTGCCTCCCCGAGTGTGGTCGAGTGCTTTTTCGATTCGCATCGCGGATATTTGGACACATCCGTGATTCGTGGGTACGTTACGATCGATGCGTTTGTTAACGATGAACTCGCACAACTGTACGTCCCAGTGACCGCAGTACCTCAGTAAATGCAAAGTGCCTCCAGTTGCAACTGATCGCGAGTGTCAATCTATTGACGCAGCAGTTGGTTCACGAACTTAGATTGCGTGCTCAAGCAGATGCTGCCAAGTGAGAGAGTGCGGGCAGTGTGACGGAAAGTGTTGGCCGACGAGCCAGTGACGTTCAGCCCGTAGTCTACGGCATGGTCTGCGTTCCGTCGAACGGTCGCCAGAGTAGCGTCGGTTGGTCGTGGTTCAGTTGCTGAATGCTTCGCAAGGCCGAGAGAGCTGCGGGGTTGTCTGTATAGTAGGTGGCCGAGGCGTTGATGCCGCGTGCCGCGTGCGTCCGCAAGGCCGCTTGCATGCGGGGCTCGCGCGACCAGTTCGGCAGGAGCACGAGCCAAAACGCTCCTGTGACTCCGACCACGCCGGTGGTCCGAAGTATTCGTGCGAACCGAGTGAGTGGCGGCTTCACGGCTTGGCCCCTGTGGCAGGGGCGACGAACGCGGGCTTCTCGACTTTCGACTGGGACCGCAAGATCAGTTCGTCCGCCGCACTGCGAAACACCACACCAAACATCAGCCAAGACATCGCCAGTGTCAGGACGAGATTGAGCGTCTGGCCGCAGACGTACAGCATGAGCGGTTTGCCGCCTCGCAAGTTTCTCCGGACCTCGGCGAAGTCGACATCCAGGCCAATGCAGACGAAGGCTAATCCAAAGAACCACGCCCGGAGATCCTTCGAAACCGCTGTCGTCGCACTCACGATCGCGCTGCCCGCCTCTCCGGAAGCGGAGAGGATCGAAAACAAAAACGAGACCCCGACGAACCCAAACACGAATTTCGGGAACCGATACCAGATTTCCCACGGGTCGGGACGCCGCCCCGCTGCTCCGCGTTCCACAGATGTGACCCAGTAAGTCGCGACTCCAAAGGCGACGACACCAATCAGCACGTTCTGGATCATCTTGATCGTCACGGCGGTCTGCTCCGCCGCTTTACCCACGAGAGTTCCCGCTGCAGCCACTGCTCCTGTGGAATCGATCGTGCCGCCCAGCCAGGCCCCGGCGACGACCTCGTTCATCCCCACCAGTCGAATGATTGCGGGTTGAACGACCATCATCAGTGCGGTAAAGACCAGCGACAGTGTGATGGCCAGCGAGATCTCTTCTTTCTTTGCGCGGCAAGCGGCTCCGGTGGCGATCGCAGCCGAGACACCACAGACCGACATGTCGGCGGAGATCACCATGTTCAGAGCTGCGGATTCCATCTTCAGGACTTTTTGTCCGAAGACGAAAGTCGAGATCAACACAATGGGGGTCACGATCCAGGCGACGCAGATCCCGGGTATTCCGAGGGCGATCAAGTTCGGCAGTAAGACCTCGACTCCCAACAGAACCAGACCCGTCTTGATGTAGAATTCGGTGAGCAGCGCGGGCTTCAAGAATGTCAGTCGGCCCACGGAGAAATTGACCAACAGTCCAACGACCAATCCCCAGAGCGGGTACTCCAAGCTGTAGTATTTGATGATCTCTTGCTCGGCCAGCAGAGACGTCAGGAACGTGAGCGCAAAGAGGAACGCGAACCCGAGTAGGAACTTCGGAAGTGACCTCCGCAGTCCGACCTGTCCGATGCCGAACAGCAACGCCGAGAGTATTCCCACGCCGAAGATTCCTCCGACTAAACTGGCTCCGGACTTGGACATCAGGGATTGCAGCGGATTGGTGGACCACTTTCCCGGCTTGGCGAGGTACGGGGCCAACGCGCTGACAGCGGGTTTACCCTCTGGCTCGGCATGGAACATCACCGAGGCCACGATCAACGTCAGCAACAGCCCGCCGAGCCAGACCGCCCACCAGTCCTCAGTCCGCCGCATCTCCGACCAGAGCGTGGGGCGCGCGGGCGATAGAACAGGTTCGTCGGTCGACATCGGGAGCATCCCTGCAAGAAAAAACGTGCCATCGAACTGCGACGACTACTCGAACATCGCGACGATCTTCGACCACTCGGACCAAGTGGTGATACACGCAATCGTCGTGAAGAACACCCCACCGAGGATCAGCCCCAGCTTCGGGAGGATTCCCGGACGCAACTCGCGCGGCATCAGCGTCGTGTTCACGACCAGTGCATGGAAGCAACTGAATCCGAGGGCGTAGTTGTACATCATCGTGGAGAAGACCAGCAGCGCGTCCCCCTTGAGGAAGCAGAGCATGGTCATGCCCATCAATAAATAGATCACCAGCACGCCGAAATAGAGCTTGCCAATGTCCTTCGTATCCCACTTGCGAAGAGTCGGGCTGGCAGTCCAAAACACATCGACCCAACGCCGCAGGACCCCATCGGCAGTACTGGCCATGCTCGTCGCGAGAACCAGGAACCCACAGAACAGGGTCAGATGCCAGAAAAGATTCCCCATGGATAAGCCGAACCGCGTGGTGACGGCGTCCGCGACACCCTGAGCCGTCATCCCGGCGACGAGCCACTTGTCATTCGGAACGCTCCCTTTTTGGAGGAACTGGATCGACAGCATGCTGGGCATCGCCAATCCGATAAAGCAGGCCGGTGCCCACAGCATCCACTGCTCCCGACGGATATGCTTGAGCCAGCGTTTCCAACGCGGGAGGGCCTCCTCCGTCACGACAAACACACAGCCTTCATGGGACAGCGTGATTTTCTGGCCCCCGACAATACTAGGGATCGCCCCAACTTGTGCGCCCATCCCCCATCCCTGTTCGCGGGTGTAATTACTGACCGGAGTATTGGTCAGCCCTCCATTCCCCGCGAGGGCCGCCATCGCCGCCAGAAAGCCCAACAGTGAGTAGTCGATGGGCCGCAGTCCGCGCCCCTCGTAGAGAGCTGTGAAGACGTTGTCGAGGTTCGAGCCATGAACCGGTTCGTCTTCGTCACGGATGCTGTTCGCGTTGGTGTCGCCGACCGCAATCACCGGGATCGTGCCGAACTTAAAGAACCCGGAGCTGATTTCTTTCCAGGTTTGAGCGGTCGAAAAGAACACCGCCAGGAACAACAGGAAACCAAACACCGCGAACAATTTGAAGGTCATCAAGGCCTTCATCGTGTTGTAGATCTTCCCCCCAAACAGCAGCGGGATGAACACCGCGACGAAGATCACGAGTGAGAGAAATTTGAGGAATGTCGAATCCGACATCCCTAAAATGTGAGCCACCTCATCCTTGGGATCGGGCATGCGCCTTAAGATCATCGCGGCCAGTGGGATCGCCGCGTTCGACGCCAAGTACGGCAGGAACGAACCGAAGTCGAGAATCAGATAGACCACCACCCAGAACCACGGGCCAGGGGCAATGCGGAATTTGCCGGTAAAAATCGGCTCGCCGGTGTAGAGCGTGTACCGGCAAATCTCCACGTTGTAGATGGCCTGAGCCAGAATGCTCAACGTGGCCAACCAGAAGATCGCCGCCCCATACCGCGCGGTATTCGTCGGCCCGGTCAGCCACTCCCCGCCGCCGATCGCCGCAGCTGCCATCACCACACCGGGGCCGATGAAGGCTGCGAGTTTTTTCCATTCGAACACTGGCGCATCGGGGAGTTCCCCCACCGTCCATTTTGGCATGGAGGCCACGCCGGGCTGGTGGTCGACCACTTGGGTCGGTTTGGAAGACGCAGATTCGTTCAGCTGTGCCATAGCGGCCAGACTCCCAGAGTCGTTCAGGGAGGGGGCGATCGCCCCCGTGATTCACTCTCCGCGAATGGAAACCCTTCCATCCGGCGAAGCCGGTCCCAGCCAACGAGCGATCCGTCTCTCGCAGGCCATGCATCAACGCGAATCTAAACGATGAGCCGTGTGGTCGCAACGTGCGGGCGGGAATTGAGCGAGCAGCAGACATCAGTCTGTCGTGAATCGGCCCGGGAACCTAAGTCGACACGCAGCTCCATCCATTGAGCGCCCGAGACCCGCGGGATGAAAATGGCCAAGTGCGTCTCGGACTCTGTCGTCTGTACTCTTATTAATTCTGCGACTCGCCCAGTGATGCTTAAATCAGGACGGGCGGCTTTGGCCGCGATAGCGGGCACTGGCTTGCTTGAGGAACCGCTTCTCGGCCTCGCTCAGGGAGTCGATCCCGTTGAGGTGAACTTTCTCCAGCAGGTGGTCCAATTGAGCCTCAGCCTCGACTCGCTCCAGTTCGTCGCGCTCGGCTCGCTTCCGTTCCCGTTCCAGCTTCCAGCGTTCGAACAGTCCGGGAGCCCGGGCGCGGCGCGGCTGCCCCTGTTCGTCTTCATTGAACGCGTCGTAGTTCTCGGACTCATCGACTTCAAAGCCCATGAGATTGGCGGCTTGTAACCGAATCCATTCGACAATCGTGACGGGCAGCAACATGTAAGACAGGAACAGCAAACCGATGCCGATCGAGCTATCGATATTCAGTGCCACACAGGCAATCACCACATGCGCCACGGTGCTGACGATCAACATCGCCGACTTGGCGACAATCGGTTCCCAGCGTTTGCGTGCCACAGCGTGCCACATGCTGGAACCGTCCAGAGGCAAGATCGGGACCAAATTCAGGAGAAACAATTTCCAATTCAAAGTAAACGTAAGCATCATCAAGACATGAAAAATCCCTTGGTTCATCTCCAGGCTGGGAAACCGAAGCGGGTCAATCGCCATCTGGAAATCGGTCGCTGAGGTCGAATAGACCCAAGTCCAAGTCAGAACACACAGCGCCAGATTCACCAGCGGACCAGCTGCGGGAGTAAGAAATTCCGATTGAAATGTCGGAGCCCGTCGACACAGGGCGAGGCCACCCAACGGCCACAGAATGACTTCATCGGCATCCCCGCCCGTCAACCGGGCGGCAAACACATGCCCGTACTCGTGCAGCAGGATTGTGACTGACAGTACCGCAAATGCCAAAAGACCGACCTGCCACCCGTGCAGTCCCACAAACCACAGCAGCAGCAGGAGGTAGAGCGGACTGACCCGGATCCGCGCTCCCCACAGGGTGCCGATCGGAAAGCCGAAAATCAACGGACTGTCCGTCTGGAAATTCATCAGGGAGCCGAGGTGAGGGGCGGTCCACAGCGTCGAGTCAGCTTCTCCCAGAGGAGATTCTGTCCGTCGCTCAGAAGTTGACACGGAGGATCGTATCACCGCCGGGCGAATGCGGCAAATCGCCTTTTCGGGAATCGGATAGTTTCGAGGAATGTCGCTGACTGACGACGACACCGGTTTTGAAAAGTATCCGGTTTCGGAATGTCTCTCAGGGAGCCGCAGCTCGAGCGAACACCGCGACATCGACCCGTGCGGCTCCGGCCTGCTTGAGCGTTTTGGCACATTCATGGGCCGTGGTGCCAGTGGTCAGAATGTCATCCACCAACAAGACACTCGCTCCGGCCAGAGTCGCTTGCCCTCCCATGCCGAATGCGCCCCGCAGATTCGATTTCCGTTTTGTCAGGGGAAGCAGGGCCTGCTTCTCGGTACTCTTGACCTTGAAGAGCAGATCGAATCTGGCCGGGATGCGGAGGGACGCGGCGAGCGTCTCCGCCAGAGTCGCGGGGCTCAGGTGAGTGCGACGCACCTGCTCCCACCAATGATGCGGAACCGGGATCACCAGGTCCGGTTGCCAAGCTTCGATTTGCGACTGCCGCAGACTCCCCAGCTGTTGGGTTAAACCCATCGCGACGGAGTGGCCCCACTTCGTTTTCGCTCGCAGGCACGCGGATCGCAGGGAGTCTCGATACGGACCGAGGGAACAGACGGCCTCGAACGCGAAACGCTCATCGCGACAATGAACGCACTTTTGAGTCGTGTCAACGTATGGTCCGACTTGGGCACTGCATCTTGGGCATTGTCGCCCCGCGAGTCCTTGGCAAAGTTCTTGACACCGCCCGCAGAACAGAGCACCCGACTCACCCGTGGCTTCCCGTTGCTCGCAGTACGGACACAACGCGGGAAAGCAAAAGTCGAGCACCGAAGTCCAGGACCGGTGCAGCCATCGGGGCTTGGCGATCAAGTGGGGCAGAGGGTTCACGATCGTTACCTCGATCCATAGACTCCGGCCAGCGTGGGGGCGACCGCTGCGACTGCTCCGGACAGCATGACCCCTTTCAGGATGCTGGCAGCCCGCAGGATTCCCTCACGATCAACATCGTGATGAGTACAGGCCCGAAGCAGTTGCGGTTTGAGGGCGTAGATCCGGACACCCTGCTCCCCGAGAGCCCGCGAAACCTGTTCCGCTGTGGCGATGTCCGCATCGATCTCGAAGAACACCAGATTCGTCTCGACCGAGTCAGGATCAACGATCACTCCAGGTATCTTCGCAATCGAGTCCGCAAAGAGTCGGGCGTTCTCGTGATCGATCGACAAGCGGTCGACATGGTGATCGAGTGCATACAGGCACGCCGCCGCCGCAAATCCAGCTTGGCGGAGTGCCCCACCGAATATCTTCCGGGCTCGCCGCGCACGCTGGATCGTGTCGTGCGAGCCGACCAGGATCGACCCCATTGGGCAACCCAGCCCCTTGGAAAAACAGATCGAGACGCTGTCACAACAGTCAGCGACCTCGGCCGGAGAATAGCCCCGGACGACGCAGGCATTAAACAGCCGCGCTCCGTCCATATGGACCAGGATTCCCGACTCATCGGCCCATTCGCGAATCTCTCGCAGCTGGTCGAGGGAGTAAGTCACCCCTCCCCCCAGGTTCGCCGTATTCTCCAAACAGAGAAGCCGCGTGGGTGAGAAGTGCTGGTTCTCGGCTCGATGAGCCGCTTGAAGCAGGTCGACACTCAGCAGGCCGCGCGACCCGCGAATCTTGCGACAGCTGACGCCGCTCAAGATAGCTGGGCCACCCGCCTCGTAGTTGGCAATATGCCCCGTCTCTTCGATCAGCAACTCATCCCCATTTCGGCAGTGGGACCAGACTGCCATCTGGTTGGACTGCGTGCCGGAACAGGCGAAAACGGCGGCCTCGGTCCCGAGCAATTCCGCCATGCGGGCTTCCAATTCGTTGACCGTCGGGTCTTCCCCGACCATGTCGTCACCACAGACTGCATCGGCCATCGCGCGGCGCATGCCGGACACGGGCTGGGTGAAAGTGTCGCTGCGGAGTTCGACGATCAACATGTCGGGAGTCCAGTCAATCGAAATCCGAAGCGCGAAATTCGAATCCAGAAAACAAGGGTGGGGGCTACTGGGCCGGTTTCTCCGAGTCCGGAGTCGGATGCTCGATCTGCGGCCAGTAGGTATCGAAGTCAAAATTGGGGCTGTTGTCGAAGTCGTGACACTTCATGCAGACCTTTTTCTCAGCTTGGTCCTGCGTGATGCGGACAGCAGTGCGGCCGGCCGTCAGGGCTTCGGACATCGCGCCACCGGCGGTCTTCCACTCGGTTTCCAACTTCACATGTTCGCTGCCGGGGCCATGGCAGTTTTCGCATTGATTGCCGAGCAGATGCGGCGTGGTCTGGGCCTCGATGAACCCGTCGGTATAGGGAATTGCATTCATCGCATCCCATCCGGTGGCGTGACAGCTCAGGCATTCCGGATCGTAGGTGCGGTCGATCCAAGTTTCCTTCTCCTCGGGCCGACCTTCGAGCAGCGAGGCTGTGGCATTCGCGTGGTTGGACCCTTCCCACACCTCATAGGCCGACGCATGGCAGGTGGCACATGCCTGGGCACCCACGAACTGGAATCCGCTTTCGTGCGGGACCGTCAAGCCGCGAACGGCAGAGGAAGGGTCGAGCCATTGTTCTTTGAGCTGTTCCTGGTAGTGGGCCATGAGTTTTCGCATCTCCGGCGCACGACCAAACCGATCCTGATCGAGTTCGACTCGCTCGAACCGCATTTCGACTTTCTCGCCGGGATAGAACCCTACGAGATTGACGTGTTTGCCCTTCATGCCACTCACAAAAAAGAGTGTCTTGCCGATCATTTCATGGTCATTCCCTGGATCGTCCGCCCCACCGGCAGAGACCACGACCTGAAAGTCCGGAAACTGCTCAGCCAGTTTTCGCGAACCCTCCGAGCTTTCGAAGGACATCAGCACCAGTACATCGGGCTGTTCCGCTTTCATCGCTGCCAACACGGGGGGCAAGGCTGTGACGGGATCGATGATCTTCAACTCATCCTCGGCGACGAAGGAAAAATCCTTCTTGAACTCGTTCCCGAACACCGATGTCACGGCGACCTTCTTCCCGCCAATCTCCAGGACCCGATAGGTCTTCGGCGTTCCTAAATCGGGACTGCTCAACAGGACGACGTTCGCCGCCACAAACGGCAGGTCAAATCCCTCCTGGACATTACGTTCGGAGAATATCTCAAACAGCTTTAAGGCCCCGAGCTTGAGTTCCTCGGACCCCAGCCCCAATGCCCGGTACTGCATCCCGTTCAGGGCGTCCTGAATCATGCGAAACTTGAGGAGTGACTGCTCGCGCGTGACGCGATCGTCGTTCAGCGTGCCGCCCGTTTCCAACGCCAGCACGGGCCACTTCTTAACCTCTCGCAACTGGCGAAACAGGTCCGCCCGACGGGCCAGTCCACCCGATTGCCGAGGCGAGCACCCGCACGGCTCAATGTAGCCATGCTGCTGTCCGGTGATCGCCAGAATAAAGCTCGGCTGAGGCCAGCCCTCGACAATCGGTATCGGGGCGGCTGTGGTTTCCGGGCTCTTCTCAGCGAGCGCAGTCGAGACCGCAGTCGATGTCGGCGTCTCCGAACTCTGTCCAGATGTCACTCCGGGCCGATCGGGCGATCCGGTCTGGGCGCTCACGCGGGGCGGGGGAGTAGTCGCGCTGCTTAAAAACACGAGTGTGCCCGTCGCAGCAATCAGAATCACGAGGATCACCTGCCCGATTTTTCCGGACGGGTGGCGGCCTTGCGAAGGGTTCCAGTTTGATCGATCCATCAGAAAACTCGCTGGCTGGAGAAGGCATCACAGACGAACTGGCCCGGCTCGTCCCGAGCCGGTGAGTGCGAATCGCTATTGCACGATGTAGCGAACTTTGAAAGTCAGTTCAGGGACATGCGGGTGATTGGTCTTGAGGGTCAACGTATTCGGCGTCGCGATCGTATACGTGGTACCCGGAGTGGCCCCCGGAAGGGCTTTAATGACCAGAACGTAGCGATCCTTTTCCGCCCCGGCGGGAGATTCCTTGGTCAGGGTGGCCGTCAGGCTTTTCGAGGTGGAGGAGATCTCATCGATGCGCATGTCTTCCCCAAAGGGAACCAAGAACATAAACATCTTAGTCTCATTGCCTTCTGCGGACTTGAACCGCTTCAAATCTACCATCGACAGCTCAGCCTGATAGTGGGGGCCGTGAATCAGAATCGGCCCAGAACGTGACCCCACAACGTCGATCCGCTGTTCGGCTAATCCGTGATTGAGCTTCAGTTTGATCCATCCGCTGAAGGGACCGACTTTCTCATGCGGGCTGATTTTGAGTTTAACGGCGTATCCCGAGCGTGGTTTCGGATTCGACATCCCGCTCCCGACAAGTTTCTCAACATCCAACGGCTCCAAGGTGACTGTCATCCACTCGGGATGGCTGACTTCGACACCCTCGACTTTCAAATCGTTTTCAATACCAGAAACCAATGTCACCTCATTTTCGCGTTCCTTGTCCCACGGAATGTCGCCCAGTGTAAACATATTGGGGAACACGCCGGGGTCGGAGAAGACCTGTCCTTTGATCAACAAGACGACTTTCGGCTTCGCCGGGTCGTTCGTCCAAATGACCGCTTCCTTGCTGAACTCGGTCGACATCTCCACCGGCTTCCAGGTCAGCTTGATATTGATCGATTCCCCAGGTTTGATTTCCTGGTCTGGCACGGCCGGCATTGTACACTTGCACATCATCGGCCCCTTGGCCAGTCGCAGCGGCCCCTCCCCCTCGTTCTTAAACAGGAAGTCGTGGGACATCTCCCCGCCCAGTGCCATGACGCCAAAGTCAAGGCGAGTCTCCTCAGCCACCACCTTGGACTTGGGGCCGGGTGCCAACAGGTCAAAAGGATTCACTTTCAACTGATCTGCAATCTCAGCTGGAACGGGCGGCGGGGGCAGCGGCTTGGGGGTCGCGACGCGAGCTGCCAGAAACGCAGTTCCACCCACAGCGAGCAGGAGCGCGACAACTGCGCCCAGCATGGCCTTCATGTTCATGAGGTCACCTTGCAAACAACGAACAACGGGAATCAAGAACGAACAGATGCCCCGACAGAATACACGTCTGCTGAACATCCGGCGACTCTCATTCTAAGCAGGTTCGAGTTTTGGTCAAACCGGCCCTTCTGGGCAGCAAAGTCTTGTCAGAACTCGGTTTGTTGCTCAGACTGGAGAAACGCGTGGATCGCCGCCGCCACATCCGGAGCGGCAGGAGGTAGTTCGACTTGCTGGTTCGACTCCCAATCACGACTGACCGATCGGTGAAATCGCCGCGACTGCAGCGGAATCGCCGCGCCGCATTCACGCTTCTAGAGCTTCTGTTGGTGCTCGGGGTTCTGGTGACGGTGGCCTCTCTCAGCTGGCCGCGAATGATGCGGTTTATCGAGGAAAACGCCCTCAAGCAGAACGTCGAAACCGTTCGGCGCGAACTGGCCGCCACGCGAATTCTGGCGATCGAGAGCGGCCTGACCTACCAGTTTCGATTCGAGCCGACCGCTCAGGCATTTGTGATTCTCCCCTTCGACCGCCCCGAGGTCGTCGCCACCGATGGCCAGTCGGCTCCAGCCCCCAAACTGAAATCCGTCGTGGGCCATCTTTCCGCCGATTGCCAGTTTGAACTCGCCACCGACAAATCGGGCAAGTCGACCGGTGGCCAGCGTCTTGACGACATCTGGCTCGCATTGCTCAAAAACGGTGCGTTATACACCCAGACCGTCTGGTCTCCCCCCATCCTCTTTCGCCCCCACGGAGAGTCCCAGGATGCTCGCCTGGTCGTTCGAGACAAGGTCGGGAATACGATCCAGCTGACCGTGCGAGGGCTGACTGGTGCCGTACGAGTCGAAGCCATGCGCCGTCCCGAGGGGCAACCATGAGCCCCTCGATCGGACAACCGCCGCGTAGAGGCTCCGTCGCCAAGGCTGGGGGGCTCACTAAACTGGAGTGTGCCCCTTGCTCCCGGCACGGGATGACTCTGCTGGAAGTCGTTATCGCTCTCGCCCTGTTCTTCGCCGCCATGTCGGCCATTGCCGAGATCCTCCGAATGGGGAGTGATTCCTCTGTCAAAGCCCAGCTGAGAGCGGAAGCTTCACGACTTGGAGAATCGAAACTGAACGAGGTTGTCGCGGGCATCCTGCCGCTGACGCCAGTGCAGTCGCAACCATTCGACGGTGACAGGCAATGGACCTGGACTCTCTCGGTCGAGGACGATACGGATGTGACACTCAAACGGCTGCTACTCACCGTGAATCATTTAAACGCGGCAGGCAAGTCCGACCACGAAGTGAAGTTCGCCAGGCTGCTTCGCGACCCCGCAATCTTCCAACAATCCGGTGACAAGTCCTCAACCCTCGACACCATCGAAAGCGTGCTGCCATAAAACAGCGAGCAGAATTCCTGTTCATCCAATGAGCGTGTGGCACAGCCCGGGGTGGAGATGGGACCGCCCTCTGGCCAATGCATTCGCCCTGTAGGTTGAGTTTCGAGGAACTTGACAGTGCGATGTGTCCCGAATACCGTAAGACACATGAACAGTACCTCGCTGTTTGCGACATTTCGCTCTTCCGTCTCGCCGCCATAAGGCTTGAGACGCCGACTTCGTATGCACTCCACGTCTCGACGCGAGGCTTCACTGAGTGAGTTGTTCTTGGTTGTCGCGAGTACCAGCCGGGCTCAACTGGCCCCGCCCACAAGACTCCCCTTGCCGCTCTCCAGACCTCGACTATGAACGAATCCCCCTCACCACTCCACGTGTCTTCGCCCGTCCCGACTTCAGCGGGCCCGACCGAGAGCACTGCAACATCTGCTCTGGAACGCGAAGTGTTGGAGCAGGTCCAGCGGCGACGCACATTCGCCATTATTTCCCACCCCGATGCGGGGAAAACGACGCTGACCGAGAAGCTGTTGCTCTACTCCGGCTGCGTCGCGGAAGCGGGAGCTGTGCGAGGCCGGAAGACCCAGCGAGCGGTCACTTCCGACTGGATGGCCATCGAGCGGGAACGCGGAATCTCGATTACATCGACGGTCTTGTCGTTTGAGTACGAGGGTTTCCAGCTCAACCTGCTCGACACGCCAGGCCACGAAGACTTCAGCGAAGACACCTATCGCACGCTGACAGCTGCCGACTGCGCGATCATGGTGATTGACGCCGTGAAGGGGATTGAGGCCCAGACGCGGAAGCTGTTTAAGATTTGCGCCGAGCGTCACATTCCAATTCTGGCCTTCGTCAACAAGGTCGACCGTCCCGGCTGCGATCCGCTGCAAACGCTCAGCGAGATCGAGAAGGTTTTGGGGATTCATGCGATTCCGCTGAACTGGCCGATCGGCACCGGTCGAGCCTTTCGCGGCATCTACGATCGAGTCCGCCGCGAAATCAACCTGTTTCAGCATGTCGTGGGAGGCTCGAATCGAGTGCCGACTCAAACTCGGTCGCTGGACACGGCGGGAGAACTCTTGAATGAGGAGGAACTGAAAGCACTCCACGAGGAGGTCGAGCTGCTCGATCATGCGGCCGAGCCGTTCGAACGCGAGGACTTTCTGGCGGGGACAGTGACGCCGGTGTTCTTTGGAAGTGCTCTGAATAATTTTGGCGTCCAGGCGTTCTTGAAATCGTTCCTCGAACTCGCTCCCCCGCCGGGACCACGCGAGACCGAGAACGGGTCACTCTCCCCGCATCGGCCGCAGTTTGCGGGAGTCATCTTCAAGATCCAGGCCAACCTCGATCCTCGGCACCACGACCGCGTCGCTTACGTCCGCGTCTGCTCCGGTCGCTTCAATCGAGACATGGAGATTACCCACTCTCGCACCGGAGAACTGATCCGCATCAAGCAATCCCAACGCCTGTTCGCTCGCGAACGTGAGACGATGGATTGTGCGTATGCCGGAGATGTGATCGGTCTCGTCATCCCGGGACAATTCCGGCTGGGAGACACGCTGACCGAAGGCGAGCCGCTGCAGATTCAAGGTCAGTGGAACTTCTCTCCCGACTGTTTTGGAGTGCTGCGCTGCATCGACACTCTGCGGAGAAAGCAGTTCGATAAAGGCATCCTGCAGCTCGCCGAAGAGGGGGCCATCCAGCTGCTGCACGATCCGGGAACCATGTCTCGGGAGCCAATTTTGGCCGCCGTAGGTCAGTTGCAGTTCGAAGTCGTGCAGTACCGCTTGGAACACGAGTACAACGCCCGCACGAATTTCTCGCGGCTGCCGTATCAGTACGCCCGCTGGGTGACCGGTGAACCGGAGGATCTGGCGGCGATGCGGACCCCGACGGCGTGTCGAGAGCTGAGGGACCAGGACGACAACGTGGTGCTCTTGTTCGAATCGCCGGGAATGCTGCGTTACTGCCAGGATCTCAACCCCAAGCTCGTACTGGCTGAAACACGTTCGAAGTAAGGCGCGAGTGCATGTGCTCATTGGCGGTACCCCGAACTCATTTCATGAGTTCTCGCTGATGGGATCCCGACATTCGGCGAATGCACCCCCATCCCTGAACACGAGTTACGCTCGCTTGACCCGTCCGATTCGTCCCCGTACGATACCCGATCCACTGCCGGGTTCGTTCGAGGCAGAGGTCGCGGTCGCCACGGCATTCGATCGCAGCAAGTCACATGGACACAAAGAGTTAGGCTGCCATCATGGCCGTACCAAAAAGACGCCAATCCAAGTCTCGACGCAATATGCGGCGTTCGCACGATGCTGTTCGCCCGCTCAAGTTGCAATTTTGCTCCCAGTGCGGCACTGCGGTTCCATCGCACGTCATCTGTCCGAACTGTGGTTATTACCACGGTCGGCTGATGATTCCGCAGCAAGGCGAGTAGTTTCGTCGGTTCCAGTTCCTTCTCCCCTCAGGACGGACACTGCACATGCGGATCGCGTTAGACGCGATGGGCGGAGATTTCGCGCCCGGCATTAACATCGCCGGAGCGATCGAAGCATTGCTGCATGACCCCCAGCTGGAAATTCAGCTAGTCGGTCAGCGTGAGCTGCTGCACAAGCAAATAACCGATTCGGGTTATTCCGGTGAGCGTTTAACGGTCGTCCATTCCGCTGACTTTATCGGCATGGACGAAAAACCGATGGACGCCCTGCGAAAGAAGCCGGACACCTCGATCGGCGCTTGCTGGAAGTTGATGGCCGCCAAAGAAGTCGATGCCGTGGTCAGCGCGGGCCATACGGGCGGCGTCGTGGCCTCGGGTCTGCGGACGCGGCTGTTTCTGAAAGGGATTAAGCGGCCCGGAATCGCCGTGATTTTGCCGACCATTCAAGGGCAAGCCGTCCTGATGGATGTCGGGGCCAACCCGGGAGCACGCTCCGAACACCTGCACCAGTATGCGGCCATGGGATCGATCTTTGCCCAGGCAATTCTGGGGATCGACACTCCCCGCGTCGGTCTCATGAACATCGGTAGTGAAGAAGGCAAAGGGATCGAGCTGGTCCTCGAAACCCATGACCTCCTCGTCAAGCAGCCCTGCCCGGGTAAGTACATCGGCAACGTCGAGGGTCGCGGACTGTATCTGGGGGAAGCGGATGTCATTATCTGCGAAGGGTTCGTCGGGAATGTCGTCCTGAAGGTCAGCGAGGGCATGGCCAGCATGATGATGAAGGTCACCTCATCCGAAGTCCTTAAGTCGCTCGACACCGAACGTCACCACGGAGCCAAGGCGTTCAAAACCTTGCAATCCCGGTTCGAATACAACGAAGTCGGCGGAGCCCCACTCCTCGGCGTCGACGGCATCTGCATGATCTGCCACGGCTCCAGCGATGCCCGAGCCATCCGCAACGCCCTCAAAACCACCCGCACGATCTACGAACGCAAAGTGAACGAAAAAATCACCGAAGTCGTCGGCAGCTGGGGCTGATCAGGAGAGTTGTGAGTTGCCAGTCTTCAGTTGCCTGTCAGTCAGAAACGGTCAACGGCGACTGCATATTGTGAGGCCATTCTTCAACTGAAAACTGATCACTGAAAACTGGCCACTTCCCCCTCAACCCTCAACGATCCGCCCCATGCCACGCATCGCTTTCCTCTTCCCCGGTCAAGGCGCCCAGCACATTGGCATGGGCCAGCTGATCGCTCAGCAGTATCCCGCAGCTGCGGCGCTGTTTACTCGGGCCAGCGAAATTCTCGGCTACGACTTGGCCGAGGTGTGCGCGAAAGGTCCTCCGGATCGTCTCAACTCGACCGAGATCAGCCAGCCTGCGATTTTTGTGACCAGCCTGGCCTGTCTGGAAAAAGTCAAAGCCGAAATGCCCGATCTGCCGGGTCGTTGCGAGATGACGGCGGGCTTGAGCCTGGGGGAATACACCTCTCTCGTGTTCGCCGGAGCAATGACATTCGAGGACGGACTCCAAGTCGTGAAGCAGCGCGGCGAGGGGATGCAAGCTGCGGCGGATGCCACTCCGTCGGGTATGGCCAGCATCCTGATGATTCCCCCGGAACAGGTCCAGCAGATCTGCGAGCAGGCCACTGCGGAAGCGGGTCCGGTGCAGATTGCCAACTTTCTCTGCCCCGGAAATCTCGTCGTTTCCGGAACGCGAGCGGGAGTCGATCGGGCTGTGGAGCTGGCCGAAGCCGCCAACGCGAAGGTCGTCCGTCTGTCTGTCGCGGGCGCTTTCCACACCGCGATCATGAAGCCCGCCGACCAAAAGCTGGCTGTGGCCTTGGCGAAGGCCACGATTCTGCCGCCTCGGATTCCGGTAATCTCGAACGTCGATGTCGCCAGCCACTCCGATCCGGCGGAGATTCGGGACATTCTGGTACGACAAGTCTTGAACCCGGTCCGCTGGGAAGACGATATCCAGGCGATGCTCGCTGCGGGCATCGACGAATTCTATGAAATCGGCCCCGGACGGGTTCTCACGTCGCTGATGAAACGCATCAGCCGCAAGATCCCCTGTACAGTCATCAACGATACACCGACCGCATAGTGCCCGAGATTGGTGCCATCGCTGGAGTTCTTGCCCTTCGGTGGGCAGTCTGTGTCGTACTCCGGTCGATTCTCTGGCACAATGGCCAACTCGGGATCGGGACCGGTCCGTACGTCGTAGCGAGGGGTCTGGCACCCAGGCACTGAAGAAAGACGCTGATTCGCGTGGCGGTACATCTGCAAATCACGACGGGGCCAGATCAGGGGAAGACCTTTCCGCTGGAGAGTGAGCTGCTACACATCGGACGGGGGGACGACAACGGGGTCGTGTTGAGCGATCCGAGTTTGGGGGACTTCCATGCGAGCATTTCTCAACAAGACGGACAGCTGTCGTTATATGCGAATGAGGCGAATCAGATTCGAGTCGGAAAAGTCTTGATTCCCGGACAGCAATGGGTCTCAGTATCAGTCGGAGCCACGGTTCATCTGGGGGGCCAGACCGAGATGCGGTTCGTCCCCGGCGATGATCCGGCCACACTCGCCCCTTCGGCCCCCAACGAAACTGCGGCCCCCACGACTGGGCGTCGCCGAACGCCCCGCAAGGAATCCAAGCGGGAAGTTGCCCGGCCGATCACTTCTCGAACTGCCGAAGTCGCCGTCGCCTTCGGCGCGGGGCTGAGATTTCCAGAGTTTTCACTCGCCACGGGCAACACTCCCGCGAAACCCACCGACAAACCGAAAGAGTCGAATCCGGCCCTATTGTTCACAATCCTCGCAGCCAGTTGTCTGAGTTCGGCAGGGTTGCTGCTCGTCGATTTCGAGCCGTCCACGGTAACTCCGAGCCAGGACCAGGCCGCGGCGCGGTGGAAGCTGGCTGCGTTCTACGGCACGGATTCAGCTCAACTGGAACCGTATCAGAAGTTGCTTCGCCAGGCTTCGGTCGAGCACTCCCAGGGAAACCGGTTGACCGAACGCCAGCTGCTCAAGCAAGTCCTCGGGTTGCTCAACTCCGTGGATGCGTCGGCTCCCGAAAATCTGAACGGCCTCACCGGGCGACAGCGAGGGCGCGGTAAGGCCAGCGATAAGGAGCTGCACGATCTGCTCCAGCAGGTCTTGAATTGAAGAATTGGCCCAAGGCGTGCTGCTCCTCGGCCCGGTGTGCCGTTTGAATTCTGCTCCCTCTCCCCCGCAGCAATGCCCATCTTGATCCCCACCTTGAGCGCGGGGGCGAGGGAGCCGGAGATTCGCCAACGACTGATGAGACCCACGCCCTTCTTGACTCCATGACACTGAGTTCGGGAAGATACGCTTCGTCCCGCGGGGACGGTCCAGTGCCCTCTCGCCTCCTCAGCCAAATCACCCATGCGTGTTCTTTCAGGCATCCAACCGACCGGCCAGATTCACTGGGGAAACTACTTCGGAGCGGTGCGGCAGTACATCGAGCTGCAGAAGCATCCGGCAGCGTTCTATTTCATCGCGGATCTGCACGCATTGACGACGGTTCGCAACCCAGCTGACTTGCGGCGCAACGTGACGAACGCGGCGCTCGATCTGCTGGCTCTGGGTCTCGATCCAAACCGGGCCACGCTCTATGTGCAGTCGGATGTTCCCGAGGTCACCGAGCTGACCTGGCTGTTGATGACCGTCACTCAAATGCACTTGCTGGAGAAGTGCCACGCTTATAAGGACAAGAAGGCCAAGGGCCTGGCTGCGGACGCGGGGCTCTTCACGTACCCCGTGTTAATGGCTGCAGACATCTTGTTGTACGACAGCAACCTGGTTCCCGTGGGCCAGGACCAGATCCAGCACATCGAGGTCACGCGCGATGTGGCCCAGCGATTCAACACGATCTACGAGCGCGAGGTCTTCGTGTTACCCGAGCCATACGTCGTGCAGTCGCTGGCAAAAGTGCCGGGCCTCGACGGCGAGAAGATGTCGAAGAGCTACAGCAATACGATCGAAGTCTTCATGGAGCCGAAACAACTTCGGAAGAAAATCATGTCGATCAAGACCGACTCGAAAGGCGTGGAAGAGGCCAAAGACCCTGAGACCTGTTCCGTCTTTATGCTGTTCAAACTCTTTGCGACCGAGGAGCAGCAGACCGCGCTAGCTGCGAAGTACCGCACGGGGGGCATGGGTTACGGAGAGGCTAAACAGGCACTGTATGACCAAGCCATGGAAGTCTTCGGCCCCGCTTTCGAGCGCCGCCGCCAACTGGCCGAGAACCCCGACACCGTGCGCGATGTGCTGCGCGAGGGAGCGAAGAAAGCCCGCGTGAAAGCCACGGAAGTGTTGCAGCGGGCCAGAGATGCCTGCGGACTGGGCGGGAGATAACGTCGCATTGCATTCCCCCACAAAAATTCGCGAAAACCCGGCAGAAACCGGTATTGTCGAAAGTCGACCGATGAATAAGATAAAGGCAGTGTCGTGCCTCACGCAGCGCGACTGGACTATCGGCCCGAGACGCGCGGACCGGCTTGCCGGTGCGGTTCGGGATGTCTAGACGAGAAAGGAGGTGGTCCTGTGAGTGATTCTAGCCAACGAGGTGTCACCGTCTGACTGATTGTCGGCGGACCGTCAGCGACGGACCCTCATCTCAGGAACATGGGTTCCTGACGAAGTTGTTTGATGGCCCAGCCCTCACTTGTGGGGGCTGGGTTTTTTTATTGAGCTACGCCTCAGCGAGCCCAGCGACCTAATGCGGTTTGCCTCTTGGTCTTTGCAGCTCCTGCTCCACTCACATTCTCTGGGAAAGAGGACCAGGGTGAGGGCGATTTTCAAAGCGGCATTCGAGACCACTCCCAGGCAGTCGGGCGATCAAGGATTATCCGCCTCCGGGGCAAACGCGGTGGTGAGGCCTTTGGTTTCACTCGTTTGCCTGATTCTCCGAGCGATTCGCACCTGCGGAGCGAAAGGAAATCTCCCCGAATCACGACCCACTCTTCGGTTTGACGGCTGCCGGTTCAGTTTCCGCGGTAGGTTTGGCCTCTGCGGCCTGCGGCACTGCAGGCACCTCCGCCCTCGGCCCATCTTGCGGGTAGATCAAGAGGCGGTCGTGGCAGAGCAACACGAGATCGGGTTGCCCATCTCCGGTGACATCGGCAATGAGGGCTTCCCGCGGCTGGGTGCCGGAACGACTGGGGCCTTGGAACGATTTTTCTTCGAAGACCTTGAAGTTCAGACCTGGGAGTAATCCCTTCTCGGCCCGGTACGCGACGATCTCCACCAGATGAGCATTCGTGTCCAGGATGCAAATCTCCGGGTGTCCGTCGTGATTCACGTCGCCAGCCACCAAATCCATCAGAAACACTTCCTTGCGAGGTGACTCATACGTCGCAATCTCTTTCAGCTCGGGATCGGAGTGCCCCGCATACAGGACAGCAAACTTGGTCCCACCATTCAAGATCAAGTCCGCTCGCCCGTCGCCATTCAGGTCGCCGACGGAGGCCGACTTGAAGGGGAAGCGTCCCAGATCGAGCGTCTTCCACGGCTTGAAATCGCCGGCCACATTCTGGAAGACTCGAATTTTCGAGGACCCCGTATCGATCATCACCAGTTCATCCCCTGGCTTCCCATCGAGGTCGAGCACAGCCGAACCCGCGATCTTGGCGGTACTGTCGTCCGCGTTGAATTGTTCCACCACTTGCCAGCGACCTTGCTCGTCGAGACGCACGCTCCGAACAAAGTTCCCCTGAGAGACCAGCAGCGCAGGCTCAGCCAGCCGCGCGAACGTCACCGCCCCAGCTCCCACATCCCCGAGTGGCACCCCTCCACTGGCCGTTGCGGCGGGCAGGCCCTTTTCATCCGCCAAGATCGCTTGAGGCGGTTTGCCATTCAGGAAAAAGAGATAGTCTGGCCGACCATCAAGGTTCACATCCGTCATCATCAGCTTTTCCGCAGCCGCGTTGAGCTTGAGTTCAATCGGCTTGCGATCCTCGGCGGCGAAGACCCACACGCCTGCGGAATCTCGCTTGCCAATCTCCAGCATCGTCTTCTTCTCGGACCCGCGACCGGCCCCTTCCACGACAGCTGCGATTTCCACAGCTCCATCGTTGTCGAGGTCGATGACATCGAACGCTTTCACGTTGCCCTCGATCGGCAGCGACTCGGGGAAAGTGAGTTTGCCCTCCTCGAAGCGACTGATGCCGAGGGTGTTTTCTTTGGGGCTCAGCA
>Ga0105046_10004306_pt1 | contig 22639 bp, 21 predicted proteins | sample MAT03_FD_78385 | JGI IMG/M metagenome (GOLD analysis project Ga0105046, IMG submission 78385) | Freshwater microbial communities from Lake Fryxell liftoff mats and glacier meltwater in Antarctica - MAT-03 (megahit assembly) | ecosystem: Environmental > Aquatic > Freshwater > Ice > Liftoff...
CAGCAATTGTAAATTCAAAAATTCTAGGGGTTAAAACCCTTGATACCTCGTTCAGATCAAGCTCTATTGATGGGCATTGATCGGCTGAAACGCCCTAAACTCGTTCCAAATTTATTTTTGCTGTTCTATAAAGGAACGTTTCTCCGGTTCATTTGATTTAGGGTATTTGACCAACGTTGTCAGTAAGTAGTTCAACCTAAATAAAAACAAGATTCTAAAAGTCTGCGCCGCCCGCGCAGCGGGCGGCGCAGACTTTTAGGGTTTTATGCTTAATTACGCCTACCTACTTACATCCGGCAACTCACGAAAATATAAAGTACGCCCCAAGCTAGTCGATGGTTAGCATGGGGCGCAGTGAAGTCTGAACAAACAGACTAACTGATCAGAAGACCTTAGTAGAGTTCTTCTTCTTGATGGGTGATGATCGTGACATCAGACGTGGGATAAGCCACACATGTCAGCACGTAGCCTGCTTCGATTTGGTCATCATCTAGGAAGGATTGATCGGATTGGTCAATTGTACCTTCTTTAATTTTGCCAGCACAGGTGGAGCAAGCACCTGCACGGCAGGAGTAAGGCAAATCAATTCCCTGTTCTTCAGCGGCATCAAGGATGTACTCATCGTCGGGAACTTCGATCGTCGTATTTAAGCCTTCGGCTTCGTTAATCAGTGTGACCTTAAAAGTCGGCATGCAATAGTCCTCTCAAAATACTTGAAACGGCAGTAGGGATTCACCCATTGCAAATCCTAAAGCTTAATCGCTCGGCGGGTGATCCTATTTCTGATACTACGTGAAAACCAATAACCTGTAACCTGAGATTATCGCGGGGATGAATGGGATTCGTAATAAAAAACTACCATTCGCTCCTGAATTGCTTATACCTGCGGATGGAATCATCCCAATGCAGTGCGAAGGATAGGCAGCTCTGACGTTAAAAATCCGGGGTAGTCCTAAATTGGTAAGGATTTTTTGATGGGCGGGCGAAGCCCGCCCATCAAAAAATCCTTACCAATTTAGGACTACCAAAATCGGATAGTAAGCCATTTCAGTACAAATGGCTTGGGCTGGTGGATAGCGCCTTGCTGCATCAGCGTCTCACCCTCTTAGCACGCGCCTTCAAACTTGAGCGATCGCCAGCGGAGTGCAATAGTTAAGACATTCGCAAATAATTCATTTAGGACAAGCGAGGCAGTTGTGAAAGTAGGGTTAGTGGGCACCGGGTATGCCGCGAAGGTTCGGGCTGAGGCGTTTCAGGCTGATCCGCGATCGCACCTCACGGCGGTGGTTGGGCACACTCCTGACAAAACTGCGGAATTTGCCCAACTCTATGGAGCCGATGCCGTCACCACCTGCGATGCGTTAATGCAGCGAGCCGATATTGATCTAGTTGTAATCGCCACAATCAACCGAGATCATGGGGCGATCGCCCATGCAGCGCTCACGGCGGGCAAGCATGTGGTGGTTGAATATCCCCTCGCCTTGGATGTTGCCGAGGCGCAGGACTTAATTGCCTTGGCTAAAACTCAGCAAAAACTTTTGCATGTTGAGCATATTGAGCTGCTCAGCAGCATCCACCAGGCCATTCGCAGCGCCCTACCCCAGATTGGTACGCCGTTCTACGTCCGCTACAGCGACCTCACACCCAAACGCCCTGCACCCGACAAATGGACGTATAACCTTGATTTATTTGGGTTTCCTCTAGTCGGCGCACTATCGCGGCTAAGTCGTCTCATTGACTTGTTTGGCGCAGTCAAAACCGTCAGTTGTCAGGCGAGCTATTGGCCAAAGCCGGTTGCTGTGAATGCTTACGATACCTGCCTTTGTATGGCTCAGTTGCGGTTTGTAAGTGGCTTGGTGGCCGATGTAACCTATGGCAAGGGCGAAGCGCTGTGGCAGTCAGAGCGGGCGTTAACCATTCACGGGGATCAGGGGGCGATCGCCCTCAGTGGCGAAACGGGCACCCTGATTCAGCCTGATCAAACTACTCCGCTCGATCTGGGTAGCCGCCGAGGGTTATTTGCCCAAGACACTACTCTGGTGCTCAATTATTTGCTGGAAAATAAAGCACTCTACACCACTCCAGAGGTTAGTCTCTATGCCCTGACCGTGGCAGATGCAGCGCGCCAGTCAGCCGAAACGGGAAGCGTGATCACGCTGGCATAATAACCCTTCGGTCGTGCTTCAAAAATGCCATTTATTCTACAATCAGCAACGCTTCAATCTCAGCTATTTTCCGGCATTGCTGACTTGAGGTATGAAATTTTTTTGAGAGTGGCACTCTGCGCCCCTCTCAAAAAAATTTCATATCCGGATTAAGCAATGCCTATTTTCCTAACAAATCAGGAAAACCATCACAGCCACCAGGAATAGTGGCGCGGGTTTTAGCCCCACCCCAAGAACAGCAGTAACAACGCTGGTCATCTGACATGCGTTTGACACCCGTAAAGTTTGCATTTTCCACAACGGCTCCGGTATGCTCACCCGTGGAATAGCTTGGCACAACAGTGCGGCTGCGCGGCGTGGCAGTGCGAACTGAGCCATAAAAAAACCGCGCACCCTGAAGATCAGAACCAGAGAGATTAGCGTCACAGAGAATAGTGCGGGCAAGATTAGTCTTTACCAAATCACACTGGGTAAGATTGGCGCGAATTAGGTTGATGTCTGTCAGGTCAGTCCAACGTAAATCAGTCTTGGCCAGGGTTGACCCAGCCAGCATAACGCCCAAGTCAATTACTCGTACGCCGTAATTCCTGTCTTCTTGGTAGCCGCCAGAGCCGTCTAGAATGGCGCGACCCAAGAGGCGATCGCGCCGCAGAGGAGTCAGCAGTTTAGAGCGCGACAGAAACCGAATTACTTTGGCTTTGCCAATCGCGTCAATGCTGCTGAGGATGGCCGCCGTACGACCTTCAGCGATCGCCCGCTCCTGAGGCCAATCTTCTAACAGACCATCAGCATCCAGCACCAACTCCGAGATCCCTTGGAAATAGGAATCAATAGTTTGCTGTTGGGTAATCAAGTTTTGCTGAATCGTTAAATCCTTAGAAATCACGTACTGTCGCCATGCCACGTACACCGCCAGCACCGCGATTAAAATTTGTCCCACGGCCCCAATCACTTCGCCAGCAGCGCCCACTGCGTCCCAATCCAGCCGCACTAACGATTCGGTGAGTCGTCTGCTTAACCCTGTAAACCGGACTAGGCCAACTATAGCTACGATTAACCCGAACAACGCTGCCGTAAACAACCGCTGCTGCAATGACATCAGCTCAGTCACAACCGCCCATAGGTCTCGCCATAGCACCTGAACCGACAGCACCAAGGCTACCACTGACCCAGCAACACCCAACCACGGTAGATCAAACGCAATCCCGGTTACCGCAAGGGCGATCGCCAGTCCTAAAATGAGCAGGACTGTAGTCTGTCTCTGTACAGCCTGACCCTGAGAACCAATAGACGCGGTAGACGCATCATAGTCCTGTAGGCTCGATAGCCCCCGGCTCGCTGTGGCAGCGGTAATACGAGACGCATCTACCGTCTTTTCCGGCAAGGAGGCCGTGTTTGAAGGTTCAGATGGCAGATTTGGTGCCGAGTTAGCAGTTTGCACCGACGGCGTGCCCGCCTGCGGCAAATTGGGGTCTAAAGTCATAGCGCCTTTGGTCAAACATAAGAACGGGCAACGGTTTCATTCTATAGCAACCCCCAATAGAAGAAAAATTGGCATTGTCGAATCTAGCAGTTCGCATAAGTTAGGTGGGCGTAATTAAACATATAGCCATAGTCATAAAGCTTAGGACATGCCAGCGTCATTCCCGCGCAGGCGGGAATGACGCTGGCACCTATCGAGCAGATGGATTCCCGCCTGCGCGGGAATGACAGGAAGGCGTCCTATTTGATCATGGCTACCGCTATAAAACCTTAAAAGTCTGCGCCGCCCGCGCAGCGGGCGGCGCAGACTTTTAGAATCTTGTTTTTATTTAGGTTGAACTACTTATCTTAAAAGTAAGCAGAAAAAAGCCCACCTGTGGCGGGCTTTTTTCTGCTTTAACTAAGTTCAAAATTTGGTATTGCTGATTTGACCTTCCTAAGACCCAGCGGGGAAAGAAGCAGTCATGGCAGCATGGCCAGGTCGTAATCCCTCAGCCGATTCGGGAGCCTCGCGTTGCACCTGACCTAGACAAACAGCATTGTAGAGGGATTCTAAAGCCGTCAAATCTTTTAAGCTATGGGTTTTGAGCGTTAATAGCTGCCGAATGAGTCCTTCAGATTCCACACTAAGGCATCCGGTTTGAAAGGCCGATTTCACCAGTCTGTCAATCATGATCAAACTCCCGCCGCTGTCTCGTCAAACTGCTGTGTCGTCAAACTACTGCGCTGCCTTTTACTGCCTTGAGATTAATATCGCTGACTCACCGTTTAACGCAGTTGATTCAGATCTACCAATCCTTGTGATGTTGAAAGCCAAATAGTGTGATATAAATCACTGACATGTTAGTCCAACTTACGTGCTGAATAAAGACAGCCTTTAAAGCTACCGTTTCAGAGCATTTTCAGGTGTTTTTCTAATCCGGAGAAGAGATCTTGTGGGCATCGTGAGGAGTCGGGTCTAATGGTTAATCTTGAGTCGTTATCTCAGCCATCAGTGTTCCAGTTAGCGCGGGTAGGTGATTTTCAGGCGATCGCCTACTGGCTCAATACATATTTGGTACCTCAAGATATTTACGCTCGCGTTGCGGTCGATCGACCCGGCTGGCTGCTGGTGCTGGTGGAATTTTGTCAGTCACCCAATCGCAATCGCCTCAATCGCAATCGCCTCAATCGCTTTGTGTGCCATCGTCTCTGTCGGCTCAACTCCGAGGTAATCCAGGGCGTGCGGATTATCGCTCGTCCGTTAGGCTCACCTAATATTTGGTGGGATCAGTCCATTCGATTGGCTGTTGAACCCAAACGTTCTGCCCACCGCGTCCGTTCGCCTCACGGGTCGCCCCGAACTACGCAGAGCCGTCCCTCAACTCCGCCGAGCCTTTTTTCCCGATCCCTGCGTAGCCGTCGGCGATCGCCTGCTGCCTTGACGTTGACAACTCGACCTACTATTTCTCCAGCAATGGTAGAGAGTATTCAAACGCTGACCGAGTCGGCGCGTTCTCTCACCGCATCTCTAGTAGAATCTGCCCGTCACCTATCACCCGCCCAAGTTACAACATTAGGTAAAGCAGCGGCGGCTGTATTTCTGCTCAGTTTCGGGGTTGAGATCGCTGGCCGCAATCTGTCTCTGTGGGGCGACTCATCGGGTCGTCCTAAAGCAGTGCAAACTGCCTCTGGCAAGGTGTCTGTCATCCAGGCAAATACCGTTGCCAACGCCGACGACCCGACCGTAACGCTGACGTTTAGCAGTGACCCCGCCGTTAATTTAACCTCAATTGGCTCAATGTCTCAAGTCATGCCTGCCGCCGATTTCGGTGGTGAGATCACGGGCTGGCCAGATAGCGAAATCATCGATGGAACGTTAGCGACAGAATCGCCGGATTTAGGCTCGCTGAACGGTTTTGAACATAAGACCGAAAATGCAACCGTTAACGCGATCGCCAATCTCGCCGCAGGATCACCCTCTACCGTTGCATCGGAAGCGATTGCCCACTCCTCTGATGTCTTGATGACGAATCTAGACCGTCCGGTCAACGATGCCCAATTCCTATTGGGTGAAAATCCAGGTGTAGATTTAGATAAAAACCTAGATTCAGCGACCACTGGATTAGGGCGATCGCCCTCTAGCAGCAGCGTTACCGTCGTCAATTTATCGGGCGAACCTCTGATGCAAGATGGCTCGACGGGATTAGTTAAAACGCTAGATGCGCTTGAAAAAGCGGGTATGTATGCTGTGGGGGCGGGTCGCAACCGCCACGAAGCCCGTCGTCCCGAAATCATTGATGTGCGAGGTAAGCGCATTGCCTACCTGGGCTACGCCGATTCAGACGCACATGCCGCAAATCGGTGGCAGGCAGGCACCAATCCAGCATTAAAGGATCAAGTTGCAGAAGACATTCGCGCCATCCGTGACCAGGTGGATTGGGTCGTCGTGAATTATCACTGGAGTCAAGATCTGGCTAGCTTTCCAGCCGAATGGCAGATGACCATAGCGCACCATGCGATTGACCAGGGTGCCGACCTGGTAGTGGGCTATCATCCCAATGTGTTGCAGGGTGCCGAAATTTATAAAGGGCGGGCGATCGCCTATTCTTTGGGAGATTTTGTGTTCCAAGCCGATGGACAAACCGTAAATGCCTCAGCCGTGACCGCTTCCGGCAATGCCTCCAGTAACAACAAACCTACAGCAGCGCTTGTCAAAGCCCAGTCCGATACCGCCATGCTGAAGGTTTCAATTAAAGATGACCAGATGAAGCTAGAGTTTCTGCCCGTGCAGATCCAAGATGCTCAGCCTGCGATCGCCCAAGGTCAAAAGCAGACGGAAATTCTTCGCTACCTGGGGCAGGCGTCGGCTCTCTTTGAAACCCCGCTGCGATCGCCCGCTATTCTCAATCGGCTGCCTCACACTAGTGCTCCCAACGCAGCTCCTAGCAAAGCTCCTGCCGCTGCTCCCATAGGAACACCCTCTCCCTCCCTAGACGAATCTTCTCCCGCTCTTGACAATCGCCTCTCCCCCGAAAACGCGCCTGACTCGTTCATCGATTATCCCAAATCTCCCGTTACCGCTCCTGCTGCCTCTCCTACACCTCCAAACGTTAGCAACGTTAAGCCCTCGTCAGATGCCTTCGTTGAGCCTCAAGCAGCTTTACCCACCTCGACTCACGGAAGCGCCACAAAGCGATCAGCCGTTAATCCTTTAGACTCCCAAGGCACGCTAAGACCCGCTTTAGTAGATTTTCCCCCTGACTCGGCTGCTCATTCGGTAACAAGATCTAAAGTGGCTCCAATCCCAGCATTGTCAGACTCTGCGGCTAATGCGACCGTCGAGAATATGGCTCGTCTAGCTGGCGAGGCTGTATCTGGCCATTCAGTATCGGTCGGGGAGACGGCAGTAGAGAATACGGGCACTAGCGAATAGACCGTGAGCGAACCCTTACACATCGCTGGCCTAAGTGATCCCTCCAGTGCCCTATCCGCGGCTACACTCTGGTCGTGGCTGTAGGTAGTGGTATTGATGTAAGGTTTTTTTGATGGGCGGGCAAAGGCCGCCCATCAAAAAAACCTTACCAATTTAGGACTACCGTGGCTGTATTGCTAAAAAATCTCACAAAATTACTATAGAAGCTCTAATTTACCTGTGGGTCGCGCCATGATTGGAAAGTAGCTGCCCCATCAATTAAGGATGCCCTTCTAAGTGTTTAACGTTGAAATTCAGCAAAAGCAGTACAAAACTTACGTTTTGTCTGACAACTCGACCCGGGCGCGAGTCGAGGTTGTCCCTGAACGAGGTGGCATCATCACCCGATGGTCAATCGACGGGCAAGAGATTTTGTACTTAGACGAGACCCGCTTTACTGATCCTGGTCTGACCGTGCGGGGCGGTATTCCTATCCTGTTTCCCATTTGTGGCAACTTACCCGACAACACGTATACTCACAACGGGCAGTCCTACACCTTAAAGCAGCATGGTTTTGCCCGTAATTTACCCTGGGACGTTAGTCAAACTGAAAGCACTGCTAATGCCGGCATCACCTTGAAGTTGACGAGCAACGTTCAAACTTTGGCTGTTTACCCGTTTGAGTTTCAACTGGAGTTCACGTATATACTCCGGGGTAATTGCCTAGAATTGCAGCAGCAGGTTACTAACCTTAGTCGCGAATCAATGCCATTTTCGTTAGGGCTGCATCCCTACTTTTGTGCATCTGAGAAAAAACGCCTGGAATTTGAAATTCCTGCTGATCGCTTCCAAGACCAGCGGAGTCAGATTACCCATGAGTTTTCAAGGGGATTTGACTTTGATCTGGATGAGATAGATGTAATTTTTCGCGAACCAACGGCGAGTTCCGCAGCAGTTCAAGACTACAGCCGCAACCTGGAAGTTCAGCTTAGTTATGAAGATCCGTATTCGATGCTGGTGTTTTGGACGGTAAAGGGAAAAGATTTTTATTGTCTTGAACCCTGGACAGCTTCACGCAACGCGATCAGTACAGGCGATCGCCTCACATGGTTAAAACCATCTACAACGCTTACAACCAGCGTCCGGCTCATGGCTCTCAGTTTGTAACAGCTTCGCGCCGAGGCATTGGATACCTTTATTTAAGGCGAGTTAAGGTGAGCGAAGGAAAATATGAGTCTCACAAAACTATCTCAATCTGTGATACCTTAATTAATCGGTGCTGTAATATTGCACTTCCTTGGGTCGCTAGCTCAGTGGTAGAGCATTCGGCTTTTAACCGACTGGTCCTGGGTTCGAATCCCAGGCGACCCATAAATGCCATCTGTAGATTTTGGTAGTGGTATCAATGTAAGGATTTTTTGATGGGCGGGTTTAGCCCGCCCATCAAAAAAACCTTACCAATTTAGAACTACCGAAAAGGTAAAGCTGCGAGACTACGTGTCGGTTGAGGATGGGAGGCACGTATTATTCCAACGATGTTAAATCCCAGATGATGCAGTGACGGTCAGTAAGGGATTTTGATGCCAGTCCTCAAGGGATTTTGATGGAGGACTGGGCAAATTCCACATAAGCATTTATACTTACTTAAAAGGCTCGACTAAGATCAGCAGTCTAAGTATAGCTGTCGCCACAAAGGTTAGGACACTGGGATCAAAGGGGGTGTGGGGGCTTCCCCCAGCCAGGGGTTCCACCCCTGCACCCCGTTCTAACCAATCCGTCTATGGCTATAACTGGTAGTGGTATTGAGGTAAGGATTTTCAGATGGGCGGGCTAAACCCGCCCATCTGAAAATCCTTACAAGCTTAGGACTGCCTAAGTAACTTATTGCCTAAAACTTATTGCCTAATATTGCCCAATAATGAAGCTACTTCGAGCTGAGCAATCAGGTTTGAGTTAGGCTCCCACAGGGAGTAGAGAGTTCTTTGCTTCAATGCCTCAACCTGCCGCTCTGCGAATGGTGAAGACACAATTCACTGCGAATGGATAAAGTATCTTAAGATTGGCGTAAGAATTTTTTCTTGCTTTGACGCTTCGATATTATCTGACTTAATACCAACTAGGAGGAATTTCTATGGCGCTTGTGCCAATGCGACTGCTGCTGGATCACGCAGCCGAGAACGGCTACGGTATTCCTGCGTTCAACGTGAACAACATGGAGCAGATTCAAGCCATCATGCAGGCTGCTCATGAGACCGATAGCCCCGTGATTTTGCAAGCTTCTCGCGGCGCTCGCAAATATGCCGGCGAAAACTTCCTACGTCACCTGATCTTGGCCGCCGTCGAGACGTATCCTCATATCCCTATCGTGATGCACCAAGATCACGGTAACGAACCTGCTACCTGCTACTCTGCAATCAAAAATGGCTTCACCAGCGTCATGATGGACGGCTCGCTAGAAGCTGATGCAAAAACGCCTGCTAGCTACGACTACAACGTCGCAGTCACCAGTGAAGTGGTGAAAGTTGCCCATGCGATCGGTGCGTCTGTGGAAGGCGAACTCGGCTGCTTGGGTTCATTGGAAACGGGTAAAGGCGAAGCCGAAGACGGTCACGGCTTCGAGGGTGAATTGGATCATTCCCAACTTCTGACTGACCCCGATGAGGCTGTTGACTTTGTAGAGCGCACTCAAGTAGACGCGTTAGCAGTGGCGATCGGTACCAGCCACGGTGCCTACAAATTTACCCGCAAGCCTACAGGTGAAATTCTCGCCATCAGCCGCATTGAAGAAATTCACAACCGCCTGCCCAATACCCACTTGGTCATGCACGGTTCTTCTTCGGTACCCGAAGATTTGCTAGCCCTAATCAACCAATACGGTGGCACAATTCCTGAAACCTACGGCGTTCCTGTTGAGGAAATCCAGAAAGGTATCAAAAAAGGCGTACGCAAGGTCAATATCGATACCGATAACCGCTTGGCCATTACCGCAGCCGTTCGCGAAGCTTTGTTTACAAACACCAAGGAATTTGACCCTCGTCACTTCCTGAAGCCTTCGATTAAGTACATGCAGAAAGTTTGTGCCGATCGCTACAACGAATTCTGGGCTGCTGGAAACGCTAGCAAGATCAAGCAAATCTCGACGGATGACTATGCGGCTAAGTACGCCAAAGGCGAACTGACTCAAGTTGCCAAAAAGACCCTTGCCGTTTAAGACTCAATGAAACCGTGGATCAAACCAAAACTAGAAGTCTGAGTTCTGTGCGATCTAAGAGCCTTGGCCTTCAGTGTAGTTTCTCCAGTAACGTTGAGTCATTATTCACACGCTAACGATAGTAAAAAGCCAGCTCGACCTTGATTAAGGTCGAGCTGGCTTTTTACTATCTATTAGCCCTTCCGTCGCTGGTAATGGTATTGATGTAAGGATTTTTTGATGGGCGGGCTTCGCCCGTCCATCAAAAAATCCTTACCAATTTAAAACTACCCAGTCGCTAAACCTATTGGGGCACCTGCAAACAGGTCAGCATCCGCAACGTTGCTGCCGCTGCGTAGTTTCGCTGGGTCGCGGCATTGGGCGCAAACGCATTTCCCTGCTCGTTCAGAGGCGACGCCACACCGCAGAAGCTAGATAGCTCTGTAATGGTTGCGGCTGCCCAGTGATTGGTCGTGTCAGAAAACACGGTAGGCGGCTGAGTCGGGGATAAAATTGCCGACGAGCCGCGCGCCGTTCTAGCAAACTGAGCTGCTTTCCTCAATACCGCCATCATCTCTGCGCGGGTAACAGGTTGGGTGGGTCGGAAGGTGCTATCTTCGTAGCCGCTAACAATATTATTGTCACGAGCAAACTGGATTTTGGCAGCGCTCCAACGGGCGGAATTCACATCAGAGTAGGGATCAGCACTGGCTCTAGCAGGTAGTTGTAGGTTAACGCCAGGAGCCTTTGCGATCGCATCTAAAACCATCGAAACCAGTTGCTCCCGCGTCAGGGTAGCAAGAGGTCGGAAGGTGTTGTCTTCAAAGCCAGCGATGAATCCTGCCCCTACAGCACCTCGGATTTCAGTGGCGTAGATATCGCCAGCCACATCAGTAAATGTGATAGCGGGCGGTGTTGGAGTAGGTGTTGGAGTAGGTGTTGGAGTTGGTGTTGGAGTTGGTGTTGGCGTAGGTGTCGGCGTTGGGGTAGGAGTTGGCCTGGGGTTAGGATCTGTGGTGGTAGGAGGTGCTACACCTTCAAACGTGAGATAAACGTGCCCTAAAGTGCGATCGCCAAACGTTCGCTTCGTAAAGCGCCAACCCGGTTGCAAAATAATCTTAGTAAACTCGGTGTCCGTCGTGCCATTGACCCTACCAACTAGCAACTCAGGTAGTGAGCGACTGGTAGGAGTACCGACCAACAAGAGATCTCCATTCCGAGGTATTACCCGTAGACTGTAACCTAATCCTAGGTCTGTTCCATTTACACGGAGCGAGTAGCCATTACGGTCGGTACTACGAGAACAGATTCCGGTGAAATTAAACTGAAGCAACAGTGGCTCGACCCGCGTCGGCCTGACTCCACTTTCGCTCCAACACGGACGTGCATCAGAAACTTGTTCTAGCACGACGAGGCGACGAGCGGTAATACCAGGAGACGATAGGGCAATAAATCGATTCTGATCGACTTCTCGCTGGCCAAACTGGGTAGTAGCTGTGGGAGCACTAGGGATAGGCTCTGCTTGCTTTAAACCAGCAGCAATTGTAGAAAGAGGTAGAGATGCAGCGCCTAGTGCCACGGTAGCAAGCGCAAGAAAAGAAGAGCTTAAACGTTTCATAGCAGCGGATCAACAGCAATATTGGAGTTAAAAAGGAATTAAGCGTGAAGGCGAAACCAATGAGAATGAGATCGAAGGTAACTCACTCAACCGGGCTAAAACTAACCACGTCAGACCCAGAAAGTACAATAAACAGTTCGCGATTGGAGCGCTCAAACTGACAAAACACTGTCACGATCGCCTCTCCCCCCAGAGGTTGCTGGCTCACTACTTGAGAGCTAATAATTTGCTGAAAGGCTCCGTTTTCTGCCACGATATCGTTCCAGTTTTGGCGTAATGTGCGGTCAGTTACGTCTTGGGCAACGACTCCATAACCCTCAGCAGCATCTGCGAACTGTTGCTGGCCTAACTGGGTCACAAAGTCTTCGGCGATTGTCGTCAAACTAGAAGATTGGGAGATTACAGTTGGCTGTTGTAAGACTGATGGGTCTTGCACTAATGCGGGTAGCGTATTCACTGCCATTACAACAGGAACCAGCATGGAGAAGAGGTTTGTCTTCATAAAAGTTTCCCTTAAGTTTTTCCTAGGTGGATAAAGGCCGGATTCTTTTAGAAATGACTATCATGCCAACTAGATTGTGCCCGGTTTTTTCTACTTGAGTCTTGACAAAAATCTTAAACTGTAAATCCTACGGTTTAGCCTCGTGTAGAAGGAAGGTTAAGGGGTATTTGCCACTGACTCTGCGGAGCGTGAACTAACAAAGTGATAGCTTTTTGTAAAAAAGTAGCTAAACCGCTTCTTCACAAAAAACTACTACACAGGACTTATGCGCCATTACGAAAAATTAGTGTTCTGCATCATGTTACAGACGTATAACCTCTAAATGCATCAGTCCTATTGGTTAAATAACTCAAACATTTGACGACAGAAGTCTTTCAGTTTTTCCCGATTTTCTTCAACGGGTAGGTGGGAACCTAAAAACTGCCAGCTTTCTACCGTTGAGAGCCGCCATTGCTCGCCCTGATGCGTGAAGCCTACCGCCTCAACCCCGATCGCCCGCCGAGATTGGGTTGAAGCATCTTCAAAAAAGCGGATCTGAACCAAGATGCTGCGCGCTTGGAACCTAGGACTCCATCCGGGTAGGTGGAAACCAATGTCGATTGAATCAGGGTCGATTAGCTCTCGGGTGTCAGGATCATTTGCCCAGGGTTTGAGGTCTGCGCGCGCATCAGGAAATTGAGCCTTAAATAAATTAACCAAGGCAGCAATTTTTGTTGTAACTTCAAGCCCTCTTGCCTGTTCCGCTGCGTTCACTGACTCCCTCCCACAATTGGTATGGCGCTAAGCACCTAGATTAAGATTTGATTTCTTCTTTGTAGAAGTCCTACTGCGCGAGGCTTCAACATCCCACCCAGTTGCCCTTCAGCATGTGCGCGTGGGTTACACCGACATGTCAAAAAAGATTGCTAGGTACAAAATTCGGTAGTCCTCAACTTGTGTAGTCCTCAATTTGTAAGGATTTTTTGAAGCGTGGGCTGCGCCCGCACTTCAAAAAAAATCACACCCAGATTAAGCAATGCCAGAGATTCCTAGATAGAGAGCTAAGTTTAGACTAGAACTCCTGCATGAATGTCTTTTTGAGGGCGTGAATCGTTTCCCGACGATGCCGGGAAACGATTCACGTAGGAGGTCTACTATTACGAATTATGTTCTAACAGATGCCGCAGCAGGATAGTGATTCTCAACACGATTTTGAGGAACTAAAGTTTTTGCTAGGGCATAATCAGACTATTTTGGGGCAAACAATCCTCTAGGCGGACGTGTTTTACTCTGCAAAGTCAAAACAACTGGCTCTCAGTTACTACAGTCAGGTAGCATGATGATTGCTCTAGGGGATAAATCCCATGAAATTTAGTGACTTATTGCCAACCTTGGCGGCGATCGCCCCACCCATTGACTCTAACTCCGCTGCCGATCCAGACCTGGTTGGAGTGGAGGCGATCGATGTTGCCACCTCCGGCAGCCTTAGCTATGTCGAAGGGGCTAAGTTTAGGTCACAGGTTGGCACTACCCACGCCAGCGCCCTCATTTTGCCGCACGATGAAAAACTACAGCACCTTGCCACAGAACGCGGCATTGCCTGGGTAACCGCGACCGACCCCCGTCTGATGTTTGCGGCTGCGATCGCCTTATTCTACCAACCGTTCCGGCCTGCCCCTGGCATTCACCCCACGGCTGTGATTGATCCGTCAGTGCAGTTGGGCGATCGCGTTGCTGTAGGGGCACATGTGGTAATTCAACCCGGTGTCACCATTGGCAATGAGGTGTGTATTCATCCCAATGTTGTGATCTATCCCGGTGTAGTAGTGGGCGATCGCACTATTCTGCACGCCAACTGCGTCATCCACGAACGCAGCCAAATCGGGGCAGACTGCGTCATCCATAGTGGAGCGGCGATCGGCTCAGAGGGGTTTGGCTTTGTACCCACTCGCAACGGCTGGTTCAAGATGGAACAATCGGGCTGCACAGTGCTCGAAGCTGGTGTAGAAGTTGGCTGTAATGCCACCATCGACCGTCCCTCCGTTGGCGAAACTCGTATTCGGCGTAATACCAAGCTCGACAACCTCGTCCATGTTGCCCATGGTTGTCAGATTGGCGAAGGCTGCGCCATGGCCGCGCAGGGCGGGTTGGCAGGCGGAGTACGACTGGGAAACCGGGTACTTTTGGGGGGACAGGTGGGTATTTCTAACCAGGTGCAGGTAGGCGATGGCACCCAAGCCGCCGCCCAGACGGGCATCACCAGCGACCTCGCACCGGGTTCTGTAGTAATGGGCACCCCCGCTGTTCCCTTTCGTCAGTTTTGGAAAACCGCCGCGCTCTGGAACCGCCTTCCAGACATGTATCAAACGCTGAAGCACCTAAAGCAGCGATCAGATGAGAACTCTTAGCCATCAAATCTCAAGCCCTGTGCCGCCCGTACAGCAAGCAGCCTAGGGCTTGAGATCTGGATTTTATTTAGGTTGAACTACCTATTTTGGCGTGTAATGTACTGCAAATTGCGCCGAGATGCAGTAATAGTGTTGTGTAGGATTCAGTGTTTTATAGGACTAGTGTTTTATAGGACTAGTGTGGTGCGAATCACAGCCTGCTCCATTTCACAGAAGCTCGTTCCACAAAGATTTCCAAACCAAATTAACAGAACCTATCCGATCGCGCTACTCGACTCAAAACCATGCAATTGACTCCACAAGAAAAAGATAAACTCCTGATCTTTACGGCAGCTCTCGTAGCAGAGCGCCGCAAAGCAAAAGGTCTTAAGCTCAACTATCCCGAATCCGTTGCCTTTATTTCTGCGGCCATTTTGGAGGGGGCACGGGAGGGACGTACCGTCGCTGATTTGATGACCTACGGTACCACGCTGCTGGCGCAAACTGAGGTCATGGATGGGATTGCCGACATGCTACACGAGGTTCAGATAGAAGCAACGTTTCCAGATGGCACTAAGTTGGTCACCGTTCACAACCCCATTCGTTAATGTCTCGATACCGATACAAATCCTATTCCTGCAAAGATATCTATGATCCCTGGAGAACTGTTGGTAGAAGTCGGTGAAATTGAACTGAATGCGGGACGTGAGACCATAACTCTGGCAGTCGCGAATACAGGCGATCGCCCCATTCAGGTGGGGTCTCACTTCCACTTTTTTGAAGTCAACGCCGCCCTAACGTTTGACCGAGCACAAGCACGAGGCACCCGCCTAGATATTCCTGCCGGTACCGCCGTTCGGTTTGAACCGGGTGATGAAAAAGAAGTCACCCTCGTTCCCTTTGTTGGCAGTCGCCACGTCTATGGTCTAAACGGGTTAATTAATGGCCCCCTTGATCTGGAAGAGCCTAAAGATGTGGAAGAGCCTAAAAAGGATAGCGCTACCAAAAAAAGCGCCAAAAAATCAGACCACAAAAAGAAAAAGTAAGGTTGTTGAGCCAAGCAGCGTCATGATCCCCGTTCATCTGCCTGGGCTTTTGCCCTGAATGGCAGGAGCAGTTGCCAGCCGTTGTGCGCCAGTTTTCATATGCTCAATGTCAGCGTCTGACCAGGGGCGGCTCTCTGTACAATGATGGGCTACTAACAGTCCCCACAACCCTTTAGCAGTCAAAATTGGCACAACCAAATTGGCTCGCACCTGCAACGTTCGGAGAAAATCTTGGTGGCAATCTTGAATCGGTTCGTGTTCAATATCGGCGATCGCCCGCACCCGTCTGGCCAAATATAGACCCGCATAGTCCTGGTTAAAGTACAGATCTGGCCCAGTAGAGCCAAGAATTGAAAATTCAGGCGCACTTAAGGCTTCAAACGTCACCTGCCCTTCCCACTGACGATAAAAGTAGTACAACACCACCCGATCGACCTAGAGCTGCGATCGCAGCGCATTGGCAGTCTGCTGCACCACCTGGTCGCGTTCCAGCGTCTGGCTGAGGTGATCAACCACTCGCTCTAGGCCCCGATCGTAGCGTTCGCGAGGTGGTAGAGACTGGGGATTGGAATCAGTTGACATATATCCACCATCTAATGAGCCGCATGTTTTAAGATGTCATCGGCCGTGTTTTTCGGTTGTTTCAGATTTTTCAGAGGCTACCTATGACCAGTCAACCTCCCATTCCAGTTGTCGTTAATGGTGCCACGGGCAAGATGGGTCGAGAGGCCGTGAAGGCGATCGCCGCCGCTGACGATATGACGCTGGTGGGAGCGATCGCCCGCAACCCCAAATACGTTGGTGAAGACATTGGCGAGGTCGTAGGCTGTGGGGCGCTAGAAGTGCCTATTCTGGCAGATTTACAGGGAACATTGGCAATGGCATCCCAGGAAAAGCAGCCTGCGGTCATGGTCGATTTCACCCATCCCGACAGCGTCTACGAAAATGCGCGAGCGGCGATCGCCTATGGGGTGCGCCCCGTTGTGGGCACCACCGGACTCAGCCCCAATCAGCTTCAAGATCTCGCAGACTTTGCCGACAAAGCCAGTACAGGCTGTTTAGTCATTCCCAACTTTTCGATTGGGGTAGTGCTGCTGCAACAGGCCGCCATTCAAGCATCGCGCTACTTCGACCACGTAGAAATTATTGAGCTGCACCACAATCAAAAAGCCGATGCTCCCAGCGGCACCGCCATTCAAACGGCTCAACTGCTAGCCGAGCTGGGTAAAACCTTTAACCCACCCGCCGTTGAAGAAACCGAAAAAATGCCTGGAGCACGCGGCACACTAGCTGCTGAAGGCATTCGCATCCACAGCGTTCGGTTACCCGGTCTGATTGCTCACCAAGAAGTGATATTTGGTGCGCCGGGACAGCTTTATACTCTGCGACACGACACCAGCGATCGCGCCAGTTACATGCCCGGTGTGCTGCTGGCAATTCGCCATGTGCTTCAGTTAAAATCGTTGGTATATGGGTTAGAAAAACTGCTGTAAGGTCATCTATAGCCATAGACGGATTGGTTAGGACGGGGTGCAGGGGTGGACCCCTGGCTGGGGGCAAAGCCCCCACACCCCCCTTTGATCCCAGTGTCCTAACGTTTGTGGCGACGGCTATAACAGGTGGAGATTAAATGACACACCATATAAAACTCCAAAAAAATGCCTGACCCCATAAGCCCCCGGGGTCAGGCAATTCACCTGTAAGGACGCCTCTTGTTCAGAAAGACTGAACGACTTGATTGCCCCCTAGTCGTTCAGAACATTCCAAGCTACGTTCTCCAGAGTTGCTCCCATTGTGCGCGGTCGAAGGGTGTTAAGACTTCGAGAGTTCTACGGATTTTTTTTACGTCTAAACCTTAAAGCTTTGAATAGCGATGCGTAAATCTTCTGACTGTCTACTATTTATGTGTAGCAATACGCAACGAAGTTAGGACAATATTTTTTCTGAGAGCCAAGCTCCACACGGCTCTCAGAAAAAAATCAATCGGACTTAATCGCGTAACGCCATACAACCCATTCGGACAAATGTTAGGCTCGAAGGTATAGCACGGCGCTACAAGATTGGGTTGAGATCTTTTTGTGTGAAATCCCCGCGCCATGGAAATTCTATACAAAAAGGATTGCCCTAACCCATACGTGTGGCGCTATAGCGCTATATTTAAGCCTTGCTGCTGTTAGTGAGCCGCACCTAACTAAACTATGCTCATTCCCATCACCCGCGAGAAAGTTAAAGAACTTATTCCCGTTGTAGCCACAGCAGAACAGTACCGCTATTACTGGGGCAAGCCATCAGATATATTAGGGCGGTTGCTGATCTCTTTGCTTGGAGCACTGCTCAGTTTAGCGCTTCAACTTGTTTTGCCCCAAGGGTTTGAGGTCGTGGAGTTTAGTTTGGCAATTGTGTTTGCGCTGTATTGGCTGTGGCGTCCGGCCTATCGCGCAGGGCGGCGCAATGTCGAGTATCGGCGCTATCAGTATGGTGGGTTTTGGCGCGGTGAAGTCACCGATGTGTTTATTACCGAAGAGCTGATTGGCAAAGAAGAAACGGTCAATAAGCAGGGCGAACTTGTCGTCATCGAAAATCGAGAGCGACGATTGAATCTAGATGTAGAAGATGAGACGGGCTTTACAACCAGTCTTCAAGTGCCGCTCAAGCTCGACCATCGGGTGATTCGTCCCGGAGACGCTGCCGAACTGTTGGTCATGTCTAATCGGCCTGACCTGAGTCGAATTATGCAGATATCTGATGTGTATCTCTCAGACTATGGAGCCTGGGTCAGCGACTATCCCCACCTGAAGCGAGATTCGTTTATAGCGGTCAGTCGTGAGCTGAACCGTCGCAGCACGCCTAAACCACCGCAGCGCAAGCCGAGGCGATCGCAAAATCGACGGTAGACTCTCATGTAGCGCTCCAGGTAACTCCTTAGGCTAAACCGCTAACCCATCCGATCGCCGCAGCACAGACAGATCTTCTGCATCCAATTCGACAGGGGTACCGCTACGAATTAGCTCGGCAAAATCTTCATTGGGTACCATGAGGCAGAGCGCATAGAGGCGGCCCGTGCCGACATTTTCTACTTCATGCGTTCCCATCGCTGGCACTAAAAGGCTGTCTCCGGCTCGAATGTGCGCCGATTTGCCATCGCAGGTGGCAATCCCTTCTCCTTTGAGAACAAAAAACATTTCTACTGCCATTTGGTGACGGTTGGGCGGCGTTTTTCCGCCAACATCAAAGATTTCGACGCAGTAGGTTAGCGACATATTGGCGATCGTGGGGTCAAAGACGATCGCCAATCGATTGGTATCGTGAGGGCTAATCCGAAATGCTTGGTAGTCGCCAGGGGTCTTAATTACGGGAATGACGCAGCTATCCACAGTCATGGGCAGAGTCTCCTTTGGCAGCAGTCAGCACAGTATGAGAATCGGTCACGAACCCAAAGCACTGTTTAACGTTGTAAAGCGTAGCTTGCCAGCAATAGTCTGGTGATGTGGTGGCGGTGCAGTCACTCAGCAAAATGCAATCGTAGCCTAAGAAGTTAGCATCTTGCAGTGTTGTTAGCACACACTGATCGGCATTAACACCTGCAAAGAACAGAGTCGTTTTACCTAAATTCCGCAGGATGCTGTCTAGGGGAGTATCCCAGAAGCCACTCATGCGATATTTATCGACTTTGATATCCATTGGGGTTTGTTCTAGTTCATCCACCACAGCAGCAGCCCAACTGTCTTTCGTCAGCACAGGGGCGCTATTTTTGGGTAGGGGGTCGCCCAGCCCCACGCCATCGCCAGTGGGATTATAAACGTGACGGGCGGCGGCGCTAATGTTGAGTAGATCGGGTCGATTGCCCCAGTTAATCCAAATAATGGGAACTGAGAGGGCGCGGAGTGCAGGCAGACAGGTCTGAAGCGAAGTAACGGCGGTACGGGTGGGGGTAACGTCAACTCCAATGTGCGCCAGCCAGCCATCGGGATGGCAAAAGTCGTTTTGCATATCGATCACTAGCATGGCCGCCTTGGCCAGATCGATCCGCAGCGTTTTTGTGGCGGTTGGCAGCGTGATGGGATGTGGCTCTAACGGAGGGCGGGTGATATCAGCCATGTCGGCATCGACATACCAGGCGGTAGGTGGGGTGCCAAGGGTGCGGAGCGATCGCGTCATAATGTCTCAGGTAGATCCGGGGTCTCTTGGGCTTTATGATCACACAGCAGAGTAAACATGGTTTAGTCGTACGGCAAAAGGCGATCGCATTCAGTAGTGACCGACACGCTGCTGTCCCAAATGTGCTGTTGATTGGTTTGACCCATGTGCGACGCACACGGGTCAAACCAATCAACAGCACGCCTAGAACGGCTTACTCACCACAGTAGGCAATTAAGTCAATTTCGACATCGCCAAAGCCTGCCAGAGCCGTGACACCAACGGTCGTGCGTCCTGGTAGGTGACCTGCGGCGAAATAAGACTTGTAAATGTCATTAACCGTTTCAAAGAAGCGAAAATCTGTGACAAAAATGCGCGCCATAGCCACCTTGTTAAAACTGCTGCCAGAGTGTTCTAGTACCAGTTTCAGATTTTCCATCACGCGAATCGTTTGTTCGTCGATTGGTCCACGCACGACCTGTCCCGTTTGGGGATCTTCTGCAAGCTGCCCCGTGACAAACAGCAGATCTCCTACCCGTACCGCATGACAATAGGGTGCAACGGCTGGGAGAACGTTTTCGGGCAGGGTGATGTATTGAAGCATGGGTTGGGAGGTTAAGGGAAATTAGGAACAATTTGGGCGTCACGCTGAGCGCGACACACAAATATACTCTCTCTTTCGTATCCCCTCAACACACGCGGTGCAATAACACGCTCGGTAGTCCTAAACTTGTAAGGATTTTCAGATGGGCGGGCGAAGCCCATCTGAAAATCCTTACCTTAATACCACTACCACACGCTCTATTGTGGAATACATAGATTCTGATTCATGAAGGATAGTTTGTTTTGGGCAGCTACATTATTCAGCAGGTTCTGATCCCCGTTGGGCAAGGTTACGAAACAGTAGATGTGCAAATTGAGGGGGAGACGATCGCCGCGATCGCCCCCCACCTAGAGCCAACTGGCACAGTAATTGACGGACAGCATAAACTGCTGCTGCCGGGATTCGTCAATGCCCATACTCATTCGTCTGAACTATGGCAGCGAGGTGCCATTGCGCCATTGCCACTGGAACTTTGGCTAGCCGAACTGTGTGACTTTGCCCCGCTAAATCTAGAGCAGGTCTACTTGAGTGCCTTAGGCACCGCCGTCGAAACGCTATTGTCTGGCGGCACAACCGTTGTCGATCACTTGACCTTGATCCCTGGACACGAGAAAGAAACGGTAGCAGCCGCAGTGCGGGCGTATCAGGAGGTGGGGATTCAGGCGTTTGTAGGGCCGCTGATTCAAGACCAATCCCTTACGACCTGTTTGCCCTCTGGGGGCGACGTGCGTACCCATGCGCCGCATGACATGAGCGCACAAGACAACTTGGACTTAATGGCTGAGGTGGTAGCCAGTTTTCACCGCCCTCAATCGGGCATCCACATTATGCTGGCTCCAACTGGCCTGCAACTCTGCTCTGATGAACTATTTGAGGGCTGTGTGGAGTTGAGCGATCGCCATACCCTGTGTCGCCACACCCACTTGCTGGAATCTAAAGTGCAGCAAATACAGGCCTACGAAAAGTATGGGTGCAGCGCCGTCGAACAGCTTCAGCGGCTGGGGTTTTTGGGTGCTAGTACATCTTTAGCCCACTGTATTTGGCTAGACGATGCCGATATTGCCATTTTGGCAGACACCCACTCTACAGTGGTTCACAATCCCCTCAGTAATCTGCGGTTAGGCAGCGGCATTGCCCCTATTTTGAAATATCGGCAGGCCGGGGTGAATGTGACGTTCGGCTGCGATGGCTCTGCTAGTAACGATTCTCAAGATGTTTTAGAAGCAGTTAAGCTGGGCTGCATTTTGCACAACACCACAGATTTTGACTACCGCCACTGGATTACCCCCCGTGAGGCAATCCAGATGGCAACGTTGGGCGGTGCAACCGGACTAAATGTGGCCGATCAGATCGGGTCATTAGCCGTTGGTAAGCAAGCAGACCTGGCGCTCTATGACCTGACCAGCCTATCGCTGCTGCCTCGCACTGATCCGATTGGGCTATTGGTACTGGGTCGCCCTACCCAGGCAGTCCACAGCGTTTGGGTGAAGGGTCGTTTGGTCGTAAAACAGGGCGAGATGGCTACTATCGACCTGGCAGAACTGCGGCGAGAGCTATTTGCCCGCAGCCAGTGGGATGGCGTTGGCTTGCCTGTGCAGAGCGCGGATCGCACCTCGGCGTTACTGCAAGAAATGGAAGCCCCCTATCGTCGGGTCATGGGTCTGCCGGAATGATTGGCCTGACTCAGAGATATCAATAGTTTAGATATCCAAACAGGAGGCAGCGATCGCTCTCATGCCCAAGTTAAATCTGCGAGCCTGAATCGATCAGGGGCGATCGTCCTCCAAAAGTGGGCAAGCGGACAATACTGATGCAACTTGCCTAGATTATGGACGCCTTGCTACTAGATGCTTTTCTAATAAGCGTTGGAAGGTCGTTAACGTTTTTTGGTAAGATTCATCGTCTAGCAGCGTCAGATTATGGTCTAATCCTGCTACCCAAAGAGACATTTTAGGCTCCAGTGCCGCTTGATACAGGGCTTGAGCGTGTTGAATTGGAATGGTTTGGTCAGCTTGGCCATGCATGATTAGCACAGGGCAATCAACGTTTGGCAGTTTGTCGAGGTTGGCAAATTTGTCGAACGGAAACATAGGAAACGGGATAACGACCCGAAAAGCAGATGTAAAGGTACTTTC
>Ga0105046_10004307_pt1 | contig 22639 bp, 22 predicted proteins | sample MAT03_FD_78385 | JGI IMG/M metagenome (GOLD analysis project Ga0105046, IMG submission 78385) | Freshwater microbial communities from Lake Fryxell liftoff mats and glacier meltwater in Antarctica - MAT-03 (megahit assembly) | ecosystem: Environmental > Aquatic > Freshwater > Ice > Liftoff...
CCCTTTCGGGTCCTTTTCGCCTTATTGGCTCCGCTCAATTTCATAGAATGTCCCATCCCAATACCGCGCCGACGGTGAACCGTCGGTAAAGCCTCTTCAAACCCCGCACCCATGTTAGTAATCATCGGCTATGTCGTCGTCATGGGGTGCATCTTCGGGGTGTACATCTTCCACGGCGGCAACATTCAGGTCATCCTGAAAGCGCTTCCGTTCGAATTGACCACCATCCTGGGTGCAGCCTTGGGTGCTTTCGTGATCAACAACCAGCCCAAAGTGCTCAAGGCCACGATTAAGCTCATACCGCAAGCGCTCAAGAGCTCCAAATACACCAAGGACCGTTACCTGGAACTGATGGCCCTGCTCTACGACATCCTGCAAAAGGCCCGCAAGGAAGGGCTGATGGCGATCGAGAAAGATGTCGAGACACCACACGAATCGGAGATCTTCAACAAATACCCGGTGGTGGGCAGCGACCACCATGTGGTCGAATTCATGACCGACTACCTGCGCATGATGGTCTCAGGCAACCTCAATGCCCATGAGATCGAGTCCTTGATGGACAGCGAGATCGACACCCACCACCAGGAGGCACATGCCCCGATCGCAGCCATTGCGCGGTTGTCCGGCGGCCTGCCGGCCTTCGGCATCGTGGCCGCGGTGCTAGGCGTGGTCAACACCATGGGATCGGTGGGCCAGCCGCCTGCTGTGCTGGGCGGCATGATCGCAGCCGCGCTGGTTGGCACCTTCCTGGGCATCTTACTGGCGTACGGCGTGGTCGAACCGCTGGGCGGACTGCTGGAGCAGAAGTCCGAGGACGCCAGCAAGGAATTGCAGTGCATCAAGACCACGCTGCTGGCCAGCATGCAGGGCTACAACCCTTCCACCGCCATCGAGTTCGGCCGCAAGGTCCTGTTCTCGACCGAGCGCCCGAGTTTTGCCGAACTCGAAGCCCACGTTCGCGGCAAGAAATGACAGTTCGTATGCCCACTCTAGACTGACATATGGCCACCGACGCCAAAAAGCTGCAGCCGATCATCATCAAGCGGATCAAGAAGGGTGGTCATGCCGTGCATGGCGGTGCCTGGAAGATCGCATACGCCGACTTCGTGACCGCGATGATGGCGTTTTTCCTGCTGATGTGGCTGCTCGGCTCCACATCGGACGGGGACAGGAAAGGCCTGTCCGAATATTTTTCAGCCCCGCTGAAAGTCTCGATGCTCGGCGGCAGCGGCGCCGGCGCCAGCAACAGCGTGATTCAGGGTGGTGGCGCCGACCTGACCAAGAGCAGCGGCCAGAACCGCGCCGCCGACTCCAACGACCCGATCGCCCGCAAGGCCGCATCGGACGCAGCACGCGCGGAACTCGCCAAGCAGGACGCCCGCAAGCTGATTGCGCTGAGCGAAAAGATCAGCACCGTGATCTCCAACAACGCCAAGCTGGCCGAGTTCAAGGCGCAGATCAGGCTCGAAATTACGCCCGACGGGCTGCAGATACAGATCGTGGACGACCAGAGCCGGCCCATGTTCGACGTTGGCAGCGCACTCGTGAAGGTCTACATGCGCGAGATCCTGCGTGAAATCGGCAGCGCGCTCAATGGCGTTGAAAACAAGATCAGCCTGGATGGCCACACCGACCGCAGCCCCTACGGAAGCGGCGAACGCGGCTACAGCAACTGGGAGTTGTCGTCCGACCGCGCGAACGCATCGCGTCGGGAACTGGTCGCCGCCGGCATGCCGGGCGACAAACTGGCGCGCGTGACCGGCATGGCGTCAAGTAGTCTGCTCGAACCCGAGCAACCGTTCAGCCCGGTCAACCGCCGGATCAGCATTCTGGTCATGACGCGCGAGGCGGAAGAACGGCTGCTGGGCAGCAATCGCACTCCGGTGGCCATCGATTCCGGCAACACCCCGCCGGCTGCCGGCGCGACCCAGAAGCCATAAACGGTCGCACTGCCTTCAGGCTTGCGATAATGCCTCGGGTGACTACTGCAACAACCCGCAATGGCAAGTAAACTGCGATTTCTGGTTGTAGACGATTTCTCGACCATGCGACGAATCGTCTGCAACCTGCTCAAGGACAGCGGTTTCACCGAACATGAAGAGGCCGAGGACGGGGCGACGGCATTGGTCAAGTTGCGCAGCGCCAAGTTCGATTTCGTCGTCTGCGACATCAACATGCCCAACGTCAACGGCTTGCAGTTGCTGGCCGAGGTCAAGAGGGATCCAAATTTCAAACACATCCCGGTCCTGATGGTGACGGCTGACGCACGCAAGGAAGACATTCTTCTGGCGGCCCAGCTCGGCGCGGCCGGTTATGTCGTCAAACCCTTCACCAAGGCCATCCTCGAAGACAAAGTGATCTTCATCCTCAACAAGTTGGGGCTGCAAAAGAGCTGATCCCGGGGTCTGCACCCTGCCCCGGCAAGCCCCGCGGTACGGCCCCACGCCGGGCTGTTCGTGCCGATGGCAAAACGCCAAGCGAAGTGACTGGTCATCTGCCGCCTTTTCAGGCTTTAGTTTGCGGCGGCGTTGATGACAATCGTGGCAACACCACTTCCCACCCACCATGGAATCGAACAGCCAGGATCGCAATCTGCCGGCGAGCGAGCGCAAGCTGCAGAAAGCGATCGATGACGGACAGGTCACCCGATCGCGCGACCTGTCCCATCTTGCCGTGATCGGAGTCGGTTCGGTGGCGCTGTTCGCGCTGGCGCCGATGATGTTCGCTCGGCTGCAATTGCACTTGACCCGGCAGCTGACCTTCGACGCGGCCACGCTGCGTGACTCCGGCGCGATGCTCTATCGGCTGCAGGACATGGTGGCCTGGGGCCTGATCGGATGCTCCGTGTTCGCTGCGATCGTCATGGTGGCGGTGATCCTGAGCAACATCGCAGTTGGCGGCTGGGTCAACTCCTCCAAACCGCTGGTGCCGGATTTCAGCCGCATCGATCCGCTGTCCGGTTTTGGTCGCCTGTTCAGCAAGGACAAATTGGCCGACGTGGGAAAGATGCTGTTGATGGTGATCGTGTTGACGATCATCGGCACCGTGTACCTGACAGCGACCATACAGCCGCTGGCGATGCGAATTCTGCAGCCTTCGGTTGCCGCATTACAGTACATGAACGACTGGCTGATAGACGGCATGGCAATGATGCTGATGTTGCTGGTGCTGGTGGCCGCCATCGACATTCCGCTGCAGAAATTCCTTCACAAATCGCGGCTGAAGATGTCGCACCAGGAGTTCAAGCAGGAAAACAAGGAGTCCGACGGTAACCCGCACATGAAGGGCCGTCTGCGCCAGCGCCAGCGCGAGTTGTCGCAAAGCGGCAGCGTTTCGGCGGTGCCCAAGGCCGATTTTGTGGTAATGAACCCGACCCACTTTGCGGTCGCGATTCGTTATGACGAAAGGACCATGAACGCGCCCCAGGTCATCTCCAAAGGTGCCGACCTGCTGGCCATGCGTATCCGCGACCTCGCGCGCACACACGCGATCCCGATACTGCAGTCGCCGATGCTGGCACGCGCCCTGTACGCCAATGCCGAGATCGGGCAGGACATCCCGTCGACGCTGTATACGGCAGTGGCCCAGGTGCTTGCCTATGTCTACCGCCTGAAAGCGGCGCTGCGCGGCGAGGCGCCGATGCCGGGCGAGCCGCCACAGCCCAGCGTTCCGCCTGAACTCGACCCGCACAGCGCGGCGGCCCGTCCATGAAGCCGATGATCAATACCATGCAGCGCTGGCTCGGGCCCTATACGGCCTTTGCCAAAGGCGCCGCGGCGCCGATATTGGTGATTGCCGTGCTCGCCATGATGGTGCTGCCGCTGCCGCCGGCGCTGCTCGACGTGTTCTTCACGATCAACATCGCCATTGCCCTGATGGTGATGATGGTGGCCGCCTACATGTTGCGGCCACTCGATTTCGCGGCATTTCCGGCCGTGCTGCTGCTGACCACCTTGCTGCGCCTGTCGCTCAACGTGGCGTCGACCCGCGTTGTCCTGATGGAAGGCCACACCGGACCGGGCGCTGCCGGCGCAGTGATCGAGGCATTCGGCCATTTCCTGATCGGCGGCAATTTTGCGGTCGGTCTGATCGTCTTCCTGATACTGGTGGTGATCAACTTCGTCGTCATCACCAAAGGCGCCGAGCGTATCGCCGAGGTCTCGGCGCGTTTTGCACTCGATGCCATGCCCGGCAAGCAGATGGCGGTCGACGCCGACCTCAACGCCGGCACGATCGACGAAAAGGAGGCCAAGCGCCGGCGCTCCGAAGTATCGGAAGAGGCCGACTTCTACGGCTCGATGGACGGCGCATCCAAGTTCGTGCGCGGCGATGCCATCGCCGGCATCCTGATCCTGTTGATCAATCTTGTCGGCGGCTTTGCCGTCGGCATGTTGCAACACGGCCTGAGCGCTTCCCAGGCCGCCGACAGCTATATTTTGCTGGCCGTCGGCGATGCGCTGGTGGCACAGATCCCGGGCCTGCTGATCTCGGTAGCCGCAGCGATGGTGGTGTCACGGGTCGGCAAGGAACACGACCTTGGACGCCAGATCGTGAACCAGATGTTCATCTCTCCCAAGGTGCTGGGCATCGCGTCCGCCATTCTGGTGGTGCTGGGCCTGATTCCCGGCATGCCGCACGTGGTGTTCCTGTCGATTGGCGCCATCCTGGGATACGGTGCCTGGCTGCTGGCGCACAAGCGTCCAGAACCCGAGGCCCAGGCGCAGGCCGACGCAGCGCCCGCCGGCGACGGCGAGGCGAGCTGGGACGATCTGCAGCCGGTGGACCAGCTCGGGCTGGAACTGGGTTACCGCCTGATCGCGCTGGTGGACAAGACGCGCCAGGGTGACCTGCTCAACCGCATCAAGAGTGTGCGTCGCAAATTCGCCCAGGAGGTCGGCTTCCTGCCGCCAGCCGTCCACGTACGCGACAACCTCGAACTCAAGCCCAGTGGGTACCGCATCACACTGCGCGGCGTCATCGTCGGCGAAGGCGAAGCCTTCCCCGGCATGTTTCTGGCCATCAATCCGGGCGGTATCACGACGCCGCTGATCGGCACCGCCACCACGGACCCGGCATTTGGCCTGCCGGCACACTGGATCGATGATCGCCAGAAGGAAGCGGCGCAAATGGCCGGGTTTACGGTTGTTGATTCCGAGACCGTGATGGCCACGCATTTGTCACACTTGATGCAGGTGCAGGCCTCGCGTTTGCTCAGCCGCACCGAGACCCAGCAACTGGTGGACCATGTCGCCAAGCTGGCACCCAAACTGATCGAGGAAGTCGTTCCCAAGATGGTCTCCATCGCCGTGTTCCAGAAGGTGTTGCAGCTGCTGCTCGACGAGTCGGTGCACATCCGCGACATCCGCACGATCGTCGAATCGCTGGCTGAACACGCCGGCACCATCGCCGATCCGGCCGAGCTGGCCAAACGCATCCGCGTCGCCCTGTCACCGGCCATCGTGCAGCAGATCTACGGCCCGACACGCGAACTCAACGTGATCGCCATCGACCCGGCGCTCGAGCGCCTGTTGGTGCAAGCCCTGGGCAATGCTGCCGGTCCGGCACTGGACCCCGGCGTCGCCGACATGTTCACCCGCACCGCTGCCGAAGTGGCACTCAAGCAGGAAGAAAACGGCATTCCGGCCTGCCTGCTGGTGCCCGATCCGATCCGCAGCGCGATTGCCCGCCTGGTCAAACGCGTCGCGCCACGCTTGCAAGTGCTGGCACACAGCGAAATTCCTGAAACCCATACGATCCGAATAGGCCCCATCCTGCGAGGTGCAGCACCATGAACATCCAACGATTTACCGGCGCCACATCGCGCGAAGCACTGGCCAAGGCCCGCCATGCATTTGGCGACGGCACGCTGATCCTGTCCAACCGCCAGACCGCCAACGGGGTCGAGGTGATGGCAACGACCGAAGACAGCGTCACCGCGCTTGACACGCGTGCAAGCGGCGCGTCGGCGCCACGCCAGCAGAGCCAGCCTACGCCGGAAAAGGCGGCGTCCGCACTGGGGTTGCCGTCCTCCCACCAGCAGGTCGAACAGGACACGGAGCAATTGGCCATGAGCACCTTGTCGTTCCAAGACTATGTCCGCGAACGCATGCTGCGCCGACGCCAGACCGAAACACCGGTTCCTGTGCAAGAGGTGGGACTGCGCCACACGGCTGCACCGGCTGTCGCTGCCAAGCCGGCACCGGCTCCCGCGATGCGCCCGCGCGTGGCAACCGCAGCACCGCGGGCCGCCAGCCCCGTCGAGACGACGGCCCAGGTTCCCCTGGTCGGCGCGCGCAGCATCGCCGACGAACTGCAATCGATGCGCGACATGATCGAAGACCGGTTCAATACCTTCGCCTGGCTGGGTCAGGCACGCCAGAACCCGATCCATGCCAACCTCATGCTCAAGCTGGTGCGCTCAGGCTACTCACCCGCACTGGCGCGCGCCATTCTCGAACGTATGCCCGATGCACTGGCGGCGCCCGAGGCGATGCAATGGATGATGGAGGCGATCCGGCGCAACATCCATACCGACCAGGACAAGGTGCCGCTGTACCAGGAGGGCGGCATCTACGCGCTGGTGGGCGCCACCGGCGTCGGCAAGACGACGACGGCGGCCAAGCTGGCCGGCCTGTGCGCCCAGACCCACGGAGCGGGCAGCGTCGGACTGATCACCCTTGACACGCAGCGCGTCGGCGCCCACGCGCAGCTGCGCGAACACGCACGTGGCCTGGGCCTGGTCGCCCATCTGGCGCATGACCGCGCCGCATTGCAGGACCTGCTCGGCCTGTTCAGCGCCAAGAAGATGGTGCTGATCGACACCACGGGCCTGGCGCCGCGGGACCCACGCAAGAACGACGCGCTCGATGTGCTCGACCTGCCCGAGGTGCGGCGCCTGCTGGTGCTCAACGCCGGCGCACATGGCGACACCCTCGACGAGGTGGTCAACGCATTCAAGTCCGCCGACCAGCAGCCGATCGTGTTGTCCAAGATCGACGAGGCCGTCAAGTTGGGTCCGGCACTCGATGTCGCGATCCGGCACCAACTGGTGCTGCGCGGCGTAACGAATGGCCAGAAGGTGCCGCAGGACTGGGCCGATGCAGACGCGGTCGAACTGGTGCGCGAGTCGATGCGGGCCAACGGAAAGTCGGCCTTCGACCCCAAGACCTCCGACCTGGGTTTCCTGTTCATGTCCCCGCAGGCCCCTGGCGCCGGATTTGGCCGGGCCCACGCCTGACCGAACTGCTCACGGGCCCCGCAACAAACCAGACCGGATAGGAATCGACTTGCGCTACGATGAAGTCCTGCCAAGTGCCAGATCTGCCAGATCGGTGCCACCGAACCCCACGGGAGAGTTATCGATGTACACCGCCAAGGGCCAGCTTGACCGCAACGCCCTGATCCGCCAGTACCAGCCGCTGGTGCGCAAGCTCGCCCATCACATGATGGCCAAGCTGCCCGCCAGTGTGCAGGTCGACGATCTGATCCAGGTTGGACTGATCGGGCTGTCAGAGGCACTGACGCGGTACGAGGTGGCCCAGGGCGTGCAGTTCGAGACCTTCGCGACGCAGCGTATCCGGGGCGCCATGCTCGACGAGTTGCGCGAGAACGACTGGATGTCGCGCGGTTCGCGCAAGAGCCAGAAAGACATCGAACAGGCCATGCGCAAACTGGAGCACCTGCTCGGGCGCAGCCCCATCGAGTCCGAAATTGCACAGGAACTCGGGCTCGGCCTGGCCGAATACCAGGCGCTGCTGGGCAAGGTACGCGGCACGCAGCTGGTGTACCTGGAAGACATGACACGCGGCTCCGACGGTGACGACGGCTTCCTGGACCACCACGATGTGGCCGACGATGCGGCTAACCCGATGGAAGCTCTGAGTGACCAGCGCCTGCGTGTGGCCCTGGTTGCGGCGATCAAGAACCTGCCCGAGCGCGAACAGTTCGTGATGAGCATGTATTACGAGCAGGACATGAACCTGAAGGAAATCGCAGCCGTGCTGGGCGTCACCGAATCGCGGGTGTGCCAGTTGCACAGCCAGTCGATCGCCCGCCTGCGGGCCAAGATGCGCGGGCACTGAGGCGCGCACGCGGGCTGCGCCGCCAGATCGCGAAAAAGGATTGTCAGACGGTGCGGAACGCTGGCGCAGCCGCCGCGCGACCCGCATAACGGCCCAACGCACCGCAATACGTGGACGACTGGGTCGGCGACTGCGGCACCAGCGACTGCAGCGCGCGGTCGACCACTGCAGAGCGGCGCAGCAGGGCTTCGCGCTGAATGCCGATGTCCCGCGCCACGGTCACCAACCGGTCGCGCAGGGACGCTGCGAGTGCGGTCCCGCCGCCGACGCCGCGCAAGGCCAGTGCCAGCGCGTGGGCGCCATCATGCAATTCACGGGTGGCGGCACGCACGCGATCGGGGTCACCCAGCAACAGCGCCTGGCCCGTTGCGCCCACGCTACGCTCAGCCTGATCGAGGGCGTTTCGAACTTCCGATTGGACCGGGGTGAAAGGCATGGCATTGAGCTCCGGTGGTGTGTGATGGCAAAAACCAGGTGACCGGAAATCCGCCGCGATCAGGAGTCCGCGCGCTGGAGCATCTCGCGTGCATTGGCGAGCAGCTTCTCGGCAATGGCTTCCGGATTGACGTTGTAGGTCTTGTCGGCAATGGCCTGGCGGATCGCGTTGACCTTCTCGGTGTCGACCTCGGGCTCGGCGGCAGCCGCCTTGTCCAGGTCGCGCGCCAGTGACGACACCTTGACGTCGACGCCCGGCGTCTTGCGATCGTTGCGGGCGGCGGCAGCAGCTTCGGGGCCGGCTTTTGCCGCAGTCGACGTATTGCCCTGCGCGATGGCGTTGGAATGGTCGCTTGACTGGCCAATTTTCATGATGTTCCCCACGGCTGTGACAGACACAGCATCCTACGATAGCTATCGGCAAGGGGTGGGAAAACTTGAGACATACCTGCACGCACCAAAATGGCTCACAGATTGACCTTGACTGTGCGCATGTCCAGCACCACGCCGGAGAGCACGCGACCGTTGTCGATGCGCACCCGCGCAATCTCTCCAACCACCCCCGCGGAGAGCGCGTGACCATCGGACGTGACGCTGAAACCGGGTCCCTGCGCAATGATGCGGACCATCGAACCGGCCTGGAACACCTGCGACGGCTTCACCATGCCAAGACGCAGGGTCTGTCCGGTACGCAGCTGCCGGGTCGCCGTCTGGCCCACCCACATGTCCGGGTCGGCCAGCACCGAGTTCGACTCCTCGGCCCAGTCGACCTCCGCGCGCACCGCATCGGCCATCGACAACACCGTGCCGGAGGCGACATCCGAACGTACCACCCAGGTTTGTCCGAACGCCTGGACATGCACCGGCAGGAAAACGTTCCAGCGCGCAACACCATCGACGCAGCGCAGGCCGACACGTGTCTTGCCCCAGAGCCGGGTTCCCGGCGGCAGATAAGGCTCGACCTGTCCACATGGCGCCAGGTTGAGCCGGCTGTCGAGTGCGCCGACCTGCACCACCATGCGCAGTGGCGCCGCGCCGGGCGGTCGCGCTGCCGCGATGGCCTGGTCCAGCCAGACCTGGCTTTCCTGCGCGATCGTGGCCGCCCGACCCTGGTTGACTGCGGGCGCCTGCGCCGTAGCCAGCAGCGGCGTGCCGACCAGCACGATCGCAGCGAGACCGGACAGGCGCCGCAACCACGTGAGCGGGCGCATCAAAAACATGGCGTGACTTTGAGACATGCTGCAACTCTAGGCGTCTGCGCCAACACCAAAGCCGCCAAGTGATGGCGGAAAGCGCCGTTATTCCGGCAATCGACAGCCTCAAGCTTTTCCATAATCGTTTCACGCCACGGCTTTTGACCGCTGCGTCCGCTCCCGAACCGACCAAGAGAGGTGTTGTCCCATGTTTACCCAGTTGACCGCCGGACTCAATTTCCAAGGCACGGCACTCGGCCTGCGCGCCGAGCGCCAACGCATCGTGGCGAGCAACATCGCCAACTCGGACACGCCCGGTTACGTGGCACGCGACTTCAACTTCCGGGAAGCGATGGCCGCGGCGACCGGCCAGGGCAAACTGGCACGGCTCGCGATCGCCCCACCCGCCGCCAGCGCGCCGCGCCACACGGCCCACTTCGCCATCACCGGCACGGTCGGCCAGAGCGGCACCGACAAGGCAGAGATGGGCTACACCGTGCAGACCCAGCCGGCCATGGACAACAACTCGGTCGATCTGGACCGAGAACGCGCCAACTTTGTCGACAACGCTGTGCGTTACGAGGCAACCCTTCGCTTCATCAACGGCTATTCCAGAACGATCTTGAGCGCCATCCAGGGCCAATAAGCGCCCACGCATTCCCAGGAGGCCCGTGCCATGTCCATGTTTTCCATCTTCGGCGTCAGCGGCAGCGCCGTCAGCGCCCAGTCGCAGCGGCTCAACGTCGTGGCTTCCAACTTGGCCAATGCAGACGCAGTGGCAGGACCCGACGGTCAGGCCTACAAGGCGCGCCAGGTTGTGTTCGAGACTGTCCCGATGGGGTCAAACGCGTCCTCCGGAGTCAAGGTTCGCTCGGTGGTGGAGAGCAACGAGCCGATGCGCAAGGTGCACAACCCGAGCCATCCGATGGCCGATGCGCAGGGCTATGTCAACCAGTCCAACGTCAACACGGTCGAGGAGATGGTCAACATGATCTCGGCCTCGCGCTCGTACCAGAACAATGTCGAAGTCATGAATACGGCCAAGACGCTGCTGCTCAAGACGCTGCAGATGGGCCAGTAAGCCGCATCACCCCTGACAGGACAAGCCCACCATGGCCAGCACCACCGCCGTCAACGCCAGCAGCTCCGTTGCCACCACGGGCAATACCGCGTCGAGCGCGAACAACGCCGCATCGGAAGACCGCTTCCTGAAACTGCTCGTCGCGCAACTGAGCAACCAGGACCCGATGAATCCGATGGACAACGCCCAGATGACCTCGCAGATGGCGCAAATCTCCACCGTCTCGAGCATCGAGAAGGTCAACGCCTCGCTGGCCGGACTGGCTGGGCAGCTGGCCTCGATGCAGACGTTGCAGGCCGGCTCGCTGGTCGGCCGCGACGTGCTCGTGCAGGGCAACCGGCTGGCCATCCACGAGGGCAAGGCCAGCGGTGCGATCGACCTGGACCTTCCCGCCGACAAGGTCGTGGTCGACATCGTCTCGTCGGGCGGTGTCGTGCTCGAGAGCTTCAACCTGGGCGCGCTTGGTGCCGGACGCAAGGCCTTCGATTGGGAAGCCAAGGCGCACTCGGGCGCCGAGGGAGTGACCTACCGCGTGACTGCGACCAAGGGCAGCACCGTCGTGACGAACCGCACGCTGGTGCAGGACAAGGTGCTCTCGGTGGGCTCCGACAACGGCAGCATGAACGTGCAGCTGCGCGGCCTGGGCAGCGTCGGCTACGACGCCGTCAAGACGATTTTCTAGAACCGCCCGATTGTTTCCCGAACCGACCGACTTCTTGATCGACATCTTCCCAGGAACCACACCATGTCATTCCAAACAGGGCTCTCCGGCTTGAACGCTGCCAGCCGCAACCTCGATGTGATCGGCAACAACATTGCCAACGCCAATACGGTTGGCGCCAAGGTCGCGCGCGCCGAATTCTCGGAAATCGTCGCCGCGTCGACGAACGCGAGCAGCGGGCGCAGCGAAGGCATCGGCGTCGAGGTCGCCACGGTCTCGCAACAGTTCACCCAGGGCGCGGTCAACGTCACCGGCAGCAACCTGGACATCGCGATCAACGGCTCCGGGTTCTTTCGCGTCACGTTGCCCGACGGCTCCACAGCCTATACCCGCGCCGGCGAGTTCAAGCTCGACACCGAAGGCAACGTGGTGACCAACGCCAAGGCCAAGCTGATGGGGTATCCGACCACGCCCGATGGTGTTGCCACCAGCAGCACGCTGCAGCCGATGACGTTGCCGACATCGTCGCCAATTCCCGCCAAGGCGACCGGCAGCATCACGGCCGAGTTCAACCTCAATGCGGCCGCGCCGGTGTGGAACACACCCACCCCCAACACACCGTTGACGACCTACGGCACGGCACTGAACGTGTACGACTCGCAGGGTTCGGAGATCCCCACCTCGGTCTACATGCGCAAGACCGCCAACGATACCTGGGAAGTCTTCACCGACCCGACCGACGACGCCAGTGCCACCGCCTCGCTGGCCGCAACGCTGACCTTCGACGTCAGCGGACTGCTGCTGACGACCGTGCCGCCGGTGCCCACGATCTCGATCACCTCACCAAACCCGACCATCGGGACCTTCACGCCCCAGCTCGACCTGACCGGCGCAACGCAGTTCGCCACCGCATTCGCCGTGACCGATCTGCGCCAGGACGGTTATGCACCCGGTGATTTCGTGGCGCTGACGATCGGCGACAACGGCCTTATCTCGGGACGTTATTCGAACGGCCAGGTTCAGGCCGCAGGCCAGATCGCGCTGGCGGACTTCCGCAACGTTCAGGGCCTGCGCCCGTCGGCCAACGGCAACTGGGTCGAGACGGTCGCGTCCGGCCAACCGATTGTGGGAGCGCCGTCCGTGGGCAAGTTCGGCTCGCTGCGCTCCGGCGCACTGGAGGAATCCAACGTCGACCTGACCTCCGAACTGGTCAACATGATGACCGCGCAACGCACCTACCAGGCCAACGCGCAGACCATCAAGACCCAGGACCAGGTCCTGTCCACCCTCACCCAGCTGCGTTGAGGCACCCAGCCCGAAACCACACAACTTCTGAAACGGCACCGCCATGGATCGACTCGTCTACACCGCAATGACTGGCGCCAGCGCCGCCGCGCATCGCCAGGGCGTGTTGTCCAACAACCTGGCCAATGCCTCTACCCATGGCTTTCGGGCCGAGTTGTCGGCCTACCGGGCGGTCCCGCTGCGCGGCGACGGATCGACCACCCGTGTGTTCGCACTCGAGGCGACTTCGGGCCACTCGGAAGTCGCCGGCCCGGCGCAGACCACCGGCCGCGCGCTCGACGTGATGGCCACCAGCAATGCGTGGTTCGCGGTCCAGGGGCTGGACGGAACCGAGTCTTACACCCGGGCCGGCGCAATGCAGATAGCCCCCGACGGCACGCTGCAGACCAGCACCGGCCTGCCTGTGTTCTCGGACGGCAGCGCCCCGATCACGATTCCGGCCAATGCCCAGATCGTCATCGGCACCGACGGCAACATCAGTGCCAAGGCCGATGGCCAGCCCAGCGCCATCATCGGCCGGCTCAAATTGGTAACACCGAACGCCGACGATCCGCTCAAGCGCGGCGACGACGGATTGTTTCGCAGCACCTCCGGCGATCCGCTGCCGGGCGACGCCCAGGCACGGCTGCAAAGCGGTGCGCTGGAAGGCTCGAACGTCAATCCGATCGAGGCCATGGTCGGCATGATCCAGACCGCGCGCCAGTTCGAGATGCAGATGCGCCTGGTGCAGACCGCCGAATCCAACGACCGCTCTGCCGGTCAGCTGCTCAGCCTGCAGGGCTGACCCCAGCACGACCGACACACACCGAGAACCCCACCATGATCAACTCCCTCTGGATATCGAAGACCGGCATGGAAGCCCAGCAAACCCAGCTGGACGTGATTTCCCACAACCTGGCCAACGTCTCCACCACCGGTTACAAGCGCGCCAATGCGGTGTTCGAGGACCTGATGTACCAGAACCTGCGCCAGGTCGGAGCCAACACCACCGACCAGTCGCAGCTGCCCACCGGTCTGCACCTGGGCCTGGGCGTGCGCACCGTGGCCACCAGCCGCTCGTTCTCGCAAGGCACCTTGCAGCAGACCAGCAACAACCTCGACGTGGCGATCCAGGGCAGCGGCTTCTTCCAGGTCACGATGCCCGACGGCACGACCAACTACACCCGCGACGGCTCGTTCCAGGTCGACAGCCAGGGCCGCCTGGTGACCTCCAACGGGCTGGCCGTGGCCAACGGCGTGACCGTTCCGGCCAACGCCAAAAACATCACGATCGGCCTGAACGGCACCGTGAGCGCATCGATTCCCGGCAGCACGACGCCACAACCGATCGGCACCATCGCCCTGGCCAGCTTTCTGAATCCGGCCGGCCTTGAACCCCAGGGACAGAACCTGTTCGCCGAAAGCCCGGCCTCGGGCCAGCCCGCCACCGGCACCCCCGGCGCCAACGGCCTGGGCAACTTGTCGCAGGGTTTTCTGGAGACGTCCAACGTCAACGTGGTGCAGGAACTGATCACGATGATCCAGACCCAGCGCGCCTATGAGATGAATTCCAAGGCGATCCAGACCTCGGACCAGATGCTGCAAAAGCTCGGCCAACTGTGATGGTTTGCATGCGACTGTCTCTGCGCTGCACCGCCTTGCTGCTGGTAGCTCTGCTGGCCAGCGGCTGCGACTCGCTGCCCAAGACCGAACGCGTCGACTTCACGCAGCAGCCGGTCGCCGCGATCGCCGCGCCGGCGCCGGCGCCGGCAAATACCCGCCCCGCCACCGGAAGCCTGTTCCACGCCGCGAGTTATCGGCCGTCGTTCGAAGACCGCCGCGCGCGCATGGTCGGCGATACCTTGACGATCATGATCATCGAGAACATCACGGCCAGCCAGAAGTCGTCGTCCACGGCCAACCGCAACTCGACGATGGAAGCGGGCATCTCGGCCTTTCCTTTCGCCAAAGCCTCGACATTGGGCAAGCTCTCGCTGGGTACGTCGTCGACCAACGACTTCTCCGGCGCCGGCGGCACTGAAAGTGCCAACACCTTCTCCGGTTCGATCACCACCACCGTCGTCGACGTTCTGCCCAACGGCCATCTGGTAGTGGCGGGCGAAAAACAGATCGGCGTGAACCAGAACGTCGACGTGCTGCGTTTCTCGGGCACGGTGGACCCACGTTCGGTACAACCCGGCAGCCTCGTGAGTTCGACCCTGGTTGCCAACGCCCGCATCGAATCGCGCGGCCGCGGCGCGCAGAACGAAGCGCAGACCGTCGGCTGGATCGCCCGCTTTTTCATGGCCTTGTTGCCGTTCTGAAGGCCCCGTCATGAACCTTTCCACCTTTATGTCCCGCTCCTGGGCCCGCTGCTGTACCGCACTGCTGCTGGCCCTGGGCCTGCTGGCCGCGCCCGCGTTTGCCGCCCGCATCAAGGAGGTCGCCGCAGTCGAAGGGGTCCGCACCAACCAGCTGACCGGTTTTGGCCTGGTCGTCGGCCTGGACGGCACCGGCGACCAGACCACGCAAATGCCTTACACCTCGCAGGGCCTGAGCAACTACCTGCAGCAGATGGGCATCACCTTGCCCGCAGCCAGCCTGTCCCAGTTGCAGCTCAAGAACGTGGCTGCGGTGCTGGTCACGGCCCAGCTGCCGGCGTTCGCCCGCCCCGGCCAGACGGTGGATGTCAATGTGTCCTCGCTGGGCAACTCCAAGTCGCTCAAAGGCGGCATGTTGATCAGCACACCGATGCGCGGCGTCGACGGCGAGATCTATGCGCTGGCCCAGGGCAACCTGATCGTCGCCGGCGCCGGCGCATCGGCCGGCGGCAGCAAGGTACAGATCAACCACCTCAGCGCGGGCCGTGTGCCCGGTGGCGCGCAGGTCGAACGTGTCATTGCGACCCCGCTGCTCGAGGGTGACACCATTTCACTGGGCCTGACCGCCTCCGATTTCCAGACCGCGCAACGCGTCGCGCTGGCGATCAACCGCCGTTTCGGCCAAGGGTATGCGCGCGCGCTCGACGGCCGCACGGTCGAGGTGCGTGCGCCGGTGGACCCCAACTCGCGCGTCAGCTTCATCGCGGAGATGGAGGAGCTGCCGCTGGAAGCGTCGGTGCCCGCGGCCAAGGTCGTCATCAACGCCCGCACCGGTTCGATCGTGCTGAACCAGGCGGTCACGTTGGGGCCGTGCGCGATTGCGCATGGCAACCTGTCGATCACGATCAGCAGCACGCCGGTGGTGAGCCAACCCAACCCGCTGTCACAGGGCCAGACCGTGGTGGCGCAGAAGTCAAACATCCAGATCACGCAGGAGCCCGGCATCCTGATCCAGATTCCACCCTCGCCCCAGCTGGCCGACGTCGTACGCGCGCTCAACGTGCTGGGTGCTACGCCCCAGGACCTGCTGGCGATCCTGCAGGCGATCAAGGCCGCCGGTGCGCTCAACGCCGAGCTGGAGGTAATCTGAATGTCATACGGAACCATCGCCAACGGCTCCAACGCACTGGCCGCAGACGGCCGCTCCCTCAACGCACTGAAGCTGCAGGCTGGCAAGAACAGTGCCGGCGCGATCAAGGAGGCGGCCAAGCAGTTCGAGTCGCTGTTCATGCGCGAGCTGATCAAGAGCATGCGCGAGGCCACGATGAAGTCCGGCCTGCTGGACAGCCCCGGCGGCGATCTGGGCGCCGATCTTCTGGACCAGCAACTCGCAGTACACATGTCTGGCATGCCCGGCGGCTTGTCGGAACAGATCGAGCGCCAGCTGTCGCAACGTATATCGGGCGATGCGATCACACCCACGACCAGCATGCCCGGCGCCAGCACCAGCCTGCCCGGCACCAACACCATACGCCCGCCAGCCGAATCGCTGGGTTCCTGGCGCCCGACCGGCAGCCAGAGTGCCTTCGTGCAGCGCCATGCGGCCGCCGCGGCGCGCGTGGAGCAATCCAGCGGCATTCCGTCGGCGTTCATGCTGGGCCAGGCCGGCCACGAAACCGGCTGGGGCCGCAGCGAGATCACGATGGCCGACGGCTCGCCGTCGTTCAACCTGTTCGGCATCAAGGCCACCGGCGGCTGGAACGGCAAGGTCGCGGAAATCACGACCACCGAATACGTCAACGGCGCGCCGCAAAAGCAGGTCGCCAAGTTCCGCGCCTACGACTCCTATGAAGACTCGCTGCGCGACTACGCCCGCCTGATCACACAAAGTCCGCGTTACGCCCAGGTCAGCCAGCAGACCGATTCGGTCCAGGCCTACGCCACCGGCCTGCAACGCGCCGGCTACGCGACCGACCCGAACTACGCATCCAAGCTTAGCCGCTCGATCAATCAGGCGTTGCAGCTGCAGCGTGCGAGCACCATCTAAACGGCCATGTCGAGCATCCTGAGCATCGGAACGAGTGCGCTGCTGGCGAACCAGCAGGTATTGCGCTCGACCGGCAACAACATTGCCAACGTCAACACGCCGGGATATTCACGCCAGAACGTCAAGCTCGAGGCGATCGAGGGTCTGTCCCAGGGCGCCGGCTACCAGGGTGCGGGTTATTACGGGCGCGGCGTGGACGCGGTCACCGTCATGCGCAGCCACAGTGAGATGCTGACGCGCCAGGTGTCGCTGACCGGCGCCGTCGCCGCAGCCGACGGCAAGCGGCTGGAGCAGCTCAAGAAACTCGAAGAACTGTTCCCGGGCGGCAAGACCGGGCTGGGCGCGGCCATCGGCGACCTGCTCAACTCCTTCTCCGACGTCGCCAACGCACCCGCCGACCTGACCGCGCGTACGGTGACGCTGGCGCGCGCCGACGAGATGGCCGCGCGTTTTCGCGCGACCAGCGCCGATCTGTCCAACCTGCGCGACAGCGTGCAGCTCGAACTGGTGGCCAACGTGCGCATGGTCAACAGCCTGGCCTCGCGCATCGCGCAGAGCAACGCGGAGATCCGCAACCAGCAGGGCAGCGGCCATACGCCGAACGACCTGTTCGACAAGCGCGACGAGCTGATCCGCGAACTCAACACGCTGGTGCAAACGACCAGCATCCCGGCCAGTGACGGCTCGATCGGCATCTTCGTGGCCGGTAGCCAGCCGCTGGTGCTGGGAACCACGGTGACGCCACTGAAGCTGGAATTCGACAGTTTCGGCGACCCGCTCAAGTCCAAACTGACCATGCAGCGCGACGGCCAGAGCGTGGTTCTGGAGGAAGCCACACTGGGCGGCGGTGCTCTGTCCGGACTGCTGCGGTTCAAGAATACCGATATGGTCGACGCCGGCAACATGATGGGGCGCATGGCCTTGGCGCTTGGCACGGTGTTGAACCAGCAACACCGGCTCGGGCTCGATATTGCTGGCAACCCGGCGGGCGACCTGTTGACGCTTGGCGGCATACCCGACGCCCTGCCCGCGACGACCAACACCGGCAGCGCCAGCATCCAGGTCGCGGTGCAGACGGTGCCAGCGAGCGGGGCCCCGGCCCTGGCGGCGTCCGACTACGAGATCACCTTCACCGGTGCCGGCGCCGGCTCGATCCGGCGCTTGTCCGACGGGCAGACCACGGTCTTTGCCGCCTTGCCGGTGCAGATCGACGGGCTCGAACTGCAGGTGGCGGGCGCCGCTGCGGCTGGCGACCGGTTCATGGTCACGCCGTACCGCGTGGTCACGAACAACATGGACGTGGCATTTGCCTCTGCCAATGCACTAGCGGTCGCCAGTCCGGTCGCGGCCAGCGCCGGCGTCGCCAACCAAGGATCATTGACCCTGCAGACCTTGTTGCCGCAGCAGGCCAACGTCAACCTGACCCAGCCCGTGACTCTGACCTTCACCGGCCCAGGCAGCTTCGATGTCAGCGGCGTGGGCACCGGCAATCCGAGCGGCGTGGCCTACGTTCCTGGCCAGGCCATCAGCTACAACGGATGGGCGCTGACTTTCAAGGGCTCGCCACAGGTGGGCGACACCTATACCGTGCAAGCCAACGCCTACCCGGCCATCGACGCCGGCAATGGCCACGCCATGCTGGCAATCCGCGACCTGGCATTGTTCGACGGCGCCGCCACCACCGACGGTTATGCCGGCCTGATGTCCGAGATCGGCGTACGTGTGCAGAGCGCGGGTTTTGCCAGCGCAGTGTCGGGGTCGATTGCAGCCAATGCGGTGGCTGACAACGCGGCGCTGGTCGGCGTCAACCTGGACGAGGAAGCGGCCAAGCTGCTGCAGTTCCAGCAGGCCTACCAGGCGTCCGCCAAGGTCCTGCAGGTCGCGCAGACGATCTTCGACACCCTGATCCAGAACCTGGGCCGCTAAGGCGCGGCCCTCCTTCCTGATTGACAAGCACATGCGAATCGGAACCGCCAACACCTACGACAACGCGCTCGAACAGCTGTACCGACGCCAGGGCGAGATGGTGGGCCAGCAGGAAAAGCTTAGCTCGGGCCTGCGGGTCAACCGCACCAGCGATGACCCCATCGCCTCGGCGCAGGCCGAGCGCGCCATGGTGCGCCTCGCCCGCATCGAGACCGACCAGCGCGCGCTCGAGACCCAGCGTGCAGCGCTGGCAACCGGCGAAGCCGGCCTGGGCGAGGCCATCGGCCTGATGCAGACGGCGCGCGAATTCGTCATTGCCTCCGGCAATGCCGCCTACACGCCGGCCAACCGCGACACGCTGTCGCAACAACTGACCAGCCTGCGCGACCAGATATTTGCCATCGCCAACCGCACCGACAACAACGGCGTGCCGCTGTTCAGCGGACTGGGCAGTGCCGGGTCGCCCTTTGCCGACTTCCCGGCGGGGGTAGCGTTCCAGGGAGCCCCCGGGCAACGCTCGGCCACGACCACGGGGCTGCCGGGCACCATGAACGGCCAGGCGATCTGGATGGACGTTCCCAGCGGCAACCGGGTGTTCGAGGTGTCGCTGGGCGCCACCAACACCGGCTCGGTCTGGAGCGACCCGGGCACCGTGACACAGCCCACCCTGGTCACCGGCGACAACTACCGCATCGACTTCACGGTCACGGCCGGCGTGACGACCTACGACGTCGTCAACACCACCACCGCAACCACACTGGCCGCCGGCCTTCCCTACACCGATGGCGCGCCGATCCAGTTCGACGGCATGCAGGTCCTGGCACAAGGTACGCCCCAGACCGGCGACTCGCTGAACATCGCCCCGAGCGCGACACGCAACGTGTTCAACCTGCTCGACCAGGCGATTTCCAGCATCGACGGCGCCTCCGGCGATCACCGGCTGTCGCACGCAATCGCGCTGTCGCTGTCCCAGATCGACACCGCGATGGAGCGCATGCAGGTGGCGCGCGGTCAGGCCGGCGACTGGCTCAACCGCGCCGACACCATCACCGATGCGCAATCGGCGCGTTCCTTGTCGCTCGAGACCGACCGCGCGCGCGCCATCGACGCCGATATGGTCAAGGCCATCTCCGACTTCGGCCGCACGCAGACCGGCTACCAGGCTGCGTTACAGTCATACGCACAGATCCAACGCCTATCGCTGTTCAACTATATAAACTAGGATGACAGAGCCCCCACGCTCACTGCGTTCGCTGCCCCCAGAGGGGGCCGTCAGTCCCTTCGGAGCGGCCGGGCGGGACTGACATGGCCCCCTCAACCCTTGGGCAGCTGATGCTGGGTTACCAGCTGGTCTGGAGCCGCGCGCGCCAGCCGGTGGCGGTGCAGTTGTTCGCCTCGCCAGTCGGCGACGAGCATGTCTCGGCTGCCCATTTCCTGCGCACACTCGAACAGACCTGGTCGGAACAGAATCCGACCCTGTTGCTGACGCCACTGACCGCAGGACTGCTCGCCGATCTGCTCGAACACGGCGCCCCGACAGGCCCCTGGCTGGTCGTGCAACAAGCACTGCTCGACGCGCCCGGCGTCCTGCCACTGGTGCGCCAGGCACATGCCCGCGGCTTGCAATTGGTATGGCGTGGCGAGCCCGGACAACGCCCCGACGCCGCCATCGTCGGCTGCTTTGTGCGTTCGATGCTCGGACTCACGCCCGGCGAAGCCATTGCGGGCTCCAAGGTGTCGCTGCGCCAGATGCAGGGCGGCGCACCGGCGCGGGCCGACACCGCCAGCCCGGTTCCACCCGACCAGATCATCGAAGCGGTGGCCAGTCGGCTGATGGCAGACCATTGTCTGGACCAGCAACAGGCCTGGGGCGTGGCCGGATGGCCGGTCGACGACGTGTTGTTGTCGCACCGCAAGCAGCCGATCCAGCCCAGCCAGCGCGCCGTCGTGCGGCTGATGCAGCAGACCGACGCCGATGCGGCACTCGAATTGATCGAGCACACGCTGGCCGATGAACCGCTGCTGGCCTACCGATTCCTGCGCTTCACCAACTCGGCCGCGCTGGGCCTGCGCGTGGGCGTCGAATCGCTGCGCCACGGCCTGATGCTGCTGGGCCTGTCGCGTTTCAAGGCCTGGCTGCAGGAACTGCTGCCGCTGGCGAGCAATGAACCCGACATGGACCCGGTGCGCATGGCCATGGTGATGCGGGCCCGCATGATGGAGAACCAGCTCGATGCCGGTGACGAAGCCACGCTGCGCCGCGAGGTCTTCCTGTGCGGCATGTTGTCGCAGATCGACGGCCTGCTGGGCGAACCGCTGCGCGACGCGCTGACCCGCCTGCCGCTGTCCGACCGGGTCACCGGCGCCATTCTGGGCAACAGCGGGCCCTACGCCCCGTTCCTGGAACTGGCCACTGCGCTCGAATACCCGCTCATGACCGGGGTGCCCGCCTTGTGCGAGGCCCATGAACTGCATCTGGACGATGTGAATCGCACCATGTTGCGGGTGCTGACGCAGATCAAGCGCACGCCGGGATGAGTCCGCCAATTGTTCTTGCCCACCCAGAAGGCGTGCAGCACATGGCTTGGGTTTAGTTTTGGGCTTGGGCTTGGGCTTGGGCTTGGTCAGGTTGTAGTCCAATTCGGCACCCTCTTTTTCTATCCAGTCATCTCGAAATTCCTCCCAACAATCGTCCGCGTCAACAGCCCCCTTGGCACACATTCGGCGAACTTGACCGACTCGGCGAAGGTAGCGATCTCTGCGTCTGTCAACGCCAACTGCCCTTGTGCGGCATCGGTCAACAGCGACGCCGGCGCGTGGACGCTCATGGCATCGAATCGAACCTTTTGACCACTGACCGAAGCTTGGTGTGCCCAGGTGCGGTTGGCCCGGGTACCGGCGAAAGTCCAGGTCCGTACGGGTGCAGCATCAGACCTCGCCACCACAAAGTGCGTTCCCAGTGACATGGGCAGCTCTTCGGCCAGTCCGCGAAGAGCGGCCTGCGCGCGCTGCGACAAGGTGACGATTGGTGGGGCGCCTGTGGCGAGTACCACTCGAATCGCCTGGCAAACATCGCGGCCTAGGCTGCGCGCTCCGCCCATCCAGCGCGCTTTGCCACCTTCCCGCGCCGGCTCCAGCCACACGATTCGTTTGGACCACTCAACCTCTGTGACATGCCAGCTGCGTCCGGCCAACAAGAGGAGCCGGTTGTCCTGTTCGCCAGTGAGCACAGTGGGATCGATGTAGCCCACCTCGCTCGATCCATGCCGACCAGTCAGCAGCATGGATCCGCTGAACGAGGCGAGCAGGTCGCGGTAGTGGCCGCGCGCGTACTGGCGCTCGGTCTCCGGTCCGACCCTGACCACGCCCTCGGAGCGATCGAGAAACTGCTTCTCCACCAGGTGCTCGACCAGTGTCGTGATGTCTTCGTACGGTACGTCCGGAAACGATCCATGAAGCAGCCGGACCACTTCCGTCGTTGGAATCTCGCCGCGCTCCAGTACGAGTACGAGTGCTTGCTGCGCAAGGATAGGCCAGGGCTCGGCCGGCGGCACCGCCGCTTCGACCCAGGCTTCCGACCACTTCTTGGTGACGCCCAGGGCCAGCATGA
>Ga0105046_10004309_pt1 | contig 22636 bp, 24 predicted proteins | sample MAT03_FD_78385 | JGI IMG/M metagenome (GOLD analysis project Ga0105046, IMG submission 78385) | Freshwater microbial communities from Lake Fryxell liftoff mats and glacier meltwater in Antarctica - MAT-03 (megahit assembly) | ecosystem: Environmental > Aquatic > Freshwater > Ice > Liftoff...
AAGGACACCCTCGCCGCCGATTTGCCGGAGACGATTGCGCGACTGCGCAGCGTGACGTCACTGCCGATCTGCGTTGGTTTTGGTATCAGTACGCCGCAACAGGCGGCCGAGGTTGCATCGATGGCCGATGGCGTCGTGGTCGGCAGCGCGCTGGTGAAGGCCGCCGAGTCTTCGGTCAGCGACGCACTTGCATTCGTGCGTGCATTACGCGCCGGGTTGGACAGCGCCGCTGTGCCACACAACTGAGACGATGTCACGCGCGCAGCGGTTGAAACCGGGGATGTCTGCGTCATCGCCCGCGGCGCATCGCAGGCGATGACGCCGGTCGAGATCACGTTGCGCAACATGCACTTTCACGTGCGTGTCGGCATCCTCGAGCATGAAGCGGAGTATGCGCAGCCACTCGAGGTGGACCTGACCGTCTGGGCGTCGTACGATCGCGAGCGTGACATCAGCGTGGATTATCGCCGTATGCATGCATCAGTCGCCGCCGTCCTGTCTCAGCACCCGCTCCGCTTCATCGAGGCGATCGCGTTCGACATCGCGAGCGACGCAATGACGACGCTCGATGTACGTGGGGCGAGGGCGACGGTGCGCAAACCGCATGTTGCTCTTGGTGGAGCCCTCGAGCATGCCGAGGTCGTGATCGAACTGGGATCGCGTCAATGACCATCGCCGAGCAACAGGTCGCGATCGCGCTCGGTTCGAACATCGGTGCGCGTGACGGCTTCCTCGCCGCTGCAGTGTCCGAGATCGCCGCACTGCCAGACGTCCGTGTCTCCGGGACGTCGACGGTGAGCGAGACGGTCGCCGTCGGTCCGGCACAGGCGGATTACCTGAACCAGATGCTCCTGATCACCACGACGTCATCACTCGGCGACGTGCTCGAGCAGCTGCACGCCATCGAAGCGCGACACGGCCGCCTGCGCGTGATGGCCAAGGGGCCGCGCACGCTGGATCTGGATATCGTGTGGGCGAGCGGCACGACCATCACCACCGACACACTGCTGGTGCCGCACCCTGGGCTCATCGACCGTCCATTCTGGCAGCGCCAGCTCGCGGCACTGATCGGCGAGGCGGCTGCATTCGCTGCCATTGCCGCAGCACAGATTCACCGCGGGATGGACACGTCGCGACCGTACGGTCAGTCTTCGGATCGCTCTCTGTCACCCATCAAAACGAGCATCGCATGAGCGCTCACATGACGCCACCTCCATCGTCCACCGGAAAGCCGGTGACGATTCGAGACCTGCAGGCGAAGAAGGACAGTGGTGAGAAGATCGTCGCAACCACCGCATACGATGTGCTCTTCGGTCGGCTCGTCGATGCCGCTGGCGTGGACATGGTGCTGGTCGGCGACTCACTTGGCATGGTGATCGCAGGTCTCGAGTCTACCAAGCAGGTGACCCTCGATCAGATGATCTGGCACTGCGCCGCCGTGCGACGGGGTGTGCGCCGTGCGATGCTGATCTTCGACATGCCGTGGATGACGTATCAGATCAGCGCACGGGAGGCGGTGCGCAACGCCGGTCGCGCGCTGGCGGAAACGAACGCCACCGCCGTCAAGCTGGAGGGCGCGGGTCGATCGTCGCTCGATGCCGTGCGCGCCTGCGTGGATGCGGGCATTCCGGTCATGGGGCACATCGGCTTCACCCCGCAGAGCGATACGGCGTTGAGCGGCGCACGGGTTCAGGGCCGTGAGTCGGCCGCCGCCGATCAGCTGCAGCGCGACGCACTGGCCCTTCAGGAAGCGGGCTGCTTTGGAATTGTCCTCGAAATGATGCCGGCGCCGCTCGCGCAGGCGATTGCCAGTGCGCTCACGATCCCCGCGATTGGCATCGGCGCCGGGGCGGGTTGCGATGGACAGATTCTCGTGCTGCCCGATCTGATCGGGTTGAACGAGGGGTTCTCTCCCAAATTCCTGAAGCGGTATGCCGACGCAGCGGGATTGGTCAAGAGCGCCGTCACGGCCTACGCTGACGATGTGCGTGCCGGGCGGTATCCCGACGACAGTACGAGCTTCGGGTGACGATTGAGGTCGTTCGCGATACCGCCTTGTTGCGAGCCGCGATCAGGACCGCGCGACTGCGTGGTGCTCGCGTCGGTTTCGTGCCGACGATGGGGGCACTGCACGCCGGTCACCTGTCGCTGATCGATCGCGTCCGCGAGTCGTGTGACTGCGTGGTGCTCAGCATCTTCGTCAATCCGCTGCAGTTCGCGCCAACCGACGATCTGTCCAGGTATCCACGAACCGAGGCCGATGATCTGGCCGCAGCAGCGCTGCATGGCGTCACGATCGCATTCGTGCCCTCGGCGGCCGCGATGTACGACGAGCGACCGGTCGTCTCGGTGTCCGCCGATGCACTCGCCGACGTCTGGGAGGGCGCTGTCCGCCCCGGTCACTTCGCTGGCGTACTCACCGTGGTGTGCAAGTTGTTCAATCTCGTGCAACCCGACCTGGCGGTTTTCGGCCAGAAAGATCTGCAGCAGGCCACGCTGATTCGCGCGATGGTTCGCGATCTGAACTTTCCCGTCGTGCTGGACGTGGCCCCCATCGTCCGGGAGTCTGACGGCCTCGCGATGTCGAGCCGTAATCGCTATCTCGATCCTTCGTCCCGCATCCGTGCACGCGGAATCTCCCGCGCGCTGGCGGCGATGGTCACGGCGTTCCAGGCCGGTGAACGTGGCGTTGCGACGCTCGACGCGATCGGTCGCGAGCACGTTCCGGTCGGTGAGGACGTGCGCATCGATTATCTCACCATCGTGGAGCCGGATCGAATGGCGCAGGTCACCACAGCCGCGATGTCCGATTCGATCATCGCGGCAGTGAAGATCGGTACCACGCGACTGCTCGACAACCATCGCCTTGGTGATCCGCTCCCTGTGTTCACATGACACCGACCAGACCAGTGAACGCACTGCTGCCATCGTGGGCAATCGCGTCGCCACGCCGACGAGAACACATCGCACGCGTGACCGCGCTGCTGGATCGCTGGGCCGGCGCCATGCGTATTCCCGCCGGCGAACGCAACGCTTGGCACGACGCGGGCCTGCTGCACGATGCCTTTCGAGACGCGGACGAACCGCTGTTGCGCGAGCTGTCGCTCGACGAGAAGTCCCCGGTGGAAATTCTGCACGGGCCAGCCGCTGCTGCACGGCTGCACAGTCTGGGCGAGCGTCGCGCCGACGTGCTGGATGCGATTCGCTGGCATACGCTGGGCAACTCACTCTGGCTGCGCACGGGACAGGCCCTTTTCATGGCCGACTTTCTCGAACCCGGGCGCAAATTCATGGTCGCGGAACGCGCATGGCTGGCGCAGATGGTCCCCGACGATTTTACCGGAGTCTTTCGGCAGGTGGTCAAGACGCGCCTCGAATGGTCGCTCCGCGAGGGCAAGGGACTGCACCCTGAGACCGTCGCAATGTGGAACGCCGTACGATGAATCAGGTGCGTGTGCTTGCGTCAGTCGTGATCGTGGTTGCGCTCCTCTCCGCAGGAGTTCTCGGTGCGCGCCGTTGGTCGGCTTCGCGCCCGGCGGTCGTGTTGCGTGATACGACCAGCGCGCCCGTCGGTCAGCGCGTGCTCGTTGAAGTTCTCAATTCGAGCGGAGTTGGTGGACTCGCACGTCGGGCGACGTTCCTGATTCGTGACCGTGGATTCGATGTCGTCGGGTGGGGCAACGACCCACGCGGTCGACGCGATCAGACCCTCATCATCGACTACACGAACAAGCCCGAGGCTGCGGCGCGACTGGCACGCATCCTGGGCGGTGCCGACGTTGAGCGTGGACGCGACTCCCTGGACCGTGGACTCGACCTGACAGTGAAACTCGGGAGCCAGAACAAGCTTCCGGTCGAGGCTTTCCACCCGTAGCACACCGAATTACGACGGCGCCAGCTCTCGGCGACGGCCAATCTTCTCCACTCGCAGCTGTCCGCACGCGGCGCTGATGTCCAACCCACGACTCCGACGGATCGCCACTTCGATGCCGGACTCGCGGATCCAGTTCGCAAACTGGTGAATGCCTTCGCGCGGCGTCGGATCGAAGCCAAGCCCGCCCCCCGGATGCAACGGAATCAGATTCACGAAGGCACGACAGTCCTGTGCCAGGTGCGCCAGCTCCTGCGCATGCACGCGCTTGTCATTCACACCGCCGAGCATCACATACTCGAAGGTCACGCGCCGATCGAACGCCGCTGCCGCCTGAATGACCTCCGACAGCGGGAACTTGGTGTTCACCGGCATCAGCTGCTGCCGGAGCGCGTCGTTCGGGGCGTGAATGGAGATGGCCAGGCGGAACTGTTCCGGCCGTTCACCCATCGCCACGATCCCGGGCAGCACACCAACCGTGCTCACCGTGATGTGTCGGGCCCCGATTCCAAGGCCATCGGGCGAATTGAGAATCGTCAGCGTCGGATCGACGGCTTTCCAGTTCATCATGGGCTCACCCATTCCCATGAACACGATGTTCGTCGCCCGGATCGGCGGATCGAGCAGCGCCAGTTCGCGGACCTGTCCGGCGATCTCGGATACCGACAGATTGCGCTGAAACCCCATCGCGCCCGTCGCGCAGAACGCGCAGGCCAGCGCGCACCCTGCCTGCGACGAGATGCAGAACGTCATTCGGTCGCCGTCGGGGATCGCCACCGTTTCGATCGACTGGCCGTCGGCGAGGGTAAAGAGAAACTTCTCCGTTCCGTCGGTCGATGCCTGTCGAACTGCGAGCGTCAGTCGGGGCAGCGCGAATCGCTCGGCCAGCTCCAGGCGAAGGGCGATCGGCAGCTCGGACATCGACTCGAAATCCGGCGCCGGATTCACCCACAGGCGACGAACGACCTGATCGGCCCGGTATGACGGCTGGCCGAGGGTCGACAGCGCACGGAGCAGCGCGGCGCGCGCAGCGGCCGGCGTGAGATCGAGGAGGTTGATTTGCGGTGTCGTCACCCTTGAATGCTAATGGGGGTGAGGACGCCCTCCTACGTCACCATCCGATCTCTCACGTCAAACCGTCCAAACACTTGTCAGTCAAGGTGTTGGAGGGATCTCGCTACCCCATACCATGAGACTCGGCTAGCTTCACGTTTCCCCTGAAACCTTCGAGCTGTGCTGTCCGATCTTCTGACCCGTGAGCGCGTCCTTGTCCCGCTCGTCAGCCAGACCAAGGAAGAGGTCCTCCGTGAGCTGGTTCGGCTCGCCGCGCCCTCGTCTGCGCCCGCTGAGCTCGAGAACATCGTCGGCGCGGTGATGGACCGGGAACGGCTGCAGAGCACAGGGATTGGAAGCGGAATCGCGATTCCGCACGGCCGGACCAACCAGGTCGATTCGATCATCCTGACGGCCGGAGTAGCGCCGGTCCCGGTGGAGTTCGACGCGCTCGACGGCAGGCCAGTCTCACTCTTCTTTTTGTTGTTGGGACCGGAGAGCGCGACGGGGGCCCACGTCCGCGCACTCGGTCGCATCTCGCGTATCCTTCGGGAAGAGTCCATGCGCGACAACCTGAATCGGTCGAAATCGGCCGACGAGTTCTACCAGCTTCTCATTGAGGCGGAGGTATCCTGCGCGTCTCTTCGTCGCCAGTGAATCCTGGCGCGCGATCTGGTGATCGCTTGCGATGGTCGGTGCCTTTGGCAGTCGTCGTGGGCATCCTCGCCGTGACGTCATGGCCCAAGCCGCCAAGCCTCCCGCATAACAGCGACAAGATCGTTCACTTTGGATCGTATGCGCTCCTTGGTGCCACGATTGCGTGGGCGTCGCGGCTGCAGCGGCGGCCTCAGCTTGCCCGCTGGGTTGCGTTCGTGGCGCTGTTTGCCGCGTTGGATGAGTGGCATCAGCAGTTCATTCCGAATCGCCGGATGGATACGCTCGACTGGGTCGCCGACGTTGCAGGTGCGGTGACAGGTCTTTTCCTCGTGACGGCGCGACATCGGCGCCGGGAGCTCGTTGCGTGAGTGTCGCTTCACTGTTTGCCACGTCCCGCCGCAGCCACCTCTGCGGAGAGTTGCGCACCGCGCATGTCGGGCAAACCGTTCGTCTTGGTGGATGGATTCACCGCAATCGATCGCTCGGCGCAATCGTCTTCCTCGATCTGCGTGATCGTGCCGGCGTATTGCAGGCGACCTGTGACCCCAGATTTTCGCCATCGGATGTAATCGCCGCTGCGGGTCGATTGGGGGCTGAGACCGTCGTCGAGATCGAAGGCGTGATTGCGCAACGGCCCGCCGAGATGGTCAATCGCGATCTCGAGACGGGAGCCATCGAGTTGCAGGTCACATCGTTGCGGGTGGTCGGCCCGGCGCAGACGCCAGCCATCCCGGTCGCGCGCGGCAAGGACGAAAGGCTGGCGGCCGAGGAGCTCCGCCTCAAGCATCGGATCCTCGACCTTCGGCGCCCCGAACTGCAGGCGAACCTGATGCTTCGTCATCGCCTCCTGCAGGTGGCGCGTCAGTCGATGACCGCGCACGGGTTCCTGGAAATCGAAACGCCGATTCTGACCAAGACCACGCCCGAAGGTGCCCGCGACTATCTGGTGCCGAGTCGCGTACATCCGGGCGAGTTCTATGCGTTGCCACAGTCGCCACAGATCTACAAGCAGCTGTTGATGGTGGCCGGTTTTGACCGCTACTTCCAGATCGCGCGCTGCTTCCGGGACGAGGATCTGCGGGCTGACCGGCAGCCGGAGTTCACGCAGATCGACATCGAGTGCGCGTTCGTCACGCAGCCCGACGTGCAGGCAGTCGTCGAGCGTGTGCTCGTTGCACTGTGGAAGGAAGCGGGCCACGACGTTGCGGTGCCGTTCCAGGAGATAGGCTGGGCCGACGCCATGGAGCGTTTCGGCATTGACAAGCCCGATCTCCGCTACGGCCTGGAGATCGAAGACTGGACGGCGCATGTGCAGGACGACGCCGCGAGCTTCGTGCACGATGGACTGAGCGCGGCTGGCAAGCTGCGTGGTATTCGCGTGGCGAACGGTGCGGCGCTGTCGCGAAAGGAGATCGATGCGCTGGCGGCGGTGGCAAAGTCCAGCGGCGTCGGCGGCCTGCTCTGGGCCAGGTGCACCGATGCTGGATGGGAAGGGCAGGGCACCAAGGCATTCGGTACCCGGACGCTCGAGCGTATCGGTGGTGCAGTTGGTGATCTGGTGCTTGCCGGAGTTGGCGTGGATCACGCGGCGCTGCCTGCGATGGGGCAGGTGCGGCTGGAGCTGACACGTCGCCCGGATCAGGTGAAGATCACCGACCATGCGTTCTGCTGGATCGTCGATTTTCCGCTCTTCGAGCTGGATCCGGCGACCGGTGAGCATACGCCGGCGCATCACCCATTCACCGCGCCGCATCCCGACGATACACACAAGCTCGAGTCGGCGCCGTGGGAGTGTCGGGCCATGCACTACGACGCGGTCTACAACGGGAACGAACTCGGCTCCGGCTCGATCCGTATCACTGATCCGTCGGTGCAGGAGACGATCTTCCGCCTGCTCAAGGTTCCGGCCGACGAAATCCAGCGGCGCTTCGGCTTTCTGCTCGATGGGCTGGCCGCCGGCGCACCGCCCCACGGTGGTTTCGCGCTTGGCTTCGACCGCATTGCGATGCTGCTTGCCGGTTCCACCTCGTTGCGTGACGTGATCGCGTTCCCGAAGACGACCACGGCACGTGCGCTCTTCGAAGGCGCACCGAGCCCTGTCAGCGAACGGGAACTGCAGGCACTCAACCTCGCCGTACAGCTCAGGGAGCATTCATGACCGGAACCACGTTGGTGACGCAGAAGGTGTCCACCGAAGGGGCGGATCTTCTCACATTGGCGGGAGTGAACGACGCCAACCTGATTGAGCTGGGCCGCATTCACGGCGTGCGCGTGGGGATGCGCGGTGAGGCGCTCACACTCGCCGGAGATCCGCAGGCCGTGGACCGGGCAATAAACACGGCGCAGCGTATGGTCGAAGCGGCGCGACAGCGCGCATCGTTCACCGCTGACGACGTCCTGCGCATGTCGGAAGACACCTCCGTGGAGCCCGGCCCGCTGGATCCGGCACGGATCGCGCTCCCTGGCGTGAAGCGCGTCGTCCAGGCCAAGACGCCGGGCCAGGCGGAGTATCTGCAGAAGATCGCCGACCACGACATCGTGATCGGCATCGGTCCGGCGGGTACCGGCAAGACGTACCTCGCCGTCGCCGCGGCCGTGGACGCGCTGATGCGCAAGCGCGTCAAGCGGATCGTGCTCGCGCGGCCGGCGGTGGAGGCGGGCGAGTCGCTGGGATTTCTGCCTGGTGACATGCAGGCGAAGGTCGATCCATATCTCCGACCGCTGTACGACGCACTCGACGAGATGATGCCACCGGAGCGCGTGATCAAGGCGCTGGAGACACGGGTCATCGAAATCGCACCACTCGCCTTCATGCGCGGACGTACGCTCAGCGATGCGTTCGTCATCCTCGATGAAGCGCAGAATGCCACGAATGCGCAGATGAAAATGTTCCTGACCCGGCTCGGCGTAAGCTCGAAGATCGTCATCACCGGCGATAAGACCCAGATCGATCTGCCAGCGCGCGAGCAGTCCGGACTGATGCAGGTGGAGCGGATTCTCCCCGGTGTCGAGGGAATCTCTTTCCACTACTTCAGCGAAGCCGATGTGGTGCGCCACCGGCTGGTTCGGGATATCATTCGCGCCTATGCGCATGACAGTGGGAACTGAGGTCGGCCGGGGTTGTTCGCACGCCTTCGACGAGTCGCGCTGATGCCGATCGTCGTCGAGTCCAGCGCACCGGGCCAGCGCGCTCCGTTGGGTGCCCCGCGCGTCGAGGCGTTGGTCACGCTCGTGCTCAAGGCCGAACGTGTCCATGACGCGTTTGTCAGTGTGACATTCCTGTCACAACGCGCAATGGCCCGTATGAATCGCGAACAGTTGGGGCATTCTGGTGCGACAGACATCATCACTTTTGAACTGACGCGTCCGGTTGACTCGGCACCAATCACGGGTGACCTCTATCTCTGTGCAGATATTGCGCGCAGGAACGCAAAAGCCTGGGGAGTACCGCTGCGAGAGGAGTTGGCGCGGCTGGTGATCCACGGCACGCTTCACGCGCTGGGGAATGAACACCCCGACGGCGACGCGCGCCTCGCCTCGCCGATGTGGCTGGCGCAGGAGAAGTACCTTGGTGCGGCGAAGCGCCGCGGGCTCATTTGACCACTATGCTGCTGTGGCTGGTATTCACGCTCTTGATGATCGCTGCCGGAGCATCGGTGGCGGCCGACGGTTTCGTCACGAGCCTCATCGCCGGTCCTGCCGATAATGTTCGGAGAGTGTGGCTGGTGCGCGAACGGGAGCACGTCCACCGCGCCTTGAGCGCTGCGCGACTGCTGTTCTTCCTCGGCGCCGGTGCCATTGCGCCACCGCTGTGGCAGGAGGAGGGTCCGGAGTTCATTGCCGCGCTGGTCCTGCTGCTCGCGCTCGTGGGCGCGGCCGAAACCTTCGCACGCACCATCGGCGCCACCCGTGCGGATGGCCCCAGCGCCTGGTTGGCGGGGTGGGCGGCACTGATCACGCTTCTCGCGACACCGATCGCACTGATGATGGAGCGCACGGAACGGGGGGTCGCGTCCATGTTCCCGGCGCTCAGGCCCGATGCCGACGCCGAAGACATGGCGGCCGAACAGTTCCTCGATGTCGTGGCCGCTGAGGCGGATGTGACCGGCAAGGAGAAGACGCTTCTCGAAGGAGCGTTCGCACTCGGCGAAACGCAGGTGCAGCAGATCATGACGCCGCGCGTCGAGCTCATCGCCATCGAACGTGAGACGCCGTGGTCCGAGGTCGTCGATCGCTTTCGTGCATCCGGGCATTCGCGACTTCCGATCTATAACGATCGCATCGACGATGTCATCGGCGTGCTGTATGTGAAGGATCTGCTGGCAGACATCCTCGCCGACGCTGAACCGGCCGGGGGGTGGCTCACGCGGATGCGGGCCGGATTCTATATCCCGCCGACCAAGCCGATCGACGCCCTGTTACGCGAATTTCGCGCGCAACGCACGCACATCGCAATCGTGATGGACGAGTATGGCGGGACCGCAGGCATCGTGACCATCGAAGATATTCTCGAAGAGGTCGTTGGTGAAATCGATGACGAACACGATGTTGAAAGTGAGCGTCAATTCGAGAGTCGCGACAATCGGGAGTTCTGGGTGACCGGCCGGGTGACGCTCGACGAGCTCTCGGACACGCTCGGGGTCGAGATTGAAAGCGAGGAAGTCGGCACGGTGGGCGGGTTGATCATGGAACGACTGGGCCGGGTGCCGCGGGCCGGCGAGGCGCTGGAGATCGCCGGCTTTCGTGTGGTCGTCGAACAGGTGCGGCGCAGACAGGTGTTGCGCGTCTACTTCGAGCGCTTGCGGGTGCCGGATGGCGACGCGACTGAGGAGACGGCGTGATGGGACCGTTCACCATCGCAGTTCTGGTGAGCCTCGGCGTCGCGTCAATGACGCTCGCATCGTACGCTGTCCGCGCGGTGAGCCGAATCTGGCTGCGGCACTGGGTGGAGCAACGCCTACGCGGTGCGCGACTCGCCGAGGCGTATCTGGAGCAGCCGCAACGGCTGCAGTTGGCCGCTGGTGCCGGAACAGCGGCAATTGTCATCGGTGGCGGCGCAGCGCTCTCACTGACGCTCCACGATCGTCCCACCGCGCTCGCTGTCTGGCTGGTGGTGACCGCGATCGGGATCCTGATTTTCGGTGTGACCATTCCGCGGGCGATCGGTCAACGCTGGGCCACCGATCTGGCACCATTTCTCCTGCCGTTGCTGCAACTCGTGGAGCTGCTGCTCGGGATCTTCCTGTTGCCGGCGCGCGCGTTGGATCGACTGCTTCGCCCGCAGCTGGCAGCCACGCCCGCGAATGCGGAGCGCGAGGCGCTGGAGGTGCTGCTCCGCGAGGGCGAACGTGAAGGTGTGAGCCTCCCCGGGGAACGTGAGATCATCACCGGACTCGTTGCATTTGGTGATAAGACACTCCGCGATGTGCTCACGCCACGCGAGCAGATCTTCGCGCTGGACGTAGAACTTTCGCATGCCGCGCAGGCGCTCGAGATCGCACTCTCAGGCTACAGTCGCGTTCCGGTGTACGCCGGCACCATCGATACCGTCGTCGGCATGGTGCATGTGCGTGATGTGCTCACCAGCGAGGGATCGGAGGCGCTTCTGCTGCGCCCGGTGGGTACCGCGTCGATCGATCGGAAGTGCAGCGATCAGCTGTTTTCGATGCTGCAGAGCCGGCAGCATCTTGCGATCGTGCGTGAGGGAACCGGCCCGGTGCTCGGATTGGTGACGCTGGAAGACCTGCTCGAAGAGGTGGTGGGCGATATCGACGACGAGCACGATGACCAGGCACCAGTCGTGGTGACGGGATGACGATGTCCGCTGTCTCGATCCCGGCATCGCCAGCCATCGAGCGGCTGCTGGTGGGTTTCGACGCCGGCCACCGTGCCGCGCTGGCGCGGGCGATCTCGATCGTCGAGAATCATCGCGACGGTTTTGACGTGTTGCTGGCGGCCTTGCACCCACGGTTGGGCAGGGCGCGTCGCATCGGCATTACTGGCCCCCCCGGTGCCGGAAAGAGCACCCTGACGACCGCGCTGGTGGAGACGATGCGAAGTGAGGGACTGACGGTGGCAGTGATCGCCGTCGACCCCACCTCGCCGTTCACCGGTGGCGCACTGCTTGGTGATCGGATCAGAATGGAGCGTGTGGCGCTGGATCCCGGCGTGTACATCCGTTCGATGGCCACTCGCGGGTCGCTGGGCGGATTGGCATCGGCCACGCGCGAAACGTGCGACGTGCTGGACGCATTCGGCTTTGACCGCATCCTGATCGAAACCGTCGGCGTCGGCCAGAGTGAGCTCGATGTTGCACGCACTGCCGATACGAGTGTGGTGGTCCTGGTGCCGGAGAGTGGGGACAGCATCCAGACGTTGAAGGCGGGTGTGATGGAGATCGCCGATCTGTTCGTGATCAACAAGAGCGATCGCCCAGGCGCCGAGCGATTGCGCGGTGACATCGAACTGATGCTCGGCATGCGGATGGGCGACACGATGCGAGGGGTTCCGGCGCATCACGGCGCGGATCTTCGTCGGCTGAGCGAGCAGGAGCAGGGTGACGCCCGACGAGCGCTCACGCCCGCTCGCGCCGCCCGCGAGGCGGCCGCCGACCCGCACGCGGTCGGCGGCTGGGTGCCCCCCGTCACGAACACGGTCGCCGCCGACGGCCGTGGAATCCCGGAGCTGGCGGCGGCCATCACCCGCCACTTCGACTACCTTCAGACGTCGGGCGCGCTCGCCGACCGCCGACGCAGCCGCATGCGTGAGCGCATTGTGGAAGTGGCGGAGGATCGCCTGCGCCGACGGCTCTGGGGCGACGTGGGCACACAGGCGTTCATCGATGCATCACTCCCCGCGCTCGAGCGCGGAGAGATTACTCCATTTGCCATCGCCGATGCGCTCCTCGCGCGTGCGGCAACTGTGATGGCGGGACAGACCTCATGACGACATTTCCCGATCTCGCAGGGACCGTTCGCGAACAACGGGCAGAGCTGGAACGGCTGCGTTCCGAAGTGGCCCAGTGGCGCGCCCGATACGAACAGGGCGAGAAGCGCGACACGCCGTACGTGAATTCTGCCAACGAGGTCGCGCCGCTCTACACGCCGCTCGATGGCCCCGACCCCGAGGCGGCAGTCGAGGTGCCCGGCGCCTGGCCGTACACGCGCGGCATTCATCCCACCGGCTACCGCGGAAAGCTCTGGACCATGCGGCAGTTTGCCGGCTTCGGGTCGGCGCGCGACACCAACGAGCGCTTCAAGTTCCTGCTGTCGCAGGGCCAGACCGGCCTCTCGGTCGCCTTCGACTTCCCGACCTTGATGGGATACGACGCCGACCATCCGCGCTCGGAAGGGGAGGTGGGCAAGACCGGTGTGTCGATTTCGTCGCTGGCTGACATGGAGACGTTGTTCGAGGGCATTCCGCTCGATCGGGTGTCGACATCGATGACGATCAACGGTCCGGCGCTGATTCTGTACTGTTTCTACATCGCGGCGGCCGAGAAGCAGGGCGTTCCCGCGTCGAAGATTCGCGGCACGGTGCAGAACGACATTCTGAAGGAGTACATGGCGCAGCACGCGTGGTGCTTTCCCATCGAGCCTGCGTTGCGCCTGATCGTCGATGGCTTTGAGTGGAGTGCGCAGCACGCGCCGCGCTTCAATACCATCTCCATCTCCGGTTATCACATCCGCGAGGCGGGATCGACGGCGGCGCAGGAGCTTGCCTTCACGCTGGCCGACGGCTTCACCTACGTGGAACGCGGCATTGCACGTGGTCTGGACGTCGACGCGTTCGCGCCCCGCCTGTCGTTCTTCTTCGATATTCACAACGACTTCTTCGAGGAGATCGCCAAGCTCCGCGCGGCACGGCGGATCTGGGCCCGTGTGATGCGCGAGAAGTACCGCGCACGCGACCCGAAGTCGTGGATGCTGCGCTTTCACTCGCAGACCGCCGGTGTGACGCTGACGGCGCAACAGCCGATGAACAACGTGGCGCGGGTGGCCTATCAGGCGCTCGCGGCGGTCCTCGGCGGTACGCAATCGCTGCACACCAATTCGATGGACGAGACGCTCGCGCTGCCTACCGAGGAGGCGGTGCAGGTTGCCCTGCGCACGCAGCAGATTCTCGCCTACGAGACCGGCGTCCCGAGCGTCATGGACCCGTTGGGCGGTTCGTACTACGTCGAGGCGCTCACCGACGCGCTGGAGCGCGAGGCAGAGTCGCTGTTCGCCGAGATCGAGGAACAGGGCGGCGTGGTGAAGGGGCTCGAGGAGGGATGGTTCCAGCGCAAGATCGCCCAGGCGGCATCGCGTCATCAATGGGAGATCGAGCAGCGTCAACGCCTGATCGTCGGTGTCAACGAGTTCACCAACGACTCAGAGGAGATCACCATTCCGCTCCTCAAGGTCGGGATGGAAGCCGAGCGGGAGCAGCGCGAGCGGATGGCGGCGATGCGTGCGAGTCGCGATACCGCGCAGGTCACCGCCACGCTGGATGCGCTGCGCGAGGCTGCGCGCGGGTCGCAGAACCTCGTGCCATTCATTCTCGAGTGCGCGCGTTGCTACGCGACGCTGTTCGAGATCCGTGCCGCGCTGGAAGATGTGTTTGGTGCGTATCGCGAACCGGTGTTCTTCTAGCGTGCCGCCGCGAGGCTGCGCAGCGGTGCCATCGGTTCGCCGGTCGCTCCGTGTCGTCACTCACTGACATGGCACCGGCACTCTCCGCTGGCTGGTGGGCGACATACTTCGACGACCGGTACCTCCTCGAATTCGAGCCACTGTTCGAGGAGACGATCAACCGCGCCGAAGTGACGCGGATCATCGAGTTGCTGGAGCTTCCGGATGGCGCGGCCATTCTCGACTGCCCGTGTGGGCAGGGCCGACACGCACATCTGCTGGCGGAGGCGGGGTTCGATGTCACCGGTGTCGATTTTTCCACGCCGCTGCTCCGCGTTGCCCGGGCGCGCGGCACGGGGAAGCGCCTGCGGTACAGGAAAGCAGATATGCGTCAGCTGCCAGACGACTGGTCAGGAAAGTTCGACGCCGTGCTCAATCTGTTTACGTCGTTCGGATTCTTCGACGACGCGCGAGATGATGCATCCGTGATGCGGGAGTTTGCACGCGTGCTGGCACCGGGCGGCCGCCTGATCTGGTACGGTGGCAGCCGTGACGGGGTCGTGTCTCGCTGGGTGGGGCACGACAGTTGGACGACGCGCGATGGTTCAGTGATCAGCCATGAGCGCTCGTTCGATCCGATCAGCGGTCAGATCACCATCCGAACGTCCTGGCGCGGCCCCTCTGGCGCAGGAGAGCGGCTGCACCGCATTCGCCTCTACACCGCCACGCGCCTCGCTGAGCTCTGCGTTGACGCGGGGCTCGAGGTGGAGGCGGTCTTCGACGGGCTCGACGATCGTCCACTCCGTCGCACGTCGGCCGAAATGCTGCTGGTGGCGACGAAACCGTTGCTCCCCCGGAAGCGCGCCCGCCGTTAGATTCTCTGCGTTGTCCTCCGTTCCCACGACCTCTCCGTCATGACTCGACCGATTCGTGTGCTGGTGGCGAAACCGGGGCTGGACGGCCACGACCGTGGTGCCAAGGTCGTAGCTGCCGCCCTGCGAGACGCCGGCATGGAAGTGATTTACACTGGCTTGCACCAGACCCCTGAAATGATTGCAACGGCAGCGGTCCAGGAAGATGTGGACGTGGTCGGCCTGTCGATTCTGAGCGGCGCACACATGACGCTCTTTCCGCGTGTGCTCGCACTGCTCAAGGAGCAGGGACGCGATGACATCCTCCTCACTGGTGGTGGCATCATCCCGAAAGAGGACATGGAATCGCTCAAGGCGCAGGGAGTTGGACAACTGTTCGGACCTGGCACCAGTACGGCCGATCTCGTGGAATTCATCCGCATCTGGTTCGCGGAGAAGGAGTCGCTGCCGACGTGACCACGCGCTTGCGGCAGCTCAGCACCGCAGTTCGTCTGCTGGAAGCACAGGTTCGGGAGGGAGGGGGCGCTGAGCGCGCGGCGAAGGAGCGTGCGCGCGGCAAGCTGACGGCTCGAGAGCGCGTCGCTTTGCTGTGCGACGCCGACGCGCCCTTTCTCGAACTCGGCCTGTTGGTGGCGTACGATCAGTACGACGGTCAGGCACCCGCCGCCGGTGTGGTCACCGGGCTTGGCACCGTGCATGGTCGCGAAGTCGTGGTGGTCGTGAACGACGCCACCGTGAAGGCCGGCTCGTGGTGGCCTGAGACCATCAGGAAGATTCTTCGCGCGCAGGAGTTGGCGATGCGCTGCCGGCTGCCAATCGTTTATCTGGTCGACAGCGCCGGAGTCAACCTGCCGTATCAGGGGGGCGTGTTCCCCGGACAGTACGGCGCCGCGCGCATCTTCTACTACAACTCAGTGATGCGTCGCTACCTGCGCATTCCGCAGTTGGCTGCCGTGATGGGCCCGTGCATCGCCGGAGGCGCGTACCTCCCGGCCCTGAGTGACGTCATCATCATGGTCAAGGGCACCGCATTCATGGGACTCGGCGGCCCGAATCTGGTCAAGGGCGCCACCGGACAGACGATCGATGGGGAATCCCTCGGCGGTGCAAGTACGCACACTGCGGTGAGCGGCGTCGCACATTATACCGCTGACGACGATCCACACTGCCTGCAGATGCTGCGCGACATGATCGCGCGGCTTCCGGGCGGCCGCGGCAACGTTGGCGCCGCTGATATGCCCTCGCAGGCACCCACGCGGAGCCCGGAGTCGCTCTACGACGTTCTGCCCCTCGACCATCGGATGTCGTACGACATGCGACACGTGCTCGATGCGGTCATGGATGGCGGCTCGCTCATCGAGTTTCAACCCGACCTCGCGAAGGAGATCATCTGCGCCGACGCGCGCATCGATGGTATCGCCGTCGGAGTCATCACCAATCAGCGCGGCCTGATCAAGGGGCGCCCGGGTGAGAAGCCGCGGTTTGGCGGGATCATCTATGCAGAGAGCGCCGACAAGGTGGCGTTCTTCATCGATCGCTGCGATCGACAGGGTGTTCCGTTGCTCTTCGTGCAGGACGTCTCTGGCTTCATGGTGGGGCCCGAAGCGGAACACGAGGGCATCATCCGCGCCGGTGCACGCTGGGTGGAAGCGATGGCAACGGCTCGCGTACCGAAGCTCGTCCTGACGGTGAACCATGCGTCCGGCGCCGGCTACTACGCCATGGCTGCCCAGGGTTTCGATCCCGATCTGATTCTCTCGTGGCCCACCGGCCGGATGGCCGTGATGGAAGGGGAAAGCGCCGTGGCTGCCGTGCACGGTTCGACCCTCGCGACGTTGAAGCAGGTGGGGGCTGAACCGTCGGACGCACTGCAGCAATCGATCGCGACGATGCGTGAGGACTACGAAGAGCAGCTCGACGCGCGCTTCGCTGCCGCGCGCGGCTTCGTCGATGCGATCGTGTACCCCGAGGATACCCGTCACATGCTCGCGCTCGCGCTCCGCGCCGCGCGTCGCAACCCCGGTCCACATCTGGGCGCCTTCGTGCTCCCCACGCAACCGATGGAGCTCGCATGAGCCACGCAGGTCCGGAGATAATATGACACGAATCGTTCGCGTAGCGAGTGGGCAGGGCTTCTGGGGCGACTCTCTCGATGCGCCGCGACAGCAGGTGGAGGGCGGCCCGATCGACTACCTGATGCTCGACTATCTCGCCGAAGTCACGATGTCCATTCTGCAGAAGCAGAAGGAACGCGACCCATCCATGGGATACGCGCGGGATTTCATCGGCGCCATCGAGAGCGTACTTCCCGGTATCGTGCATCGCGGCGTGAAAGTGATCGCCAATGCCGGTGGGGTGAACCCGGTGGCGTGTGCCCAGGCGCTGGTGGCGGCAATTGCGAAAGCCGGGCACGGCGGGCAGGTCAGGATCGGTGTCGTCACCGGCGACGATCTCCTGCCGCGGATCGACGAGTTGCTGGCGAGCGGGCATGAAATGAAGAACATGGACACCGGTGAGCCGCTGTCAGCGGTGCGCGCGCGGGTGTTGTCGGCGAACGCGTACATCGGTTCGTCGCCCATTGTTGAGGCGCTGCAGCGTGGCGCGCAGATCGTCGTCACGGGACGATCAACCGACACGGCGCTGACGATGGCTCCGCTCCGCCACGAGTTTGGTTGGGCGGCTGACGGATGGAATCAGCTCGCCGCGGGGATCGTGGCCGGTCACATTCTCGAGTGCGGCGCACAGTCCTCGGGCGGCAACTGTCTACACGACTGGCGCAACATTCCCGATCTGGCCAACATCGGTTACCCCATCGCTGAAGTCACGTCGGATGGCAGCTTCGTCATCACCAAGCATCCCAACACTGGTGGCCGGGTGAGTGTGCCGAGCGTCACCGAGCAGCTGGTCTACGAGATGGGTGATCCGCATTCGTACATCACGCCAGACGTGGTCGCCGACTTCACGTCGATTTGCGTCGCTCCTGATGGAGAGAATCGCGTGCGTGTGCACGGCATCACCGGCGGACCGGCAACGCCGTTCCTGAAGGTCTCGATCGCCTATCGCGCCGGCTACAAGGCCGTTGGATCGCTCGTCTACTCCTGGCCGGACGCGATGGAGAAGGCCGAAATGGCGAATCGCATCCTGCGGGAGCGTCTCGACCGGCTTGGACTCCGGTTTGATCAGGTGCTCTCAGAGTTTGTCGGTGCCAACGCCACGCACGGTCATCTCGCTGGCGATGGTCATGACGCGCCGGAAGTGCAGTTCCGCATCGGCGTTCGCAGCGAGGATCGCGCGAGTGTCGAACGCTTCACCCGTGAGATCGCGCCGCTGGTCCTCAACGGTCCGCCGAGCGTCACGGGCTTCGCTGGTGGTCGCCCGAAGGTCGAGGAAGTGATCGCGTACTGGCCCGCGCTGATCGACAAGCGCGTCGTCACCACCGCCGTGGAGGTGTTGTCATGACCGCGACCATGGTGCAGGTCCGCCTGCTCGACATCGCGCACACCCGCTCGGGTGACAAGGGCGATATGGCGAACTGCGGCGTGATTGCACTGCGCCCGGAGTGGTACCCGGTGCTGGTGCGCGAGCTGACGGCAGACCGGGTTCGCGAGCACTTCGGTGCGTTGATCTCGGGTCGTGTCGAGCGATTCGAACTCCCGAACCTCAGCGCACTGAACTTTCTGCTCCACGGCGCTCTCGATGGTGGTGGGACGCTCGCCTTGAAGACCGACGCGCAGGGCAAGGTCGTGTCCACCGCGATGCTCCGCCTGGTGCTCGCCGTGCCCGCCGATGAAGCGCGTCAGCTGGACCTTCCCGTTTTCTCTCCGGAGGCTTGAGCCGTGTCGTCCGCCACGCCCGCCGCTGTCGCAACACCACCAGTCAACGCGGTCATTCACTCGCGGATTCGTACCGTCAGGGCGGAGGGACTCGGTGTCATAACGCTGGCCCGTCCCGAAAAGAAGAATGCGCTCGACCGCGAGACGGCAGTGGAACTCGTCGCAGCGCTCCACGAACTGGAGAACGCCGACGATGTCCGGGTGGTGATCATCGAAGGCGACGGCGATGATTTTTGCGCAGGTGCCGATCTGGCGGCGCTCGGCGCACAGATGGATGACGGCGTCGAAGCGCACATCGAGGATGCGCGGGCACTCGGTCGCGTGTTCAGCACAATCCGCGGCATGTCGAAGCCGAGCGTGGCCATCGTTCGGGGCCGCGCGCTCGCCGGTGGAGCGGGTCTCGCCACCGCGTGTGATATCGTGCTCGCCGAGGAGTCGGCGCAGTTCGGATATCCCGAGGTTCGGATCGGATTCGTCCCGGCCATGGTCATGACGATGTTGCGACGCGCCGTGGGCGAGAAGAGGGCTGCGGAGCTCGTCCTCACCGGTCGGACTATTTTTGCGCCGGAAGCGGAACGCATCGGCCTGATCAGCCGGTCGATTCCGACGGCTGCGTTCCCCGCCGAAGTGGCCCGGACCATCGAAGCACTCGTCCGGGCGCCACGAACGGCGCTCGGGTTGACCAAACAGTTGCTCTATCGCATGGACGACCTGGACTTCTCCCAGAGCATTCGAGTTGGTGTCGCGACGAACGTCGAGTCGCGCGCCACTGACGACTTCCGCGAGGGAGTGCAGCGCTTCCTGAACCGGGCCGCCAACGGGTGACGGTCATACGCGTCCAGATCGCGCTCACCCTCATGGGCGCCGGCATGTTCGGCTACGGGGTGCTGAAAGACAGCGACGCCTTTCGGCTGGCGGCTATCGGGACCCTCGCGGTGGCGCTGATACTGCGCTTCGTCCGCACGCGGCGGGGCGGCTAGCGGTACGAAATCGCGAGGCGGGGGCCTGCCGGCGCTCTGGGGGCGCTATCTTGCCCTGATGTCTCGCAGCACTCGCTCTGTTCCCGAGCTCCTCGCGCCCGCCGGCTCATTTGACGCCGTCCGGGCCGCCGTCGCCAACGGCGCCAATGCCGTTTATCTTGGCGCCGAACGCTTCAACGCCCGCGACGAAGGTGCGCAGCTCACCCTCGATGAACTCGCGGCAGCCTGTCGCCTGGCCCACCAACACGGTGCGCGCGTCTATCTGACATTCAACGTGCTGGTCAAGCCGAATGAACTGTTGGACGCGCTGACGTACCTCGGCGACTGTGTCGATCGCGGCATCGACGCGGCAATCGTCCAGGACATCGGAGTCGTGCGTCTCATCCAGCGGATCTATCCGACGCTGGAGATTCACGGCTCCACGCAGATGACCGTGCACGATGAATCGGGCGCACTCGTCATGCAGCGGCTCGGCGTGGAGCGTGTCGTCCTCGCACGCGAGAACACGCTCGACGACATCCGTGCAATCCACGCTGCTGTTCCCGGGCTCGGGCTCGAGACGTTCGTGCATGGAGCGCTGTGCATCTCGTACAGCGGACAGTGCTACATGTCCGGCATGATCTCCGAGCGGTCGGCCAACCGTGGGTCATGCGCCCAAAGCTGTCGGAAAGACTATGTCCTGACCGACGAAGCGAATGGCGCGGAGCTCGATCGCGGATATCTCATCAGCGCCAAGGATCTCGCCGCGCACGATCATCTGGCCGATATCGCCGACGCCGGCGTCGGTTGCCTCAAGATCGAAGGACGCAAGAAGAAGCCGGAATACGTGGCGACCGTCACCCAGGGGTATCGCAGCTTTCTCACGCGCCTGTCGGAGGGTGATCGCTCGCCTCCCGTGCTTGCGGAGACGGAACCCCTGGTGCAGATCTACAGCCGGGGGAACACCGGCGGCATGTACGGCGGTCGCGCCGGGCGCGAGTACATCACTCGTGCACAGCCCGACAATCACGGTCTCACGCTCGGCGCAGTCCTCAGCAGCACGGCGACCGAGATCACCGTCGATGTCTCGCATGCGATTGAAGCTGGGGACGGAATCGGGTTTGAGCCGCCGGCGCTTGGCGGAACACAGGCGATCGGCTTCACCGTCACTGGCGTGAGAACGCTCGGGCAGCGCGACGGGCGCTTTACACAGATCATCACCGCTCGACAGCGCGTGCCCGCCGGGTGGTCTGTCGTCCGTTCCTCACACGCCGCGTTGCTGGCTCGTGCCCGTGAAAGCTATGCCGCCCTGCCGACGACCATGCAGCAGCGCAAGGCGCAACTGGACATGCGGTTGTTTGGCAGCGCCGGCGGCCCGATGAAGCTCGTCGCGTCGTGCGACGGAAACGAGGTGCACGCGCAGAGTGAGACGTCCCTGGCGCCTGCCGCGGCACGTGCACTCACCGACACACTTCTCCGCGAGCAGCTCGGCCGTCTCGGTGAAACACCGTTCGCGCTCGGGACCCTTGACCGCAACGGATTGGGAGCTGATCTGTTCCTGCCCGTCAGTGCGATCAATCGCCTGCGGCAGGGCGTGGTCGATCAGCTGCTGGTGCGACGCGATTGGGCGGAACAGGCGCGGCTCGGCGAACGTGCCGAAGTCATCGCCGCCGCCATCGCCGATCCGACAGGAGAGAAGATCACACCGACAGCGGCACTGATCGCTGAAGTGTACAACTGTGACGACGCCATCACCGCCGCGCGCGCCGGTGCATCCGAGATCGTCTTCGATCCGTTCCTGCGTCATCCCGCACCGTCGCTCACCCGAGTGCGTGCACTGCAGGAGGAGCTCAGTGCACTGGGCGTGACCCTCCGGCTGCGTACGCCCACCATCGTTCGCCCCGAGGATCGGCGCGCTGCCAGCAAATGGCTTGCTTTGATGCTTCCGGTGCAGACGGGGCACCTCGGTCTGCTCGCCGAGCTCGCAGCCGAGGGGCGCGACGTCGTCGGCGATTACGCGCTGAATGTTTTTAATCAGCATACGGCCGCAGAACTTTTCGCGCTCGGTGCCAGCCGCCTCACGCTCTCGGTCGAGCACACCGTGGATGAGATGCTGGCGGTGAGTGGCCCGTGGAAGGGAGCGCGGTTCGACGCCGTGGTCTTTGGGCGACCCGAAGGGATGACGATCGAACATTGCGTTCTGTCGGCGGCATTTGATCGCGTGGTCGCCACCTGCCGCGATCTCTGCGTGCAGAAGCACCCCAACGTTTCCATTACCGATCCGGCCGGCTACACCTTCCCCGTTGCGACCGACAGCGCCTGTCGCAATCGGCTGCTTCACTCGCGTCCGATCGAGGCTGGCGAGTATCTCCCGCGTCTGTGGCGTGGTGGAGTTCGACACTTCCGCCTGCTGTTCAATATACCGGGCGATGATATCGCGGCGGTCGTGAGCGGATACCGCGCGATGCTCACCGAACTCGCCGCCAATGAGCGGGTCGGTACCGATCGCGTTCGCACCCTTTACGGTCAGGCCTTCACACGTGGGCACTTCGCCCGCGCCGTTTGAGCACGTTCACACACTCCCAGTCGCTGCAATGCCAACGCCATTTGAATCCGCCCAGCTCAATCTCTCGCTCTTCGACATGCGCCGCGAGCCGGTCCTTCGCAAGGCACGCGATTGGTTCCTGATGGAGTTCCATCCGCAGTCGGCCGCCGAATACTTCGCAGTCATGTCCACGGAGAAGAACGCCGCTGCGAGAATGGTGATCGGATACTGGGA